>ENA-OPYV01000489-OPYV01000489.1-human-gut-metagenome-genome-assembly--contig:-NODE-489-length-10704-cov-1.414012_pt1 | contig 10704 bp, 13 predicted proteins | sample MGYA00242474_ERZ504485 | MGnify/ENA primary metagenome ERZ504485 (study PRJEB26092, sample SAMD00036263) | human gut metagenome | host: Homo sapiens | study: EMG produced TPA metagenomics assembly of...
CCATTATAATTCAATGTCTTAATCCACAGAAATCCCCGTTTCTGATACTCCCGCAGAACTTTATCCAGGCTCTCCGGCACCTCAAAATCATTATCCTCAATGGTCTTCATATTTCTTACCAGCGACTTAAAAGATTTATCCTTACTGCCGAAACAACCGGATTCTCTTTCAACTGTGCATCCAAATACAACGCACGGTACTTCTGTACTTCAATCTTATCCTGCTTCATCTGCTTATCCGTCAGCTGAAGCCCTGCCCTGAGTTCTTCCACTGTATCCAGACCCGAGTCTGCTGCATTTACAAAAGCTCCGTTTTTCAGACGATAGAACTTTTTCTTCTTATTATATCTGGAAAGAATGTCAATCAGTTCTTCCTTTGAAATATCTCCTGCTGTCATACTCAGCTCCAGCAGATTTCCACTCAGGGAAACACCTACTGTAACCTTTGGCGAATTCCGGACTTCAATCCGTCTCAGCGCATCAGAAATAAATAACTTCTCCCACTGCCTGCAGTGCCTGAATTCCTTCTGTCAGAAATTCATATTCCATCTCTTCATCATCCGCAATTACCGCACACTGTTCAAATGGATTAAAAGCATTCGAATATTTATGGATCACATTTCTGACAACTGTTTCTCTATTCATATCCCTTGCTGCAATATCGTCCGTTGTATATAAAGAAAATTCCCTGTCTCCATACTTAACAGTCGCCTTACATGTAACCATATTTTCCTGCGGTGCATCCAGATAAAATCGAAACTCCGGTTTAACCATTCCATAATTTTCCGGATGAAATTCAACCATTCTGCATTTAAAAAACTTCTGGATCACCGGTAAAAGTTCCTGACAGAATGCCGGTACATCTTTATTTTCTATAAACGCTTTCTCACCGGGGATCAAAGACAAACTGTCCAGAAAATCCTTAACAGGTAAAAGCTCTTCTACATTCTCAATATAAATCTTTTTATCATAAAAGCAAATTTTATACTGTTCCGTATTTGCCGCACACGTAAATTTGCTTACCTTCAGTTCAATTCCCTGCTTTGCACCTGTTATGGTCATTTTTCTCGGAAGATGTTCTCTGGTTATTTCCCAGGTTGTGTTTCTGGTTCCTATAGATTCTCCCTGCAATGTCTTTCCTTCCATCAAAAGCAAAAATTCTGCCAGTTCATTTCCTGACAGCTCCAGATGCCTTACCTTTTCCAGAGTTCCCATATAGTATCCATAATAGGAAGAGGATCTGTGAAATTGCCTGTTGTTGTCTGCCCATTTACAGATAAATTTCGCAAGCGGTCTGGATTCCTCGACAAAGGATTCTATTGTATGGACAAACTGAAGATTTTTCCCATATTTATAATCATCCTGATTTGCTATATGAACATCAAAGGAAAATGCATCCTTCAGTACGTACATTTTATTAATTCCTATTTTAAATTCTACTGTAAATGTTCTTCCGTCAAAATTAAAATATGGTTCCAGCCTTACTTTTCCATAAGTGCTTCCCTGAATCAGTGGAAGAGACTTCGCAACTGCCTGCTTCTGCAATAATGAAGCCAATTCCGGCGTGGTATGCATCTGCACTCCTTTTCTGATCGTATGAGTCAGACCACCTTTTACAATTTTTTTCTACAGATTGTCCATAATCATAACTATCCCTATCATTTTCATAATCATTATATTGCAGAAGAACCGCCACACAATGTTTACAAAGCCCACCATATTCTGCATATGCCCGACATTCACAATAGCAGGTATCAATTTCATCATTCTCTGTATCGATTGATACATCTACTTCATAGATATTTCTTCCACTGCCTTTTACAGATGCAACAATTTCATCAGATGCACCCATATTTTTTACATCCATATCCAGAACTTTTCCTGCTGCATAAAGCTCTGCACCTCTACTATATGATGAAGAATTTGCCATATATCTGATCTGAGTTCTTGAAATCATATTTCTATACCTTTCCTGATACAATTAAAAAACTTTTGTACCATTTTCCCGGTTAAACCTGAGTAAAAAAGAACCCCTCCACCAGGCAGTATCAATCTCTGCTTAAAGTGAAGGGATTTCCTCATCCATCGATATTTATTTTACACGATAACCCTGGCAACTGCAAGACCATAAACTTTAAGTTTATCGCTGTCATTGCCATAAATCCATTTTACCTCTCCTTCAGGAACAGGAGCTCTACGCTTTCTGTTCCGAAGTTTCTGGTAAATATAATATTTCACATTTTCATTCTCTCTCACTGTAATCTCCAGTGCATCCGGAATCTCTTCTTTGATTCCGCAGGAAACGCCGCTGTCTTTGAGCACTTTTCCAAGGAAGTCTCCATAGAATTCTTTATCAGCATCTGCTGCCACATACCATGCCTTACCTTTGCCATATTCATTCACCGTCAGACAGGAATATCCTTCATAGAAATCACTTCCATAGGTCATTAAGGTACGTGCTCCGCGAAGTTCCACAAGATCACACAGATATTTGCACGTATAAGTCTTATCCAGTCCAAGTTCATTGCCAGCCACAGGAACAAAAGAATTCTCTTCCCAGTCATAGAGACCATCAATCTCTGTATTTCTGATTCCCAGCACATCCATCAGCCATGCGGAGTTCCTTCCAGATAACATCTGTCAGTATCATCTGCGATTCCTGACCAGTAACTTGTCACCAGCACACCGCCATTCTCCACAAATGCACGAACTTTTCTGCGAAACCTTCTTTGAACATATAAACCATTGGCAGCGCCAGCACTTTATAATTGTCCAGATCACAAGTCATATCGATCATATCTACATTCACGCCCTGCTTACGGAAACCTCTGTAGAATTTCAGCATTGCTTCCAGATAATGCAGACCTTTATTTCTCGGTCCCTGACTGTCCTCCATTGCCCACTGGCTGTCCCAGTCATATATCATGGCAACCTGACTGTTCACAGTTGTTCCTGCCAGTTCTCTTATTTCTTTCAAAGTTGCTCCAACTCTGGAAACTTCTTTGAACACTCTTGTATCATTTCCACCATAATGATCGATCACTGCTCCGTGGAACTTCTCAGAAGCACCTCTGCTCTGGCGAATCTGGAAATAAAGAGCACCCTCTCCACCATGTGCAATTGCCTGCATGGACTGTGCAAAAAGCACTCCCGGTTTCTTTAATTTGCTCACACTCTGCCAGTTTTGTAGAAGTCGGGCAGGATTCCATCTGGAAGAACGGCTTTCCTTTCAGAGAGCGCATCAGGTCATGGCACATTCCATTATCATAAACTGTATCGATCACTGCTTCTTTATGCCATGTAGGATAAGTATCCCAGGAAACCACATCTATCTCTTTTGCAATCTTAAAAATAATCTAAGCCGTCGAAATAAGTGCATCAGGTTTGCAGTAGTCGGGAAGTGATGCTTCCTTCCCTCTCTCAGTGCTGCGATCTCATGATGAATGAAATCAGCTGTCTGATGAGTGACAAAGCGTTTCCAGTCCAGATTCAGTGCATGAAGCTGTGTCTCGCCAATCTTAGATGGACTCTCAATCTGATCAAAGCTGTTATAAGTATGGCTCCAGAAAGTGGTGCACCACTTATCATTCAGATTTTCAATAGTCTGATATTTCTCTTTCAGCCAGTTACGAAATGCTTCCTGGCACAGCGGACAATGACATTCTCCGCCATGCTCATTGGAAATATGCCACAGGATCACACCCGAATGTGTGGCAACCTCCTGTGCCAGCTTTTGTTAATAATATGTACCTTCTCTCTGTAAACAGGAGAAGTATAACAATGATTATGTCTGAATCCAAATAACGCTCTGTGGCGTGTTTCATCTACACGAAGTACCTCCGGATACTTGTCTGCCATCCATTTGGGTCTTGCACCTGACGGTGTAGCCAGGATTGTAGAAATACCTCTTTTATAAAGTTTATCAATGATCTCCTGCAGCCATCCAAAATGAAATACACCTTCTTCCGGCTCCAGTGTGGACCAGGAAAAAATCCCAAGGCTTACTACATTACAGCCAGACTCCTCCAGCATATCAATATCTTTTTCCAGAATATCCGGTCTCTTTAACCACTGTTCCGGGTTGTAATCACCGCCATGGAGCAGCTTATCCGTTCTAAAGTCCATACCTGTTCTCCTCTTAACTCTCTATTTTCAATCGTTTTCTTTTTCATTATCATATTTAACTCTATCCAATTTCAAACACTCTCTTCTCGCTGCTCATTACTTTCTCAGTCAAAGCAGACGGGATTTGATTTCATTCTTCTTACAGAATATGTTTGCAATTACTCCAAGTTTGTTTGCGCAACCGATTGTTCATATTTTTAGTATATTCCTTTATATTAATAAAGTCAATTAGCCATTATTATCTAATTTCGAATCTCTTTTTTGTCATATCGCACAATTCATGACTGATTTTTCCATTTTTCAAACACACACACGAATCCTGCTTGCAGGATTCCTCCGCCTGTGGCGAGTCGCTTCAGCGACATAATTCCTCTCTTCCACAATGCGATCCTGCCCGGGAACTTTTTTTATGTTACAGAAACATTATGAAGTAATTTCCCATGAAAAAAATCCTCTGATTATTGATTCTCCAATAATTACAGCGGATTTTTCATTTTTCTACTGTGTTTGACTCACGCAGCATCACCTGATAATTCAGTGTCAACGTATCCTCCAAAGGCTTCTCCCCGAGGATGTTCAGTAATTTCGCACATGCCATCTTTCCCAGTCTTACCGTATCAAAGCGTATACTGGTAATCGGTGGATTATTATATTCCAGATTCTTACTGTCATACATACTGGCTATTTTTATTTCTGCAGGAACCGATATTTTCTTTTCCCTCAGACTGCTCAGACACATGCTGCAGATCACATCATCCATACAGACAATACCATCCGCGCCTTTCTTCAAGCAGTCTCTTCACAGCATCAGATACTGCTGCCTGATTATCCGTATCCATGAAGATTAGATTTTCGTTAACAGAAACTCCCATTTCCTCATGTGCTTCCAGAAAACCCTGATATCTGCTTCCGGTAACATTATAGGACTGATTTCCACCCAGAAGTGCCAGATTCCGAAAACCTTTCATCAACATAATACTTGTCAGTTCTTTTCCGGCTTCCTGGTTCTTGTTATCTACAAACGGAACTTCCGGATCTGAAGACGGGCCGATCAATATATATGGTTCCTTACAGTTCTTCAGATATTTCTGTACCTTGGAACTTACCACTGCTCTGCTTACAATGATCCCGTCGACTTTTCGATTTGCCTCCAGTCTCTGTATCTGCGATACATCTGCTCCATCAATCATAGAAATAATAATATCATAATCATAGGAGGAAGCCATCTCACAGATTCCATTCATACAGTCTTTAAAAAAAGGAACTCTGTGGCAACATAATCCTTCGGCATCAGCAGTGCAATATTATAAGTTTTACGCTGTGCCAACCCCTTTGCCACAACATTGGGTCTGTAATCATGTTCTTTTATAAATAGCCCGTACTCTGTCTCTTGTAGCCTGACTGATTCTTCCCTTTCCTGAAATAGCACGTGATACCGTAGTCTTACTTACCCCAAGCTCCCGGGCGATATCTTCTATTGTATATATCTTCTTTCTTCTGTTCCATAAATCACCCACTTTTGCGCAACCACTTGATTATATTCTATAAAATAACAAAATACTCAAGCACTTACAAGTAACTTTTAAAGAAGATATACCGGCAGTTCCTCATTAATATGAACAGAACCTTTTGCTGTTTTTTTCTTTTCTTCTGTAACAGATATTGTTCCGGTTTCTCTGCCTCTTTTGTGGATACAACGGGCTTCTTTACGGTTTTCCCGGCACCTGCATTTGCTGCACGCCGAATACTCTCCCTGCCTACTGACATAATTCCATGACCTCCTCTGCCAATCTCGTATATTCCCTGGCACTTCTGCTTGATTTTTTATATTCCACAACCGGAATACTGTTATCCTGTGACCATTCTACAGAGCTGTCCACTCTGATGATCTGCTCAAATACATGAATATCCTCAAGTTCATGCAGTGTTTCCATTGTCTGTTTATAATAACTCTTTCTTGTATCTACCTTTGTCACTGCAATTCCGGCAACTTCCAGTTCCGGAGTAATCTGCTTTACTTCATTAAGAAATTCAAACATATTCGCAAGTCCGAACATTCCCCATGGACTTGCCTCAACAGGAATAATTACCCTGTCTGATGCACAAAGGATATTCATCACCCAACCACCCAGCGTAGGAGGTGCATCAATCAGAATATAGTCATAATTTCCTGCATCCTTTATCTTCTGAATGCATTTTCGCAGGATAAATTCTCTCTGCCATTTTGTAAAAAGTTCATATTCTATAGAACTCATCAATGTAGATGATGGTATCAGATCCAGATTTTCGTAGGGAGTATGTACCACATAACCGCTGAGCTCTTCCTGTTTTCCGATTGCGCAATACAGATTCTTCTCTCCTTTCGCCTGCTCCAGCACCCAGTTCTCCGGAAAAAAGCAAGAGAAAGATTTAACTGCATATCTCCATCGATCAGAAGAACCTTTTTCCCTGCCTGAGCCATCGCCGCTCCAAGGTTTGAACAGGTTGTGGTTTTCCACTTCCACCCTTATTATTTGTAAAACATATCGTTATGGTTTTTCCCATGGAACTGTCTCCTTTACCACTTACTTTACTTGTATTATAGGAGATTTATCATATAGATTCAACTGTTTTCCTCATCTTCGCAACCCTGTAACTCATTTGCATTGCCGGACAAACATTTCTTTGATTTCCAAGATAAGCCCTTGATTTTTTGTTTTTTGTGTTATGGTATTTATATACTTGATATATAGTTTTTAAAACTATGTTATATTGTTTCATTGTATTTATCTGAATGAATGGAGGCGTTTTTTATGAAATTAAATTAAAAAGATCCCGGAAGTGCAATCACTCATGGTATTGCCCTTCTTCTCGCTGCAGTCGGAGCAGTTCCTCTTATTATCAAGGCAGCGCGTTCTTATGATGTGCTCCATATTGTTGCTTTAAGTATTTTTATCCTTACCATGGTTCTGCTCTATGCAGCCAGTACCATTTACCATCTGTAGATTCTACAGAGAAGGTCAATCGACGGCTGCGAAAAATGGATCACATGATGATTTTTGTGATGATCGCCGGAAGCTATACTCCTGTATGCCTGATTGTTCTTCATAACCGCATTGGATATATTCTGTGCGCGCTGGTATGGAGTATTGCAGTCCTCGGCATTATCTTAAAGGGCTGTTGGATTACCTGTCCCAAATGGTTGTCCTCTGTACTGTATATCGCCATGGGCTGGCTGTGTGTACTGGCATTTGTTCCAATCTTCCATGCACTCCCACGTGCAGGATTTGACTGGCTTCTTGCAGGCGGAATCATTTATACCATCGGTGGTGTGATCTATGCATTAAAAAGTTCCGCTTTTTAATTCCAGACATAAGAATTTTGGTTCCCATGAGATCTTTCACATCTTCGTTATGCTTGGAAGTGCCTGCCATTTCATTGTCATGTACTTTTTTGTTGCTCCACTACCTGTATAACCGTCAATTTGCCAATAAACAAAACAAGGGGTTGCAGCACCGGATTTTTTCCGGTGCTACAACCCCTTAACAATACAATTTTCTCTGCTACAGCATAATTCCTGCAGGAAAGCCTTTATATTACACAGCTACTCTTCTTTCCGGATACAATCCATAGGATCCATATCCCACGCCAAAATATCCATAATAGCTCTTCGCCTCTGCGAACAGCGGATCATATACTCTGCCTCCGATTTCAGCCCAGCAATGACCGCTTCCGTCAGTTGCCGTTGTATCTACGCAGACATAAACATTCTTATATCCAAGAGCCTTTGCAAGATAGGCAAACGAACAGGCATCTGAGAAACAGTCCCCGCCTTTTCCGCTCAGTATCAGATAATCGTTTGCATATAACGCAGGCCATGCAGTCTGATTATAAAATGTTCTTCTGGTATCGTAATAATGCTGATACATTACCCATCTGAAACAGGTTTCAAATTTCTCACTTTTTGACATACTCGGTTTTGTAATCTTGCTGACAACATCCTTTGCTCTCTGCAAAGTCTCATACTCATACGCTTTGGTGGAATTCATTTTCTTTCCATTTGGATAATAAATCGTCCTTCCTTTTTTCCAGGCTTCCAGAATTCCCTTTTCTGTACAATAATAAATTGTATTTCCAACTTTAACTGTTTTCGTTCTCAGAACACCCTTCGTCACTGAAATAGTAATATTTTCCGCTGATTTTCTTAACGCCACTGTAACGTATTCCATTTGAACCAAAATAATATTTCTTGTTATTGTATTTGATCCATCCGGTTTTCATAAATCCTTTTGGACTGAAATAATAAACTTCACCATGGATTTTACGCATTCCTGTAAGATACTGTCCATCTTTAAAATATTTCTTATTTTTTGTTCCATACTCACACCAGCCATTTTTCACCTCCGGTATGGGTGTTGGTGCAGGTGTCTCGATTGGTGTTACATCCGGAGCCGGTGTTTCAATCGGGATGGTGTTACAGTAACATCCGGTACTTCTGCTGCCATGGCCGGAACACTGCCCATCACACATACTGCGCATACTGCAAGCCATTTTGTCATCTTTTTCATTTTCTCTTTATTCTCCTTATCTGACGGGTTCAGAAGCTCAGCAACTCCAGTTTTTTTATTTCTGGTAAAATTGTTTAATCTCATATTCACGTCTCATCGCTTCTTCTTTTTGTTGAAAATCCTTCATAATATACAAGTGTAACCGGTCTTTTGGTCCTTGTATATTTCGCGCCGTTCTTTCCCTCGTTGTGTGCTTTCATACGTTTTTGTAGACAGTTTGTCCACCCTGTATAAAGAGTCCCATCTGCACATTTAACAATGTAAGTATAATTCATCATAATCACCCGACAGTCATATATTATAATCAAGCAACTGTCTTATTGTCTGGAATTGCATTATTTGAAATTTTTTATAATTTATGTAAAGGACAACTGCTATCTTTTGCGGTCGTCCCTGTTTCTATAATAAACAGTCGGTTTAAAACACGTATCTCATCCGGACACATATTCTTTCTGACAGCCAGATCTCTCAGCACCAGAAATACCAATATGTCAAAAAAGCAGGCAGGGAAACCGACTGCGGATTTTCTTTCCCACCTGCTTTATTATACGTTTATTTTCTTATTTTGTGAATATCATTTTTCGAAGATTCCAGAGATTTCCCCTGAATTTTCCGCCTTTTACCTTTAGCTGCAGATCTTCACGATCCGGATAATATCTGGTTGAGAATACAATCTCTCCATCATTCAGATAAAGTTCCACTGCAGAAGTATCTGCAAGAATCCGGATATTGTTCAGTTCACTGACTTTCGCTTTCCGCTTATTTCTTCCTGCACCCGCAATTTCAGAAAATCCAATCTCCGCAATTTCATTTTCATATTTAAAGAGCATTTGTCCGCCCATACTGATCTGAAAACTTCTGTCTGTCACTGCAATATCTTCAATTAACAGATCAAAACCTCATTTACTTCTACACGAACCTCAACAATTGATTTTTCATCATCAAGAATTGTTTTCTCTTTTCGGAGTCTCTCCAGTTCTTTTGCCGGATACTGGAATATTTTTCCATCCTTTACCCTCAGTTCCCGCGGTACGGTAAGACAATGCTGCCAGCCTTCATCAATGGTTTTATTGGTATATTCCTCCTCTGCATCCGGCATTCCCATCCATCCTATCAGAAGTCGCCTTCCGCTGTTATCTGTAAAGGTCTGTGGAGCATAAAAAGTCAAATCCCCATATCCCACTCACGAAAGTCTCTTTCATCTACAGAGCCATCCTCTTTTACCGGAAAATAGCCTGACTGATAGATATTCTGAAAACGAAATTCTTCCCTCTTCAAGCCCTGTGGTGATACAGACAGAAATTTCTTCCCGTCCAGTTCGAAATAGTCCGGGCATTCCCACATATAGCCAAAAGCTTCCGGTGTGGTTATTATATGTTTAAATTTCCATTCTTTCAGATTTTCTGATTCATAAACCAGAACTGCACCTTTATCTCCCTTAAGACGTCCGCCAAGAACCATAAAATACCTGTCGTTTTCTTTCCAGACTTTCGGGTCTCTGATATGACAGGTAAACTCTTCCGGATATTTTTCAAAAGAAATTATCTCTTCTTTATCTCCGAAATGAATTCCGTCCTCACTTTCTACATGAAGCGTACTGGTCTCACGTCCTTCATTAATATAATCATAATCACCGTCAATCTTTACATTCCCCGGTGAAAAACAAATGAAGTTTTTCACTCTCTGCCAATGCAGATCCGGAATAGACACCATGACAGTCATAAGGAGAATCCGGATAAAGAGCTGTCCCTTCGTATTTTCCAGTCTACCAGATCTTCGCTTGTATAATGTCCCCAGAATTTCAGTCCGCCTTCCACATCAAAGGGAGCGTATTGAAAAACACATGATATCTGCCTTTATACCAGCATAGTCCATTCGGATCATTGAGCCATCCAACCGGCGGACATCAGATGATGTCCAAGCCGGAATCTTCCCTTCTGTCAGATTTGCGTTCTTTTCAATTACTTTTATATTTCTTTCAAGAACTTTAGTTAACGTACTCATTTCACAATCTCCAATACTTTATCTGATGG
>ENA-OPYV01000490-OPYV01000490.1-human-gut-metagenome-genome-assembly--contig:-NODE-490-length-10684-cov-2.413659_pt1 | contig 10684 bp, 16 predicted proteins | sample MGYA00242474_ERZ504485 | MGnify/ENA primary metagenome ERZ504485 (study PRJEB26092, sample SAMD00036263) | human gut metagenome | host: Homo sapiens | study: EMG produced TPA metagenomics assembly of...
AAAAACCCACGGAAGTGCCTGTATGCCATGCGGGGCAAGAAGTTCAAAAAAAAAGGCCGGCAGCTGCCAATATAATGTAGATACCGGCGTGTTTCCCAAAATGACAAGCCAATACCGAGGATTTTGAGCGGCTGCAGCTGTCCTGTATTCGGGAGACTCGGGCGGAGGTGCTGGTGGATACGGTGACCGCCGCCATGGAGGAATTCAACACCAAGACCACGGCGGAGATCGAGGCCAGCCTGCCGGACGCCATGCTGAAAAAGCAAGCCTACTATGATGTGGTAGACGATCTGAACCGGCAGTACGGCTCTGCCACCTACAAGACCGAGGGCGGTATCGGCTATGTGGACGGCCTGGCTGTGGTGGAAGAAATTGATTTTGACGGCGATGGTAACAAGGAGCTGCTCACCGTCTATCGCCGCCAGGTGAAAAAGACGGAGAAGAACGACTGGACCGGGGAGCAGACCCTGATCAATGTGCCGGTATACAGCCTGCGGGTGTACAACTGGAACGGCAGCATCGCCAAGTGCATTTTTACCCGGGATCAGATTTGTCAGCCCTTTACAGATGATGAGGAAACGGCCCAGAACACCCAGTTCTATATCCTGCGCAAAAGCGGCAAAAAGACGGACTTGTGCTTTAATGCCTATCGGCGGGAGAGCCAGTCGGTGTATACGGCGGCCTCTCGGATCTTTCGGCTCAAGGGAGAGCAGTTCTCTGTGGTGTATGACGCGAAGATGGAGTACGAGTACGGCTACAAGACCTATTATCTGGACGGCGAAAGTGTGTACGAATCCACCTTTAACACCAGGGGCTATACCGTGCCGTACTTTATGAACGACGCCGGGTACGATGCGGGCGTGTTTACCGTGGTGTACCTGTCCGGTGACAAGACCCACCAGGACGCCATCCGCAACCGGGTGAGCACCGTGGAGCAGCATATCCAGTCGCTGAACGACGAGTATGTGCCGGAGCGGCTGCAAAATGTGAATTAACATAGGTTTTGTTATCGCACCGGCGGGCGGCAGATTGCCGCCCCTACGATCGGCGGATACAGACCCTGCCGCAGGATTTGCCAGCGGTGACGACAAAAAAGAGGCTTGGACATTGCGTTCAAGCCTCTTTTTGCGCTCTCTAATCCATCACACGTTCAGGTGCAATTCTTCGATTTTATCCCGCACTTTCAGCCAGTCGCCAAAGGCGGCTTCTTTGTTATTGGGGTTGCGGAGAATGGCCGCCGGGTGGTAGGTGCCCATAAATAGGGTGCCGTTTTGTCGATAAATTCGCCGTGCTGGCGGGTGACGCGGAAGTCCTTGTCAATCAGCCGCTGGGCGGCAATGCGCCCTACGCAGATCACCAGCCGTGGGCGAATGATCTTAAAATTGCTCCCGCAGCCAATGCAGGCAGGCCTCCTGCTCCTCCGGCTTGGGGTCCCGGTTTTTAGGCGGGCGGCACTTGACCATATTGGCAATGTACACATTTTTCTCTCGGCTCAGGTCAATGCTCTCCAGAAATTGATCCAGCAGCTTGCCGGAGCGACCCACAAAGGGCTGGCCTTGCAGGTCCTCGTTCTCTCCCGGGCCTTCGCCGATTAGGAGAATGTCTGCCGCCGGGTTGCCTACGCCAAAGACCACCTGGGTGCGGGCCTTGCACAGTTCGCATTCGGTGCAGCTGAGGCACCGGGGTTTCAGTTCGTCTAATGTCATTTTTATCACCTTGCTCATTGTACCAAAAATAATGGTTGAAAAACAATAAAAAAAGGTATAAAAATATGTGCGTAAGCGAGAATTACAACTTTTTGGAGGTATTATCATGGACAATCAAGTGACTGTTGAGATTTCTGCCCGCCATGTACATCTGAGCCAGGCAGATCTGGAGACCCTGTTCGGCAAGGGCTATGAGTTGACGGTGAAGAAAATGCTGTCCCAGCCCGGCCAGTATGCCAGCAACGAGCGCGTGCGCGTGGTCGGTACCAAGAGCGAGTTCCCGGCTGTGTCTATCCTGGGCCCGGTGCGTAAGGCTACCCAGGTGGAGCTGAGCCTGACGGACGCCCGCTCCATCGGCGTGACCGCCCCGGTGCGGGAGAGCGGCGACATTGCCGGTTCCGGCGCCTGCAAGCTGGTGGGCCCTGCCGGTGAGGTGGAGCTGACCGAGGGCGTGATCGCTGCCAAGCGCCATATCCACGCCACTACGGCAGACGCAGAGCGTATGGGCCTGGAGAATGGCCAGATCGTTAGCGTAGAGATTCCTTCTGCCAACGGCCGTAACCTGACCTTTGGCGATGTGGTGGTGCGTGTGTCTGACAGCTATGCCCTGGCTATGCATATTGACACGGACGAGGCCAACGCCGCCGGTATGGCACCCAATACCCCCGGCACGATTATTATATAAGTATAGGTATTAGGTAGTAAAAAAGAGCACCCGGTGAGGGTGCTCTTTTTTATATGCTTTTATCCCCTCAGTCACTTCGTGACAGCACCTAACCGGTGCCCGTCCCCTCTGTCGCTGCGCCGACATCCTCCCACGACTGGTGGGAGTCACCCCTTGATAAAACAAGGGGAGCCAGTTTCGTCGGCAATGGCGGGATTGCACCGATTGCCGTATTTATTTCACAAACCGGTCGATGGCGTCGGACAGTTCGGTGAGCATTTCCGTATCGCCGTCCTCCACGGCGTGAACGATACAGTGCTCCAGGTGGTCCTTGAGGATCACCTTGCCGGTGCTGTTTAAGGCGGACTTGACCGCCGCCAGCTGCACCAGCACCTGGGAGCAATCCTCGCCGTCCTCTACCATTTGCTTCACCTTTTGCAGGTGGCCGATGGCCCGGGCCAGTCGATTGACCACCTCCCGGGTATGGGTGTGGTCGTGATTGTGATTATGCCCCGAGGTGGGTGCGTGTTTTTCGTCCATAGGCGTCAGATTTTTGCCAGGGCCTGTTCCAGGTCTGCCAAAATGTCGTCAATATCCTCAATGCCTACGCTCAGGCGCACCAGATCCGGGCGCACGCCGCAGGCTCCAGCTGTTCGTCCGTCAGCTGGCGATGGTGGTAGATGCCGGGTGCAGGCAGCAGGTGCGAGCGTCTGCCACATGGGTGACGATGGCTGCCAGCTTCAGGCTGTCCATAAAGGTGGTGGCGGCTGCACGGCCGCCCTTGACCCCAAAGCTCACCACGCCGCAAGTGCCGTGGGGCATATACTTCTGCGCCAGATCGTACTGGCGATCGCCCTCCAGCATGGCGCACTCCACCCCAGGTCACCGCCGGGTGCTGCTTTTAAGTAAGCCGCCACTTTCTTGGCGTTCTCGCAATGGCGGGGGGATCCGCAGGTGCAGGCTCTCCAGTCCCACATTCAGCAGGAATGCCTCGTTGGGGCTTTGCACCGCGCCCAGGTCCCGCATCAGCTGCACCACCGCCTTGGTGATGTAGGCGCCCTTGCCGAATGCCTCGGTGTAGGTAATGCCGTGATAGCTGTCGTCCGGGGTGGTCAAGCCGGGAAACTTGTCATTTTGGGTCCAGTCAAAGTTGCCGCTGTCCACAATGGCACCGCCAACGGTGGAGGCGTGGCCCTCCATATACTTGGTGGTGGAGTGGGTTACAATGTCGCACCCAAAGTCAAAGGGGCGGCAGTGATGGGGGTGGCAAAAGTGTTGTCCAACGATCAGCGGCACACCGGCCTTGTGGGCCACCCGGGCGAACTTTTTCAATATCCAAAAATCTCCAAGCTGGGGTTGGAGATGGTCTCACCAAAAAAACAGCCTTGGTGTTGGGGCGGATGGCTGCCTCCAGCTCCTCCTCCGTGGCGCTGGGCGACACAAAGGTAAGGTCAATGCCCAGCTTGCGCAGGGTCACATTAAACAGATTGTAGGTGCCGCCGTAAATGGCGGTAGAGCTGACAATGTGGTCACCGGCGCCGGCAATGTTAAAGATGGCGTAAAAGTTGGCCGCCTGGCCGCTGCCGGTGAGCATACCGGCCACGCCCCCTTCCAGCATAGCGATCTTGGCCGCACCGTGTCGCAGGTGGGGTTTGCAGTCTGGAGTAGAAGTAGCCGCTTTTCTTTAGGTCAAACAGGTCGCCCATCTCCACGCTGGAGTCGTATTTGTATGTGGTGCTTTGCACAATAGGCACCACCCGGGGCTCGCCGTTTTTGGGGCGGTAAGCCCCTTGTACACAAATCGTTGCCAGTTTCATATCTTTTCCATCTCCGTTAAATTCATATTTTTTTGTCCTTAGGCGTCCTGCCCCAGGAAGTGGGGCATCATAGCCGGGCCGTTCTCCATATAAATGCCGGTGGCCTTAGCGGTTTCCTCATTGATGGTGTCTACCCCCGTCTTGGGTGCGGACTTTTGGTACAGCAGGTAGGGCACCGGGTCGCTGGCGTGGGTGCGGGTCACAATGGGGGTGGGGTGGTCCGGCAGCAGCAGGATCTTGTAATCCTCGTACTGTTCCAGTCCCTCTTCCAGAATGGGCAGTACCCGGCTGTCGATCATCTCAATGGCTTTTACTTTGTTTTCCGGTTCGTTGCGGTGGCCGCACTCGTCCGGCGCCTCAAAGTGCACATACACCAGATCGTTGCGCGTCAGCAGATCCAGCGCCGCCTTGGCTTTGCCCTCAAAGTCGGTGTCAATATAACCGGTGGCGCCGGGCACTTCTGCCACTTCCATTCCGGCGCAGTTGGCAATGCCCTTGAGCAGGTCTACGGCAGAGACCATACCGCCCTTGATGCCGTACAGCGCCTCAAAGGGCCGGAGCGCCGGGCGCTTGCCCTCGCCCCACAGCCAAATGCAGTTGGCCGGGCGACGACCGGCAGCCACGCGGGCTTTGTTCACCGGGTGGTCCTTTAGCAGATCAAAGGACTTTTCCATCATCTCCAGCAGAGGGCGCGCCGTCTCTGCGGTGGAGAGATGGGGGCCGATTACCTTGCCGGTAATGTCATGGGGTGGGGTCATATTGCCCAGCTCTGTGTGCGCCGCGCAGATCAAACAATGGCGGTAAGATACGCCGGTGTAAAAATCATATTCTCCGCCGCCAAAGGCTGCCTGCACCGCTTCTATCAGCTGGCGAGCCTCCTCAGTGGAAATATCGTCGGCGCAGTAGTCCTCGATCACCTTGTCGGCAAAGGGCTCACCCTTGTCGCTGAGGGTCACCAGGTTGGTGCGCAGGGACACATCGCTGTCTTTCATATCAATGCCGATGGAGGCGGCCTCCAGCGGGCTGCGCCCGGTGTAAAATCGGTGGGGGTCAAAGCCCAGCACGCTCATATTGGCCACATCGGAGCCGGGCTTCAGTCCCGGCGCTACGGTGCGCACCAGCCCTACCTCCGCCTTGGCGGCCAGGGCGTCGATATGGGGCTTCTTTGCCACCATCATGGGGGTTTTGCCGCCCAGGGCGGGCACCAGGTAGTCTGCCATGCCGTCGCACAGCACTACAACATATTTCATACGGACCTCCTGAAAAGCCTATGCCGCCTGCGAGAGCAGACGGCGGCTGAAATTGCACTTATTTGAAGTATTTAACGCCGGACTCAAAGATCTGCATATCCTTGTTAAAGGGTACGTTCTTGTATAGATTTTCGCCCTTGCGTTCGCAGTGACCCATTTTGCCCAGCACGCGGCCGTCCGGGGAAGTAATGCCTTCCACCGCCCATGCGGAGCCGTTGGGGTTAAAGGGCATATCCGTGGCCACATTGCCGTCCGGGTCCACATACTGGGTAGCGATCTGGCCGTTCTCCGCCAACCGGCGCAGGGTGGCCTCATCTGCTACGAACCGGCCCTCACCGTGAGAGATGGGCACGGCAAACATATCGCCTGCCTGGGTGCCTGCCAGCCACGGGGATTTGGTGCTGGTGACCCGGGTGTAAGCCATTTGACTGATATGGCGGCCAATGGTATTAAAGGTCAGGGTGGGGTCGTTCTCCTGAATGTTCACAATCTTGCCGTAGGGCACCAGACCCAGCTTAATCAGCGCCTGGAACCCGTTGCAGATACCCAGCATTAAGCCGTCGCGGCAGTAAGCAGCTGGGTGACCGCCTCGGCCACCGCCGGGGTTGCGGAAGGTGGTGGCAATGAACTTGCCGGAGCCTTCCGGCTCGTCACCGCCGGAGAAGCCGCCGGGCAGCATCACGATCTGCGCCTGCTTAATTTCCTCCACCATCTTCTCAATGGTCTCGTTAATGGCGGCAGGGGTCAGGTTGCCTACGACTAAGATATGGGGGTCCGCACCGGCCTGGTTCAAAGGCGCGGGCAGTGTCTACCTCGCAGTTGGTGCCGGGGAACGCGGGAATGAATACCCGGGGCCGCGCCACCTTGTTTTGCTGACGAAAATGGAGCGCTCTTTATAGAGCGGCACATCCTCCACCGTCGCGCTCTTGCCGCTGTCTGTGGGGAACACGCTTTCCAGCTTGCTGCTCCAGGCGGCAATCAGTTCGTCCGCGGTCAGCACATCGCCGTCCAAAATAAAGATGCCGTTGCCGTTGACGGTGCCCAGGGCGGTGGCATAGGGTGCCAGGCTGTCGGCCAGGACGCCATCCTCGGGGATTTCTACCACAAAGCTGCCCTCATAGGGCGCAAACAGGGTGGCAGCGTCCAACCCCTGGGCAAAGGTAAAGCCCAGTTTGCTGCCGAAGGCCATCTTGCACACGGCGGCAGCGGCGCCGCCCTCTTTCACCACAGCGGCAGAGAGAACGGACTTGTCCCGCACGCCGGCGCAAACCGCCTGCATCAGGGCCATAGCGTTTTTGTAATCCGGCAGACCGGTGGCCTCATTTACCGGAATTTGCAGCAGATACACTTTGCTGCCCGAGTGCTGCAGCAGGGCGGTGCCGGTGTGAGACGCCTTGCTCATACCCACGGCGAAGCTCACCAAGGTAGGCGGTACATCCAGTTCGTTAAAGGAGCCGCTCATAGAGTCTTTACCGCCAATGGAGGGGGTGCCGTACCCGGCCTGTGCGGTCAGGGCGCCCAGCAGGGCGGCAGCGGGCTTGCCCCAGCGCTCCGGCTTGTTGCCCAGGCGCTCAAAATATTCCTGGAAGGTGAGCCGTGCTTCTGCCGGGTCGCAGCCCACGGCAGCCAGTTTCGCAAGGCTCTCCGTTACTGCAAAGGCGGCAGAATGGAAGGGGCTCCAGCGAGATACGCCGGGGATAAAGCCATAGGCCATCACCGTAGCGTCGTCCGTTTGGCCGTGCTCCAGGGGCAGCTTGGCTACCATGGCCTCCTCCGGGGTCAGCTGATACACGCCGGCGTAAGGCATATTTACCGTGGCGGCGCCGATGGAGGAATCGAATCGCTCCACCAGTCCCTTTTGGGAGCAGACTTCCAGTCGGCACAGATTGGCTTTCAGCGCAGCGGACAGGGACAGCCCTTGCAGCTCTGCCGGTACGGTATGTAAATAGTTTTTGCTCTCATCAATGGGGGCAATGGACGCGGTGGCGTGCTGGGTCACACCGTTGGTGTTCAGGAAATCCCTGCTGATGTCCACGATCTTGTCGCCACGCCAGGTCATTTCCAGTCGATTGTTGTCCGTGACCACGGCCACCGGGGTGGCCTCTAAGTTCTCTTTATAAGCTGCGGCAATAAAGGCGTCCACATCCTTGGGATCCAGCACCACAGCCATGCGCTCCTGGCTCTCGGAGATGGCCAGTTCTGTGCCGTCCAGCCCCTCGTACTTCTTGGGTACCTTGTCCAGATCCACGGTCAGGCCGTCTGCCAGCTCGCCGATGGCTACGCACACGCCGCCGGCGCCAAAGTCGTTGCAGCGCTTAATGCGGGTGGATACATCCTTGTTGCGGAACAACCGCTGAATTTTGCGCTCGGTGGGAGGATTACCCTTTTGCACCTCGGCGCCGCAGGTCTCGATAGATTCGGAATTGTGGGCCTTGGAGGAGCCGGTGGCGCCGCCGCAGCCGTCACGGCCGGTGCGCCCGCCCAGCAGCACAATGATATCGCCGGGCGTAGGACACGCCCGCACCACATTCTCTTTGGGAGAGGCGCCGATCACTGCACCGATCTCCATACGCTTGGCCACATACCCGGCGTCGTACAGCTCAGTGACCTGGCCGGTGGCCAGTCCGATCTGGTTGCCGTAGCTGCTGTAACCTTGGGCAGCGCCGGTTGTGATCTTCCGCTGGGGCAGCTTGGCCTCCAGGGTGTCTGCAAAGGCGGTGGTGGGATCGCCGGAGCCGGTAACCCGCATGGCCTGGTACACATAGGCGCGCCGCTCAGCGGGTCACGAATGGCGCCGCCCAGGCAAGTGGCCGCGCCACCGAAGGGCTCAATCTCCGTGGGGTGGTTGTGGGTCTCGTTCTTAAACTGCACCAGCACTGCTCGGTCTTGCCGTCCACCGTTACCGGTACTTCAATGGAGCAGGCGTTGATCTCCTCGCTCTCATCCAGATTGTCCGCCTTGCCCTGTGACTTCAGATATTTGGTGCCGATGCAGGCCATATCCATCAGGCAAATGTCTTTATTTTTGCCGGCATACAGAGCGCCGCGCATATCCAGGTACAGGCGCAGGGCGTCCTCTACTGCGGCGGCGTACTTGCTTTCCTCCACGGTGATCTTGTCCAGCTTGGTAGAAAAGGTGGTGTGGCGGCAGTGGTCGGACCAGTAGGTGTCAATCACTTTCAGCTCCGTTAAGCTGGGATCCCGGTGTTCTTCGTTCTTAAAGTAGTCCCGCACCCACTTTAGGTCCTCCACACTCATGGCAAAGCCCATTTGGCTGTGGTAAGCGGCGATTTCGTCATCGCTCTTGGCGATAAAGCCGGCAATGCGCGCAATGTCCGCCGGTACATCGGCAGTCAAATCCAAGCTCTCCGGCTTGGCCATGGTGGCCTCCCGGCTCTCCACCGGGTTGATCAGGTAGGATTTAATCTTGTCGAACTCCGCGTCCGTAATGTCGCCGGCAAGGGCGATCACCTTGGCGCTGGCTACCTGGGGACATTCTCCTGCGGTGAGCAGCTGAATACACTGGGCGGCGCTGTCTGCCCGCTGGTCGTATTGGCCGGGCAGGAACTCCATGGCAAACACCCGCTCGCCGGGGGCGAAGGTTACTTCGTCTGCCGTATTGTCCAGATTGTCCTCGGCAAAGACCCCGTGCACGGCACGGCGGAACTCCGCCTCGCTGACGCCCTGCACATCGTAGCGGTTAATAAGCCGCAGGCCGGTGAGCGCTGTAATGCCCACATTTTGGCGCAGATCCGTTAAGATCTGCATGGCCTCAATGTCGTTGCCTTTCTTCTTTTCCACAAAAATCCGATAAACATTTTGCCATGGGGGTTCTCCTAACTGATAGTATTCACTCCGGGTGTATAGAATAAAGATATAATAGCACAAATCCGGCCGATTGCCTACCGTTTTATGAAATTTTTACGGACTTTATGAAAATTTTACTAACTTGTAAAAAATCGTTCGCAAATGGGGAAGAAAGTGTGCTATAATGGCTATGGCGCGCAGGCAGGCGGTCTGCCGCCGTTTCAGAAAGAATTTTGCAGAGATACACAGCGCTGAGAAGCAGAGAAAGAGAGGTGGGAGCCACGCAGCGGGAAAATATGGACCCAGCCCCCTATGAAGTTGAATTTATGAATGTGGTGGTGGATAAGGCCAACGATTTGCAGGTGGTAGACGCAGACAGCCACTTTGCCCAGTTTGCCGGTGTGCACCCGTCTAAGATCAAACAGGGCAAGCTGTTCCTGTACGACAAATTAAACCGGCGGACCGGGAGCGGGTGATGCAAAACATCTGCAAAAAGGCGCCCGATTTACATATATGACCATGGACCTGCTGGACAAAAAGGGCACGCCGCTCTTTGTCCATTGTGTGGGTCAGAATTACGAGGACTCCACCCTGTGCCGCATGACCTTTGCGGATGTGTCCGAGAGCCGGCGGCGCCAGGAGCAGCTGCGGGCCCAGGCGGTGGAGATGAATGAGCTTATCGACCTGGTGTGCGGCGGCGTGTGTCTGTTTAAGGTCACGCCGGAAATGCATATTGAGTGCCTGTATCTGAACAAAGGCTGCTGTCGGTTGTTCGGCACCTCCCAGGAGAGCAGCCGCTTGCGGGCCTATCGACTGGACGAACTGCTTCACCCGGACGACGCTCTGGGGTATTCCAGGCCATCGGTCGCGCCATGGCCGTAGGTGAGGAAGTGGATTGCGAGTGCCGGGTGCGGGTGCATGAGGGCGAATTTATTTGGTGCCAGCTGCGGGCGGGCATTCAGCGCTACGAGGGCGAGTGCCCGGTGTTTCACGCCGTATTTACGGATATTACCCGCATTAAGGCGGCGGAGGAAAGGCGGACCGAGAGGCGCAGCGATGGTGAGTCTGTTTAGAACCTGCCCGGCGCCACTTTCTTTACAGGCACGGACGACCCTTTGCAGCTGGACTTGGTCAGCGAGGATTTTATCCAGTTTATCGGCTATTCCAGAACGGAACTGTTCCAGCTGTTCTCCGGCAATTTGGCGCGGCTGATGGATGAGAACGAGGCGGCGGCTGTGGCCGTGCAACTGCGCACCGGCGCAGCGGATCGGCGACTCTTAACGGTGGAATACACCCTTTATATTGGTGACGCCTGTGCCCTGCGTGTGCGGGACAGCCGCAAAGTGATTGAACATCCGGACGGCTCTAAGGCCTTTTTTGGGTGTACTCAATGTAATATAAACATATACAAAAAGTTAAAGGACGGGATATTCGCATTCCG
>ENA-OPYV01000491-OPYV01000491.1-human-gut-metagenome-genome-assembly--contig:-NODE-491-length-10636-cov-4.014654_pt1 | contig 10636 bp, 13 predicted proteins | sample MGYA00242474_ERZ504485 | MGnify/ENA primary metagenome ERZ504485 (study PRJEB26092, sample SAMD00036263) | human gut metagenome | host: Homo sapiens | study: EMG produced TPA metagenomics assembly of...
AAACCTCGCGCCACTTTGGGGATGGATGGGGGCGTGGTTGTTGCGGCTTCTTATCCCTTTGCTTTTTTCGCGCCTTTTGGCGCGAAACGCGCAGCGCCTTGGGAAATGCATTGATGTGTGGACGGGGCTGGATTGCGGATTCAAATGGCTAGAGAGATATAGGTGCGAACGAGAAATCGTTATTGGGGTCATCCTTTTCCATAAACTCATCGAGACAAAACGTCATGTAGATTGGAACGTACAGAACCTTGCCCTCTTTGCTGAGATTCTCGTGGCTTAGTACAACGGCCTCGGGAATTTTGTACTCGCCCACACTCATCAGACGATCGAGGGCCGCGTGCGCTCGAACTTTCTTGCCCGATTTGACCTCGATTGGGACAACATGCCCGTGGGCGCCTTCGATCACAAAGTCAACTTCACCGACCTCACGCGTTTGGTAGTACCATGCATCCGCCCCAAGGGCAACGAGTTCCTGCGCGACCACGTTCTCATAGAGACCACCAAGGTTGGGAGTTTTCATATCAAGATAGACAGCGCGTGCAGTGCTGCCGGGGTATCGCGATGCGAGCATGCCTGTATCAGACTCGTTATAGTTTGAAGGCTGTCGTTTTCTCCGTCCTCTTGAGAGGATCCGTGGCTCCGTCACCCTGGCGACCATCAATCCAACACCTGCGTTAACAAGCCACAGGAAATCCTGCTCATATTTTTTAAGGCGAGCTCCCTCACCCAGAGACGAAACAACAAAGCGATGAGACTCCGCCTCAAGCTGAACGGGAATTTGCTCAAAAATCGACCGAACGTTAAAACGCTCGAGTCGATGCGTATTTTGAGATATCGCTTTTGTACTGATCGACCAGCTGAGTTTGAAGCTCACGTGTGCTCACGAGCGAATAACCCGAATCAATATAATTCTGAACGACCTCCGGCATGCGCCGCAAACGATATAAGCTCTATAGTTCTTGAGCATTGCCTCATGAATATAGTTTTCGACAGGATGTTTCTCGACAAGGCAGCTGCGAATGCCTGCAAGCACATTCTCGCTGACGCTGTTTGCCCAACAAAACTCTTCAAAATCCATCGGGCGCATAACAATGTGCTCTACATACCCCACCGGAAAAGAAGAGATCCCCTTAAACTCAGTCCCAAGCATAGACCCCGAGAAGACATAGCTAAAGCGCCCATCCTCGACCACGCCTTCATGAGTGTAACGATCTGCGGATACTCCTGAATCTCATCGACAAAGACAAGCGTATCGCCCTCAACAAGCGGCGCATCCGCAAGAAGGGCTACGCGGTTGATAAAGTCAACGGAGTTCTTTGCGCCAACAAGTGCATTCCTTGCTTCGACATCGAGTAGTAAATTGACCTCAAAATACGAAGCGTAGTTGCTTTTTCCAAACGCGCGAATCGCATAGCTCTTGCCAATCTGACGCGCACCAGTAACGAGTAGTGCCTTATTGGAGTTATTCTTCCAGCTCAAAAGCCTATCAGTGACCTTACGGCGTAGCATTAAACCCCCAAATGACAAAAATTGACAGATAGAATCGCCTAAAATCATACAAAAATTGGCAGATAATAACGTCGTAAATATAACAAAAATTAGGAGATAGCAAAGGTTCGAATAGGCCTCAAGGCCACTGAAACAGTGCTCTACTTTGCGAAGGGGCTGGGGACGCTGTTGGGTGCGTCTCCAGCCCTCTGATACTTACTTTTGGTTCCGCGATGGGACTTTGTTGGCCTGCCTGGTCGGTTTATCTTGTCTCGTCGCTCTCTGTGCGTAGGCGGTAGCCGTGGACGAGGTCGCTAATAGCCGGCCAGGGAATCTGGCGGTCGACCCAAAATTGGAGCTGGACCAGATAGCGCTCGGTGGCGCGGGTGAGGGCTGCGAACTGTTCGTGAGTCTCTACCTGGGCGTAGAGGTCGCGGCTGTGGGCGAGGATTGCCGTGGTGTCATCCATTTTGCCGGTGACGTCGAAGGCGCCCGAGAACCAGTCGCACAGGCGCGCGGCGCTGTTGATGATCGTTTCGAGGTCGGCGGTGCCGTCGTTGGCGTTTTCGTTGGCCTGGGCTCGCAGGAGGGAGAGGGCGTCGGCGGCGTTCATACAGTAGCCGACGGTGAAGTTCCAGACGGCGAATTCGCGGCCGGTGTCGAGCTTGCGGCGGCGCATGTAGTCGATATCGCGCGGTTCCTCGAGCATCATTTGATCGGCGAGGGCCTCAAGTGCAGTGGTGTACTCGGCAAGGTCGAGTGTGAGCAGGGTGTTGAAATCCATCATCTTTAGGCCTCCGCTTCGATCTCGACGATTTCGTTTTTGATGTACATGCCCTGGTTGTCCCAGACATTGCGGCAGGCGGCGGCAAAGCGCTCGCGGTCGGCTTCGCAGATGCGGGCGAACATGTTGCAGGTGCCAAAGGGCTCGCACACGTCAAAGAAGATGCAAATTGACGACCAGCCGCCATACCAGCTCACGGCGCCCGCCGGCTCGTGAAAGACGGGGTTCTCGATGTGCTCGTAATTGGCGATGGGGCCCGAGACAGGATACGTCACCTCGGCATCGCAGATCTTGGCCGAAAAGATACGTGACTCGACTGGACAGGATGATTCGAACAGCTTGCATGCCTCGGGGGCCTTGTCCCAGAGCATGTCGGCGAGAAACGTCTCGCCATTCAGCGTAATCTTGAGCATTTTTGTCATAGTAAGGACCTCCTCAATCCGTCGCTCAAGGGGTTCGCTGGCGGATAAGGAGAAGACAGCGGCGGGGTCGCCGAACCCAAACTTCACGACAGGTCTCTGTCGCCCCAGCCCGCGCTGTTCTTCGCTAAAGTACCATGCCGCAATTGCGCGTGCAATATCAGTTTTTTGATTTTCTGGAAGCGGCAATCGACGAGACGGCTCGCCGGCTGCGGCCGCGCGCGGCATAGGCACTCATCTATATTCCTTAAGTTGGATGAAAAAACGCCGTGTTATTGCAGGGCTGCATACTCGTCCAATAAGTGCATAGAATCTCGTATAGTGCGAGTAAGATATTACGCTGCCTGTTTTGTGTTTAGCAAAGATACAGTTTGCATAATCTGGTCTAATCCCTGCTCTATTAAAATAAAGTCGCACGTAAATGGCGTAAACATATCTGAGCTGGGGTTCTGTACGCTGAGCGGATAAAAACGACCGTTCACCGTTCAACTATTTTCAAAATGAATAAAATGAGCGATAAAGAGAATATAAACCTTAATAAACTCGCGTATTGCACGGGCGCGGGTTATTAATGGGTTGTAGGCCTTTTACAGAAAGGATTCCAGCAATGTCTAAGCCTCTTGGCAAGCCCGATCGTATCGTCGTCGCCCTTGGCGGCAACGCCCTCGGCAACAACCCCGTTGAGCAGATCGAGGCCGTGAGCAACACCGCCCACGCCTCCTCGGCCTGATCGAGCAGGGCAACGAGATCATCATCACCCACGGCAACGGCCCGCAGGTCGGCATGATCCAGAACGCCTTCGCCGCCGCCCACGAAGCCATCGGCACCCCCGAGATGCCGCTGCCCGAGTGCGGCGCCATGTCCCAGGGCTACATCGGCTATCACCTGCAGCAGGGCATCGGCCGCGAGATGCACAAGCGCTACAAGCGCTGGCACGCCGCCACCGTCGTCACCCAGATCGAGTGCGACCCCGACGACCCCGCGTCAAGAACCCGACCAAGCCGATCGGCCCCTTCTACACCGAGGAGCAGGCCAAGGAGTTCATGGCCGAGGATCCCTCCAAGGTCTTCGTCGAGGATTCCGGCCGCGGCTGGCGTCGCGTCGTCGCTTCCCCCGATCCCAAGAAGATCGTCGAGGCCGACTCCATCCTCAACCTGCTCGACAACGAGTTCATCGTCATCGCCTGCGGTGGCGGCGGCATCCCCGTCGTCCGCGACTACGAGAACAAGGGCTGCTACAAGGGCGTCCCCGCCGTCATCGACAAGGACCTGGGCGGCGAGCTGCTGGCCGAGGACTGCGACGCCGACGTCCTGTTCCTGCTGACCGCCGTCGAGCACGTCGCCATCAACTTCGGCAAGCCCAACCAGGAGGAGCTCGAGGACCTCACCGCCGACGAGGCCGAGCGCCTGGCCGACGAGGGCCAGTTCGGCAAGGGCTCCATGGAGCCCAAGGTCCGCGCCGCCATCAAGTTCGCCCGCTCCCGCAAGGGCCGCACCTGCATCATCGGCGCCTGGACAAGGCCGCCGAGACCATGGCCGGCCTCTCCGGTACCCGCATCCACGAGTAGCCTCTACTCCATTGCCTCTCTCGTGGGCGCCGGGCAAGCGCCCGCAAACTAGCCTCTCTTCATGAGCCCCGCGGTCCGCTCCGACTGCGGGGCTTTTGCTGTTCACCTAGTCATCGGGGACGTTCTTAAACGACTAGTCAAAAGGGGCGCTCTTGCCGCGGGCAGGTACGGCACTTGGGGATTTACGACTAAGAGGCTAGTACGTTAGATCGTGAGTTGCCTGAAACCAAACGACGACACCTAAAATACGAGGCGACGCCTGTCCAGAGTGAAGTCGGGTTCTTCTGTCAAATAGGAATACGTTGACAGCGCAATCGTGTTCCCTCGAATTTCATATCGCCGAATAACTATGGCTGATGCGTCTACCATGGCAACGACGGTGCATCCGTTCCACGGTTTAGCAACAGGATCGACCAGCAGAACACTGCTTTGCGGATAGCAGCGTGACATGCCGCTGCCGTTCATCTGAACTAGAAAGCCTCCCGGGTGCCTTTCAAGTACGGGTCCTGGAACGAAGGTGCGCCCACTGTTCTTAAGACTAAAGCCACCGTTGCGGCGTACGATTTTATAGATTTCGCATTCTTCGTTTTGGGCCACGTTCTGGCTTTTCTCAGGCCGCGAGCTTAAGCCGGCAGAAGCAAGGCCGCTATTACTTGCGGCGAGCTCATCAAACGTACATCGAAAAGCTCGGTCAGCTTATCGAGAGTCGACACCTTGACGGCGGTGTGTCCACGTTCCCAACGGCATACCGTTTCTTTGGTAACGCCGAGCATGTCGGCAAATTGCTGCTGCGTCAAGCCTTCGCGGGTTCTAAGGCATTTAATGTTATCCCCTTGGGCCATGTTATTCATCACGCCTAAGTGGCAAGCACAAACAGTTGGGCCCGCCAAAGCCGTTTGTCAGCTCGTGTATGGAAATGGGGACAAGATCGATTCCGGCCTGTTCAAGAGCAGCGTTCGTCGCTTGATTCTCTTCATAGACACAGACTTTGCCCGGTCGGAGGCACAGCACACTGGCTGCGTTATTCGTGCACTCTTTTTCTGCCAAATTGGGATTAGATCCACCGCAGGGAATAAAACGAAGCTCGGGTATGCCGAGCGCGGCGGCCAGTGCCTCCTTGACTCCTTTTTCGACGGCGTGAATCTGGCAGAGATTCTCTGCTCGATTTCGCGTAATCTGATAAGAGCGAGATTCCGCGAGTAGCTGGGGGTCGACAACAAAAGTATCGTAGTCGACCCGGCTTAGGTACGTATCAAGATGGATACACAGGCTCCGCTCGGGTACCTCAATTGCCCATACGGCGTCGATGTTCGAGTCGGGATTCCACAGGAGGGTACGAGCGAGCATATCGATGGCTGCAGATTCGGTTCTCTGAGAGATGCCGACTGCGACATTATGAGCATCAAGATTGATGATATCGCCCCCTTCAATATGGAAGGTCGAATCGTGACGATAAAACGAGGGCGTGTCCTTGAAATTGGGATGGTATTTAAAAATCGTTTGGTAGAGCGCTACTTCGCGATTGCGCTCGGGCCAATACATGTGGTTGAAGGAGATGCCGGAGCCGATGGTGCTTACCGGGTCGCGCACGAACCACATGGTGTTTAATGGGCTAACGAGCAGCTCGTCAGGGGCATAGGCCTCGCCGGTTAATTCGGCGAGTCTGTCCCCGCCGTCGAAGCAGTATGTAACTTGCCCGTGGCGGATGCCGCCAATCGATGCCGAGACGAGCTCCTGCGCCGATCGGGTGTGTTCAAGATGCTCGCGGACTGCTTGCTGCAACTCGGCGCCAATCGCGCCGCATTCATCGACAAAGGAATCGACAAAAGATGCTCGAGCTTCGGGGCACGAGTCAAGCGCTTCTATAAGAAGTTGGTCGAGATACAGAACCTCTACGCCTTCATGCTCGAGCACTGAGGTATAGGCATCACACTCAGCTAGGGCTCTATCCAAGTCAAATAGGCTGCTCGATGGTCTTAGGCTAAAAACTTGGCCAAAATGGCCTTCGGGATAGTTTTGGGTTTCGATACCGGGTCGATATAAAAGGGCCTGTTTAAGCTTACCGATTTCGCTGGTGACATGAATTGGCATTAGAACGCTCGCTTTAATTCGGATGATGACTGATGTCAATTATCGTTCTACTGGGAGAAGTTTAAGTGAGTATGTTGTGGGTATCGGTGGACGGCTTAAGCTCTTGATTGAAAGTCACAAATTGATAAAAAATATCAATTTAGTTCGATAATTGAGCTTATATATCAACTAAAACCCGTCTGCCTTTTAATACTATCCATTCGCATAAATATCTAATGTCAACTGTCGTGAAAACCGAATAATAAGGTTGCCGGCGAAAAGCTCGTATCGAAAACCTGCAAACTAAAGGAGGCATAATGGCCGAAGTGCAAAAGAAACGTGGGCTACGAATTCCGCACGTCTACACCATTATCTTCATTCTCATGGTGTTGACCGCAGCTCTTACGTGGATCGTTCCCTCCGGCTCGTTTGAGAGGCAGGAGCTCAACGGACGCGAGGTCACTGTTGCTGGAACATATGAGTCCGTTGAAAAGGTTTATGCGGACGAAGACGGCGCTGAGGTTGACCTGAAGCAAGGCCTGTTCGATGTGCTCGAGGCTCCTGCGGTGGGAATTCAGCAGGCAGTTGAGGTCGTTGCCTTTATTCTGATTGTCGGCGGATCCTTTCAGGTCATTACTGCCACTGGAGCTATCACCAGCGGCGTGGCGCGCATCGTTAAGAAGTTCAAGAGTAAAGACATCCTGATTATTCCGATTTTGATGGCGGTTTTTGCGCTGGGCGGTAGCACGTTCGGCATGGCGGAGGAGACCCTTCCATTTTTTGCCATCTTGCTGCCGATTGTTATGGCTATGGGATATGACTCCATTACGGCCTTTATGATCGTGTTCGTTGGCGCCCGTATTGGCTATATCGCATCGACGGTCAACCCCTTCAATGTTTTGATTGCTCAGGGAATTCTGAATATCCAGGGTAATCCCCAGCTCTGGCTTCGCGTTGTTGCCCTTGTTGTGCTGACCGCCATCGCTATTGCCTGGGTCGTGTTGTACGCTCGAAGGGTGAAGAAGAACCCCGAGTCCTCGATTGCTTACGCTGATGATATCGAGAAGCGCAAAGAGCATGCATCAAATGACGAGCTGCTCGAAGCCGATTTCACCGGGCGCAGAAGGCCGTAATCATCGTATTCGTGCTTGGAATCGTCGCCATTGTCTGGGGTCTTGTCACCCAGGGCTGGTATATGAACGAGATCTCTGCAGTCTTTATGGCTATGGCGCTCCTGTCTGGCATCGTATCGGGCATGAGCGAGAAGGAGATTGCTACAGAGTTTGTTAAGGGTTTGGGCGACTTTGTTTTCTCTGCGGTCGTGGTCGGTCTTGCTCGAGGCATTTTGGTTATCGCCAACGATGGCTTGATTATCGATACGGTCCTAAACGCTCTTGCGACTGGCCTTGCCGGAATCCCCCCTGTTCTCTTTACCAGCATTTTGTATGTCGTTGACAACTTGCTTTCGATTCTGGTTCCCAGCTCTTCGGGCATCGCGGCGCTCACCATCCCCATCTTTGGGCCTCTGGTTGAGCTCATGGGGCTAAATCCAGAAGCTGCGGTTACTGGCCTTTCGATGGGATCTGCAGCGATGTCGCTGATTTCCCCCACCAGCGCAATGCTTGTCGCCGGTCTTGGTGTTTGCAAGATCTCTCTTGGCCAGTGGTGGCGAGTTTCCTGGAAGTTCTTCCTTGTGGTCAGTGCGGTCTGTCTCGTATTTACCGCGGTATCCGGTCTGCTTCCGATTGTCTAGCAAACGAAACGACAACTTTGTAAGCCATTGCAATAACAATTGAGCTCTAATCCAGAAAGGAACGATGATGAGCAAAGGTCTGAACGTTCATAGCGAAATTGGTGCCCTCAAGAAGGTATGCGTGCACCGACCGGGCTTGGACCTCGTAAACATGAAGGCGGAGGATTTTGAGCGCGCCTGGATTCATGACGCGTTTTATCTCGAGTATGCTCAGCGAGAGCATGACGAGTTTACTAATCTTCTTCGCGGTGCTGGCGCCGAGGTCGTTTATATGGAGGACTTGCTTGCCGAGACTTTCGATCAGGTTGAGGGTTCTCGTGCCGAGTTTATGAGCAAGTTCGTTCCCGAGGCCAAGATCGAGAACCTGGCGCTTCGTCAGGCAGTCGTGGAGAAGCTCGACTCCATCAAGGACAACAAAGAGTTTGTTCTTACCGCTATGGGTGGCCTCTACGTACGCGATCTCGAGATTCCGCATGTGAGCGGTTCCCTTGCGAGCATGGATAGCGACGAGCTGAAGCCCGACGAAATGGTCTTGTTCCCGATGCCCGCCTCCTACTTCTCGCGTGATCCGATTGCTGTGGTCGGCAAGGGTGCGATGATGAACCGCATGTACTGGCATCAGCGCAACCGTGAGGTCGTATTCTATGAGACGATCATGCGCCACCATCCTGATTATGCTGGGGCTCCGCTTTGGTACGACCACAATAGCGATTGGCATATCGAAGGCGGCGACGTCTGAACATTAACGCCACCACGCTTGCAATCGGTATTTCCGAGCGTACCCAGACTGCAGCCATCGACCAGCTTGCCAAGAATCTGTTCTGGGGCACGGGAGAGTCCGAGATCGAGCAGGTATTTGCCATCAAGATTCCCCACGGCTATGCCTATATGCATCTTGATACGGTTTGTACTCAGGTCGATTACGATAAGTTTACCGTCTACCCCGGTATCTACGAGACGCTTCGTGCCTATCGACTCACCAAGGGTGATTCGGATGGCGAGGTCTGTATCGAGGAGATCGAGGGAACGATTCAGCAGATTCTTGAAATGGCAACCGGTATCGACCATATCACGATGATCGAATGCGGTGCGGCGATCCGATCGAGGCATCCCGTGAGCAGTGGAACGATGGTTCCAACACGCTTGCTGTTGCGCCGGGTAAGGTGTGCGTCTATGAGCGCAACGTTGTTACCAATGATGCGCTTTATAAGGCGGGCGTTGAGCTGCTGGTTGCTCCTTCCGAAGAGCTGTCTCGTGGTCGTGGTGGCCCGCGCTGCATGACCATGCCGTTCTGGCGCGAAGAGATTTAATTTTGTTCTGGTCCGAGATGCGCGGATGCGCGTTCTTCGCGCGCCGCGCGCTCATCAATTAGGTTAATAATGAAAGGAACCTATCATGGCACTGAATCTTTCTGGTCGTAGTTTTCTGACCCTGCTCGATTTCACTACCGAGGAGATCGAGTATATGCTCGAGCTTTCGAAGGACTTTAAGAATCTCAAGCGCATGGGCGCTCCCCATCGTTATCTTGAGGGCAAGAACATCGTTCTGCTGTTTGAAAAGACTTCGACGCGTACGCGCTGCGCTTTCGAGGTGGGCGGTATGGATCTCGGCTTAGGTGTAACCTACCTTGATCCCGGTTCGTCGCAGATGGGCAAAAAGGAGTCCATTGAGGATACCGCCCGCGTGCTTGGTCGCATGTACGACGGTATCGAGTATCGCGGCTCTGACCAGTCCATTGTTGAGGAGCTTGCCGATAAAGCCGGCGTTCCCGTGTGGAATGGTCTCACCAATGAGTATCACCCGACCCAGGCTTTGGCGGACATCCTTACGATGCGCGAGGAATTCGGCGACACGCGTGGCCTCAAGCTGACCTATCTCGGCAAGGAGCAGGGCAATGTAAGCGATTCCCTCATGGTGATCTGCGCCAAGCTCGGCATCAACTTCTGCTCTTGTGGGCCGAAAGGCGACGTTGAGGGCGCTACCCACTTTGATCCCGAGCTGCTTGAGACTTGCCAGAAGATCGCCGAGGAAAATGGCTGCACCATTCAGCTTACTGACAACATCGATGAAGGCGTAAAGGATGCCGATGTTATTTACACCGATGTCTGGGTTGGCATGGGCCAGGCTGAGGAGCTCTGGAAGAGCCGTATCAAGCTGCTCTCCCCGTACCGCGTAACCTCGGAGGTCATGGCGAAGGCAAACCCCAACGCTATCTTCATGCATTGTCTCCCGAGCTTCCACGATACCAAGACGACCATCGGAGCGGAAATCGCGGAGAAGTTCGGCGTAACCGAGATGGAGGTCACCGACGAGGTCTTCGAGTCCGATAAGTCTCGCGTTTTCCAAGAGGCAGAGAACCGCATGCATACCATTAAAGCCGTGATGTACGCTACTCTTCGATAAGGAGGCACGCATGTCCAAACCCTACGGCAAGCCCGATCGTATCGTCGTCGCCCTTGGCGGCAACGCCCTCGGCAACAACCCCGTTGAGCAGATCGAGGCCGTGAGCAACACCGCCCACGCCTCCTCGGCCTGATCGAGCAGGGCAACGAGAT
>ENA-OPYV01000492-OPYV01000492.1-human-gut-metagenome-genome-assembly--contig:-NODE-492-length-10618-cov-1.947479_pt1 | contig 10618 bp, 15 predicted proteins | sample MGYA00242474_ERZ504485 | MGnify/ENA primary metagenome ERZ504485 (study PRJEB26092, sample SAMD00036263) | human gut metagenome | host: Homo sapiens | study: EMG produced TPA metagenomics assembly of...
ATCAGAGGGAGCTTGCATAAGCAGAGGGGGCTCGTATATCTAGCTACTTTTCGTGCTTTTCGTCGTAGACTTCGGTCGGTGGGGGTCTCGTCGTACAGCTGCTTGCCTTGCGCCTCCGCCAGTTCCATCTGCTCGTTGATCCACGCGGCTTCAGCCGGATTGATATCCGCGGAATTCAGCACTTTCTGCCACACCGGTAGAACATGTGCATCGCCGGATACATGGCGGTGAACAACACCTCCGGCTTATGCGTGCGCGTATGTTGCGGATGCGCATCAAACGTATTCTTAAAACGTCGCATGTAGCTCAGGAACGAACTCAACGACGTATCCATCCGTCGCGCACTCATCGCGGCGATCATGCGCGGCGAGTACACGGTTTTCAGATCCTTGCCCATCAGATGCAGGGAAATATCGATATCCTCATGCATCACATCGGCCTTATCCCCGGCAGACCTCATTCACAATCTGATGCCAGGCCGAAGCGCGCAAGGCCATATTCGAGCCGAACAGCAGCGGCTGGCCGCCATCGGCACGGTAGATTCGCTTGCGTAAGGAATTGTCGCCTTTCAACCCGAAATGGCGTGAGGGCATGTCGTAATACATCACCGGACCAGTGGCACCCATCGCGGCCGGGTCTTCGGTGAAGATGCCGGAGACCACCTCCACCCAGTCAGGCCGGATCATACAGTCGGCGTCAAAACGGCCCAGCACATCGCCGGTCGCGGCGTTCAGGCCAAAGTTGCGGGTGGGAATCAGCCCCTGTTCATCGTTCTGGTGCAACAGTTTGACCGGGCCTCAGGATGTTCGGCAATGAACTGTTCGACAACCGCACAGGTGTTGTCCGTAGAACGATTGTCCACCACCAGCACCTCATGCGGCATGATGGTCTGACGGGTGGCGTTCAGCAGGCAGTCGCGGATGCGTTCGGCTTCGTTCCACGCTGGGATGATGATCGAAACGTTGAGCATAACATCAACAATAGAAAAGCGGGTGTACGCCGCCGGCGTATCCGAGCTTCAAACCCCTCGCTACAATGGGGAGCCATGAGCGAACGCGTGCGAAACGTAAACAGCACCGACACGTTGAGAACCGGTGCCGCAGAGGCCGGGGCAGACCCGGACGACGAGAATCGTATCGACTTTGGTACTTTGTTCCCCGCCAAGGGAGATTCCCGTAGGCCACCGGAATGGTTCGGCCGCGCGCTGCTGTATGTGGCCCTCGCCGTCATCGTATTCATGTTCTGCTGGCGCTCGTGGGGCGACATCTCCTATCTAGTGCTCGACATCATCATCTCGCTGTTCCTGGCGCTGGCCGTCGAACCGTTGGTGGTGGCGCTGGTGGCTCATGGCTGGAAGCGTGGCGTGGCTTCCGCCGTCAGCTTGGTGGGCGTGGCCGTGGTCGTGGGTGTGCTGCTCACGCTATTTGGCAACATGTTCGTACAGCAGATGATTGCCATGGTCCGCGGTTTGCCGGCCATGTATGAGCAGATTCGTGAGTTCGTGGACCAGTATGCCACGTTCAAGATGCCGGAAATCAGCAATCTCGGCATGGAAATCTTCAACAATATCCAGACCTCGTGGGTCACCGATTTTGCCGGTACCGCCATGAGTACGGTGGGCGGCCTGTTCTCCTTCCTGCTGAACCTCATGACCGTGGTCATGACCACGTATTACATCTCCGCCGCCGGCCCCAAACTGCGCCGCTCCTTCTGCCAGTGGCTGGCCCCCAACACGCAGCGCCGATTCCTGCTGGTGTGGACCGTGGCCCAAGGCCAGATTTCGTCCTTCCTGTTCTCCCGTTCGATTCTGGCGTTGATCAACGCCACCTGCACTGCCATCTTCTTAGAGATTCTGCATGTGCCCTACTGGCTGCCGTTGGCCCTGTTCTGCGGCGTGGTATCCCAGTTCATCCCCACGGTCGGCACCTATATCGGCGGCGCGCTGCCGGTGCTGTTCGCTTGGGGCAACCGCGGATGGACGTACGCCGTGGCGGTGCTGGTGTTCATCATCGTCTACCAGCAGATCGAGAACCTGATTCTCTCGCCGAGGATTTCGCAGCGCACGATGGATATCAACGCGGCCGTCGCCTTCCTCGCGGTGCTGGCGTTCGGCTCGCTGTTCGGCGCGTTTGGCGCGTTCCTGGCGCTGCCGGTCACCGCATCGCTGCAGGCCATCTTCCGTGCGTACACCAAGCGCTATGAGCTGATTGACTCACCACTGATGAACGATCCGACTCCGGAGAAGAAGTCCAAGATCGTCGAGGCGTCCGAAGCGTTCGGCGAGCATGTGCTGCAGCCGATCGGCGAGCACATGCCGCGTGCGGCCAAGGGGTCCACCAGCGTGTGCCGATGAATGAGGAACTGCGTTTGCTGCAGGAACAGATCTATGCGATTCCGCCACACGAGACGAAAGAATCCGATTTGGACGATTCCGCCACCGTGGCGATTCCGCAGCGTGGTGCCGCGGATACGCAGCAGTCTGAGCAGCCCAAGCAACGCAAGCAAACCAAGCAGTCTGATCAATCTGCCTCCAGCAATCCTAGGGCGGGGTGGCGCTGATGACCCTGCTTTCCGTACTCGATATTCTTCTGGTAATCGTCGGTGGTGCCGGCATGATATATCAGGGACTGTGCATCGTGATGTCCCTGTTCGCCAAGCCCGTGCGCTTCCCCGACGCCCCGATGACCAACCGGTATGCCATACTGATCTCCGCGCGCAACGAAGAAAACGTGATCGGCAACCTTATTGGGTCGATTTCGCGATCAGACCTACGTCCGACCTCATCGACATCTGGCTGGTGGCCGACAACTGCACCGACAACACCGCCGACGTGGTGCGGTCTTTGGGCTGCCATGTGGTGGAACGCCACAATCTTGAACTGGTTGGCAAGGGATATGCGCTGACGTATCTGTTGGGGCATATGCTCGACATCGGTGTGGCCGATGATTATGAGGCCTACTTCGTGTTCGATGCCGATAACAAGCTGGACAAGCATTACTTCGAGGAAATGAACAAGGCGTTCTGCTCCGGATTCAAGATTCTGACCAGCTACCGTAATTCGGTGAATCTGGCGGATAACTGGGTGTCTTCTGGTTCTGCGCTGTGGTTCATCCGTGAATCGCGATTCCTGTCTAACTCGCGTATGATTCTCGGTTCCTCTTGCCATGTGGGCGGTACGGGATTCATGTTCTCCCGCGAGGTGATGAAGCGGAACAAGGGATGGAAGTTCCACCTGCTCACTGAAGATCTTGAATTCACTATGGATTCGATTCTGCATGGCGACCGCATCGGCTATTGCGGTACTGCGATCCTCTACGACGAGCAGCCGGTTACCTTCTCGCAAAGTTGGCGTCAGCGTTTGCGTTGGAGCAAGGGATTCCTGCAGGTATTCCGTTATTATGGCTCGGCATTGCTGAAACGCGCGGTTCGCGAACGTGATTTCTCCTGCATCGACTTCACCTTGATGCTGTGTCCGTTTACCGTGTTGGGCGTGATTCGCGCGGTGATGGGCTTGCTGTTCGCCGCGTGTGGCTTCGTGAGTTGGTCGAGCCAGCTGCAATCGCTGGCCGGTTGGTCCAGCGGCATCATCACATCGGTGTTGGGTCTGATGGCATTGGCTGCATTGACCATCATTGTCGAGCACGACCAGATCGGTGCCACGAACAAGGAGCTGCTCGCCTATGTGCTCAGCTTCCCGATTTACATGCTCAGCTACGTGCCGATTTCCTTCCAGGCCATCTTCGCCAAAGCCCAGTGGAAGCCCATCGCACATAAGGGCTGACCGAGTCCGCTAGTCCGGAGCTGCTCAGCGGGGCAATCCAACAGCAACCCGGGGGTGCTGCGCTGAGGGTTGACTGGTGGGCTAGAGTAGATGCATGAGCTTAGACAATACTCAAAGGAATGTCGGATTTCAGCCGCCGATGATGCCAGCCGCCGCTCCCGCGTCTTCGCAGTCGCAACAGCCACAGCCGCAAGCATGGCCGCCGAACCCGAATACGGCGGTGTCCATTCGCGGCCTGTTCAAGCACTTCGACCGGAAGATCGCCGTCAACGGGCTCGCGCTTGACATTCCAATCGGCTCGTTCTACGGACTGGTGGGCCCTAACGGCGCCGGCAAAACCACCACGCTCAATATGGTGACCGGTCTATTGGTGCCGGACGCCGGCACCGCCATGATTCTGGGCCATGACGTGTGAGACGTGAACACGGCCAAGCGCATGATCGGCGTCATGCCCCAGCCCGACCAGATCTTCGACCGACTGACCGGTTTGCAATTGCTCGTCTACTCCGGCATGCTGCGCGGCATGAGCCGCGAGGAGACCACGCGTCGCGCCCAGGACCTGCTCAATGCTTTCGACTTGGCCGGGGCCGCCAACACGATGGTCACCGATTACTCGGCCGGCATGACCAAGAAGATCTGCCTGGCCTCCGCGATGATTCACAGCCCGCGCATTCTGGTCTTGGATGAGCCGTTTGAATCCGTGGACCCGGTGTCCAGCGCCAACCTCAAAGACATTCTCATCGAATACGCGAAGACTGGCGGCACGGTGATCATCTCCTCACACGTGATGGCATTGGTCGAAAAGATGTGTACGCATGTGGCCGTAATCAACGACGGTCTGGTATGCGCGGCCGGCACGGGTGGACGAGGTCGGCTGCTGGCGAAGAACTCGAAGACCGCTTCCTGCAACTAGTCGGTGGCCGCCACGAAGCCGCCCATCTCGCGTGGCTCGATGGCGGGCAGGCCCAAGCCCAAGCACCAACTTCGGCCCAGACGATTCAGCCGATTCTGCCTACGCCCGCCACACCCACCGATGAGGCCCGCCAATGATCAAGACCGCCATCACCCTGGTCCGCCTGCGCTGGACGCTCACGCTCGCCACCCTGCGAAAATCGGCGTGGCAGACCGTCGCCTATGTCTTTTCCGCTGTACTCGCGGCCGGCACCATCATCGGCACCGGCGTGCTCGCATGGTTCATCGGCATACTGCCGCCCTTCACCGTGAACGCGGATGGCTTTCCGCTGAACATCCTTGGTCCCGGAGGCATCGTCAACATAGTCGTCGTGCTGGTCGGCGCGACCATGACCATCTTCATCGGCTTCATCCAGCTCATGATGCTTGGCGAAGGCTCCACCATGAACCCACGCAAATTCGCGATCTACGGCATCGCCGACCGCAACCTGCAATTCGGCTTGCTGCTTTCCGGCCTGTCCGGCATCCCCTCCCTTACTGGCGTGGCCTCACTGATGCTCTGGACACTGGCCTATCGGCATATGGGACCAGCCGTAATCATCAGTTCCCTCCTCGCCGCAGTGCTGGCCGTCATCACCATGATGAGCATCTCCAAACTGGTCATCGCCCTATCCACCACGCTGGTGACCAGCAAACGCGGCAAAGGCGCGTTCTACATCTTCATCGTGCTGACGTTCGTTATCATCTGTCAGTTGCCGAACATTCTGGTCAACTCCGGCGTGGCCTTCAGCCTCAACACCGAAACCTGGGGCGCGGCGACCACCATCGTCGCATGGACGCCGTTCGGCGCGGCCTTCCAACTACCGTTCGACGCGCTTACCGGAGCCTGGGCGGTGCTGCTCGCCCGCATCGCCATCCTTGCCGTCACATGGATTGTCTGCTTCGCCGTCTGCACCTGGTGTCTGAGACATGAACGGCTCACCATCGGCGCAAACAGTCCGTCCGAGACCGCCAAAGGCATCGGCGCATTCGCATGGATGCCCGATTCGGCATCCGGCGCGGTGTCCGCACGCCTGATCACCTATCTCAAACGAGACCCCCGCCAAGCCATGACCTTCGCCATGCCGGTCCTGTTCCTGATCATCTTCGCCTTCCAGGCGCACGGCATCAGCGCGGTCGTCTGGCAGTCGCTGATCTGGTGTGGCTGGTTCATGTCAGTGGTGGAAAGCAACGGGCTCGCATATGACGGCCGCGGCTTCACCATGGAAGTCATCGCCGGCGTGCGTGGCCGGACCGACAGGATCGGCCGCGTACGCGTCTACGTCGGCATCATGGTCGTCTACATGGTGCTGCTCTATCTCGCCGGCATCGTGCTGGTCGGCGCACTGACCGGACGCTGGGCGCAGCCCGATGACCTCGCTACCGGCCTGATCTTCCTCGCCACGGACATGGGCATCGCCTTGAGCGGACTGGGCGTGGCCGAAGTCACCTCCTGTGTACTGATGTACCCGGTCGCCTCAATGGACAAGCCGTTCTCCGCGCCTCAAGGCCGCGCCATGGCCCAAGGCTTCTTCCCGTTCGTCTACATGCTTGGCAGCCTGCTGCTCATGCTGCCCACTGGCATCGTGGCGCTGGTCATGCTGCTGACAGGAGCCGAAGGCGGCATGTGGCTGGCGATTATTCCGGTCGCACTGGCCAACGGCATCGGCATCCTGGCACTCGGGACATGGCTGGGCGGTAAGCTGATGGATGCGCGAATGCTTTCGATTGTGGCAGCACTCGACTCGTTCGCCTCATTGCAGAAATGATCGCCTTGGCATAAGGAGCACGATGGTATCTACAGCGGTATCACGCCGTCAGCGGCGTGAAGCGCAACGGCGGACCCAACGATCGCATCGCCGAACACTGACCGTCATCATTTCCGCACTGACCACCATCGCCCTGTTCGCGGGGTACTGCGCCGCCGACATCACCGACGTGGCCCCCGGATTGTTGACGTTTGAAGCCCGTCACCGCACCTGTTTTCGCCAATCCGGCCACCGCCAAATCAGGCGGCACCATCGCCGGTGCCCTGAACGCGAACAAGGCCATTGATTCCACGGCCGCTTCTGCACTGGTCAACGAATTGCTGTCCACGCAAGGCGTGGGAAACGATACGTCGGTGATCATTGAAGACGCCCAAGGCACCGTCGCCGCCGAACACGAGTCGAACACTCCACGCGAGCCTGCATCCACACTGAAAAACGCTGACCGCGCTCGCCGCCTCATCCACCCTGAATATGGCATCCACCTTGGATACCCAAGTGTTCCCTCACCCAATCCGATGACGGCACCAATACGTTGACCCTCAAAGGCAATGGCGACATGCTGCTGTCTGCAGGCGATTCTGACGCCAACCATACCAACGGACGTGCCGGTCTGAACACCTTGGCCAAGGCCACCGTGGCCGCGCTCGCCCAGCGAGGCATCACTTCCGTCAATCTCGAGTACGACGACACCCTATTCGGCGACTCACGCATTCCGGCAGGTCTGTCGGAATGCGGCGCAGTCTTAAGCGACTACACCGTCTACTTCACGCCGGTCTCATCAAGGCGATTGATGGAGGCCGCCAATACACCGCCGATACGCCTGCGCCGGCCGACCCCGATGATTCGGCCGGATACCCGGAACTGTCCCAGCACGCCGCCAGCGACGTGGCCACGAAATTCGCCGAACTGCTCCAATCGAACGGCGTGGCCGTTACCGGAGACGTGACGGCAAACACCGCTCCATCCGGTGAAACGCCTTTGGCTTCGGTGAGTTCGGCAACACTGTCCGAAATCATGGCATACACGTTGCGGCATTCGGACAATACGCTGGCCGAGGAGTTCGGCAGACTCACCGCCTTGGCGAAATCAGCGACAAACAGTCCTGAAGGCGGCACGGAAGCGGTCAAATCCACTCTGAACGATCTCGGTCTCGAAACATCCGGTCTGACCATGGCCGATTGCTCCGGCCTGTCTCCCGCTCCCGGCTCACCGTACGCACGCTGGCGGCCGTCCAACAACGTAATCTGACCACCGAGAGCGGTGCTGCTGGTGCGGAAGGTCTATCCATCGCGGGATTGGTGGGCACGGCGCAGGATCGGTATACGGATGATGCCGTGCTGGTCTGCTGCGCGTCAAAACCGGCAGCCTCGGCACGGTTACGTCGATGGCCGGCAATGTGTCCCGCACCAATGGGGGAGCGTTGTCGTTTGCGTGGTGGTCAACAATCCTGAGGATTATGCCGCCGCGCGTAGCGCCATCGACTCGTTTATCACCAAGCTCGCGGGGCTGTAAAAGAGGCATCAAGGGCCATCAAGGGCTATAAAAGGCCGTAAACGTCCATAAACGCACGAGTGCCTATACCAGAAAAAAGGTGGTGAGTACATGGCATATTCCGCACGATTGCGCAAGGCCGTAGGCGCGGTCCGCGCAACGCTGAGTGCCGTGGAACTATGCGATGTGCAGGCTCCCGAATTCGCGCAGCATGGGGACCATGCCGTTGCCGCCGATGCGCCGCTCGTGCTCGTGGCCTGTTCAGGCGGGCGCGATTCGATGGCACTGGCTGCGGTGAGCCATATCGTATGCACGTCCATGGGCGTGCGTTGCGGTGCCGTGATTGTGGATCACGGCTTGCAGGCAGGCTCCGAACAGGTCGCCAGCGAGGCCGCGGATCGTTGCCACGCGTTGGGACTGGGCCCGGTCATCATGCGCAACGCAACCGTACAGGCGCGCGGCGAGGGCCTCGAAGCGGCCGCACGGCAGGCCCGGTATGACGAGCTGTGCGCCGCGGCGCATGAATCGGGTGCCATTGCCGTGCTGTTGGCCCACACTATGGACGATCAGGCGGAAACCGTATTGATTGGCCTGCTGCGCAGTCGAGGCGTGGATGCGTTGGCTGGCATGCCGCAGGTCTTCACACGCAGTGGCGCGACTTTTGCGCGGCCACTGCTTACCCTTACTCGAGCCGAAACCACCGGCATCTGTGAAGACTTAGGTGTGGAATATTGGGATGACCCCACCAATGGCGATGCGGTAGACGGCGAGTTGCCGAACGACTATCCGTTGCGCTCGCGGGTGCGTCACGACCTGCTGCCGGCCATCGAACGATTCGCTGGATTCAATGTCACCCGCCATTTCGCCGAAAGCGCACGGTTGGCCAGAATGGATAAGGAGTATCTGGATCAGCGATCCGACGAGGTGATGGGGGAGGCGGTTGCGGCAGTTGATTGGCCGGCATCGTCGGCAGCTGTATCGACCGATGCGCCACGAGCCTGTGTGGCAGGCGATACCAACGATTCGAGCCATGGCATCGGCCTGATGATCAGCGTCAAACGTATTGCACGTGAGCCAGAGGCGATTCGGTTGCGGGTCATCGCTCACGCGCTGAGCCAAGCCGGTGTGAACGCCAGTGCTGCCCAGATTGCCGCCATCGACCGGCTGGTCGTCGATTGGCATGGGCAAGGCGGCGTCTCACTTCCCAGAGGTTATTCAGCCAATCGCAAGAAACACGTCATTCGCGTGTGCCAAGATGGAGCGCATGCGAATCGCTGACGTTGAGGAAGATATTGACCACGAGCTGGTCAGCAAAGAACAGATTGATGCCAAGATCCACGAGATGGCTGCTCTCGCGAGCGAGGATTACCGCGATAAGAATCCGCTGCTCGTTGCGGTGCTGAAAGGGGCCGTGAATACGCTGGTCGCGTTCACCCAGGCCATGAGCATTCCTGTACAGATCGACTTCATGAGCCTGTCGAGCTATGGCTCGGGCACAGTGTCGAGCGGTGAGGTCACAGTCAGGCAGGATTTGTCCGCCGATGTTCGCGGACGGCACATCTTGATTGTGGAGGATATTGTTGATTCAGGACACACGCTCGCGTGGCTGGTCGCAGAACTGAAACGTCGTGGTGCCGCTTCCGTGGAAGTCTTCGCTTTGCTGAGCAAGCCTTCCCGCCGAGAGGTGGACGTTGATGTGAAGTACGCCGGCTATGAGATTCCGGACGAGTTCGTCGTCGGCTTCGGCCTCGACTTTGACGAACGCTACCGCAACCTCGATTCGATCGCGGTCCTCAAGCCGTCCGTCTACCAAGGAGTGCAAGCATGAGCTTCCCGCAAGGGCCGGGTAACGGCAATAACCCGAACCCGAACAACAACCGTAACAACGGCAACCCGTTCACCAACCCGTTCAACCGTGGCAATAACGGGAACAATGGCAAAGGCAACAAAGAGAACCGCCCGATATGGCAGTCCCCCTGGCTGTGGGGTACCGTGCTCGTGGTCATGGTTGTGCTGATGTTCCAGATGTTCGCCGGCGGTGGCACCAAAACCATCGATACTAAAGATGGTTTCGCGCTGATCAATCAGGCAAGGCCACATACGCCGAGATCACGGACAACAAGCAGGTCGTCCGCCTTGAGCTGAAGAATGACTACACCAAGAAGAACGCCGACACCGGCAAGGTGACCAACTACGGCAAGAACGTGCAGTTCTACTACACCTTCGCCCAGGGCGCACAGGTGGCCAAGGCCGTGGAGAACGGCGATCTCGAAAAGGGCTGGACCTCGAATATCGAGCAGACCAGTGTGATGAGCTACCTCATCACCTCGATTCTGCCGTTCGTCATCATCCTTGCCTTGTTCTGGTGGCTGATGAGCCGCATGGGCGGTGCCGGCGGCATGCTCGGCATGGGCGGCAAGAAGAACAGCGGCAAGCTGCTCGAGGGCCAGACCCCCACCACCAAGTTCGCCGATGTGGCCGGTGAAGACGAGGCCGTGGCCGAAGTCGAGGAAATCAAGGACTTCCTCAAGGATCCGTCCAAGTACAAGGCGCTGGGTGCGCGCATCCCGCGCGGCGTGCTGCTGTACGGCCCTCCCGGCACGGGGTAAGACGTTGCTGGCCCGAG
>ENA-OPYV01000493-OPYV01000493.1-human-gut-metagenome-genome-assembly--contig:-NODE-493-length-10551-cov-2.283960_pt1 | contig 10551 bp, 17 predicted proteins | sample MGYA00242474_ERZ504485 | MGnify/ENA primary metagenome ERZ504485 (study PRJEB26092, sample SAMD00036263) | human gut metagenome | host: Homo sapiens | study: EMG produced TPA metagenomics assembly of...
AAAAAAGTTCGTTAAGGTTTTAAAACGCCTACCCTTTGCAACCGCAATCGAGAGGAGAAAGACAAACGAAAGAAAAACTTAATGGTGCGTTTAGTTCAGTTGGTTAGAATACATGCCTGTCACGCATGGGGTTCGACGGGTTCGACGTCCCGTACGCACCGCGAAAAAATCCTGGTTCCATTTTGAATCAGGATTTTTTATTTCATATAAGTGGAAAAATAAAAAAACGGGAACATGCCGTACTTGGCACATTCCCGTCAATCGTGTGAATGCTTATTCCATACTTCACCCTTTTCAGTGTATAACACGGCGGTTGTGTTGTCTTCTGCGTCCGTCAGAACTACTTTGTAGGTTTTTGTTCCTTCCACTTTCTTCTACGTATGCTTCTTTGATGGTAAATTCAGCATAATCTTTTGTCACTGCATCCAGAACTGCCTGTGGAAGATCTTTTACTTCGATGGGTTTGAACTCATTTACAATGTTCACACTGTCTACACTTGCGTGGAAGTTTTCTGCAAACGCAACTGAAGTTCCTAATCCCATTACCAATGCTACTGCTACAAATAACTTTTTCATATTGCTTCAATTTTAATAGTTAGTTAAGTAAGTTTCTACGCTAACAGTAAATCAAATAGAATGCCAAAATACAGTGTAAGGCTTAATGACCTGGTAATCAGACGAGGATAAAAAATAGCTGAAATTCCGTAATCTGCTAAATGGGTAATTAATCCTCATCGTAATGTGGAGATTTTGTACAATTCTACAAAGTTAAAACAAACGTAAATGGTTGATAAATAAATGTTTATGATTTCTATATAAAAAGAGGTATATATAAAATCAATCAGATTATTTTAGTTAAATAAGATATTGCCTGAAAACTTTTTTCTCTTTTTATTTGTTTATAAATATACAGAAAAAAAATCACTATCTTTTTTTAATTAATAATCTATGAACATAATCAAATTTGTGTCCGTAGCTTTGTGGAGCATGTGTATGCTTTTTCTAAGCTGCAAGAAGGAGAATCCATCTTTGAATGAAACTCCCGCAACTGTAGAAATTTTTCGTATGCAATTCAAAAGGGAAGCCTTTGGAAAATAAAAACAGTTGGTTTATACGATGAGAATCGTTATAAAAGATTTTCAGAAAGATCATACCGTAAAGCCATTGGCCGAGGTCATTACCAATCAAAAAGGAATAGCTCATTTTGTGTTGGAAAGTCGTCCATGGTTTGTGAAAGGAACATCTGCTGAGCTGATGTTTGTGGTGCAGGAATTGCAGGATGCCTCAAATTATAGATGGTGGAGTAGAGGAGGAACAGTTACGCTTGGGAAAGCGCATTCCTTTAAAATAGAAGTCGTTCATCAAGATGGTGCAGAGGGAGATGAAACAATGGAAGAAAAACCCGGTGAAGATGCCGGTGAGAATGTAGAATCTCCTTTTGTGATAGAAAATGGAATATTAACCGGTATAAAAGATCCTTCTTTAACTCAGGTTGTACTCCCGGCAGAAGTGAAAACCATCGCTTCTGGGGCTTTCAGAGACTCTCATATCGAATCTTTAGTGCTTAATGAGGGATTGTTATAGAGCTTCAAGCTTTCTCAGGAAGCCAGAAATTGGCTTCTGTCGCGTTTCCCGCTTCTTTAAAGGAGATAGGTGGACATGCGTTTGAAGATTGTGTGGCTTTGACAGAAGTTGACCTGTCCAAAACGGCTCTGCAGGAAATCAGTTCCGATGCTTTTCGTGAAACAGGATTGAAAAAAGTTACTCTGCCTGCTTCATTGAAAAAAATAGGTTTGCAGGCCTTTTTAGGTACACATTTGGAAGAGGTTGTATTTTCAGCAGAATTGCAGGAGATAGATGACGAAGCTTTCAGAGGAGTAGTGGAATTAACGTCTGTAACTCTTTCGAATAATATGTAGCGAATAGGTTATCAGGCCTTCAGTGACTGTGAACAATTAACTAAAGTTGCCTATGTGGGGGAAATGAAAACAGCTGATTGTATGGTAGAAATAGGAGCGTTTCAGAATTGTACGTCTTTGACTTCCTTTGCATTTCCTCAAAGTCTTTCTGAAGTTCAAGGATGGACTTTTGTAGGTTGCAGAAAGTTGAAAGAAATAACCCTTCCTAAATCGGTGAAGAAAGTGGGAGACCAGGCGTTAAGAACAAACTCTACTGTAGAAACAATTACTTTTGAGGGAGAAGAAGCTCCGGAACTTACAGGTAATCCATTTCCATTTAAGGAGAGTATACTGAAAATAATGGTTCCTTCAGGTAAATCGGAGGCCTATAAAGCGAAATGGGACTCTTATGAGAGCTATCATCCAAGATAGAAGAAAAGTCCTGAATAAGTCATATTAAAAAAATTACAGCGTGTACGAACTCACCAGGAAATTCGTACACGCTGTTGTTTTTTAATACGAAGCACTGGCTTTGATACCTGCTTCTTCTACGAGTCTTGCTATGCGGTCTAATTCTTCCTTTGTCGCTTTTTTAAGCTTTTGGTCGGGGAGTTTTCCCGGTCGATGGTATAAATCATTACCTGGCGGGGATTTATTTGCTTGACTACTTCCAGCCAGGGAAGTACGTATTTATCGGAGGTGTTATCCACATCTTTTCCGTCTTCCGTGGTACCTTTCATGAAAATAGTCTGAATAATCAGGTTCCCTTTGAATGCTTTCAGGCCTTCAATGATGTTTTCCACCTCATAGTGTCCGGTAGGGCGGTCTACTGTCCGGATGTAGTCCATGTCCACGGTATCCAGTTTCAGAATATTGTTGTCCACTTTGTTGAGTGCGGCAAATACTTTCGGGTTGTGGATAAGGGTAGCGTTGCTTAGTACGCTGACTTTGGCATTGGGGAAATATTTGTCGCGCAGGGCCAGTGTATCCTCAATAATCTCTGGAAAATAAGGGTTGGCGGTCGGCTCTCCGTTGCCGGCAAAAGTCAGTACGTCTGGAAAAGGACCGTTTTCTTTCATCTCAGCCAGACGCTTTTCGAGTGCTTCACGTACGGCTTCACGTGTCTGTACCTTTTGTTTGGGGCGGAAATCTTTGTTGTATCCACACTCGCAATAGATGCAGTCGAATGTACAGAATTTACCGTCTCCCGGAAGCAGGTTGATTCCGAGGGATACGCCAAGTCGGCGGCTATGGACGGGGCCGAATATAGGGGCCGGATAAATAATGGTTGACATAAGCGTTACAAATTATCTTCCTCTTACAATTTTTTTGATGTCATTCAGTTTGTTCAGGGCTTCCAGCGGTGTCAGGTTGTTTACATCCAAGTTTAGAATCTCATCCCTTATCTGGCAGAGTACGGGGTCATCCAACTGGAAGAAACTGAGCTGTATTCCGTCGGATGCAGCCTGTTTGCTGGGCTGTCCTTTGGCTGAAATACCTTCCTGTCGGTTTTCCGCTTCCAGCTGGTGCAATATTTCGTCGGCACGTTTGACAATAGACTTCGGCATACCGGCCATCTTGGCTACGTGGATACCAAAGGAGTGTGCACTTCCGCCTCTTTCCAGCTTGCGAAGGAAAATGACTTTGTTGTCCACTTCTTTGACTGATACGTTTGTAATTTTTTTATGCGTTTGAACTGAGCTTCCATGTCGTTCAGTTCATGGTAGTGCGTTTGCAAAAAGGGTACGTGCGCGGGCTTTCTTATGTTCATGAATATGTTCCACGATAGCCCATGCAATGGAAATACGTCGTAGGTGGAAGTTCCTCTTCCCAATTCATCAAAAAGTACCAGGCTTCTCGGAGAAATGTTGTTGAGGATATTGGCTGCCTCGTTCATTTCGACCATGAACGTAGATTCTCCTACTGAAATGTTGTCGCTGGCACCTACACGGGTAAAGATTTTATCTACAAGGCCAATGTGTGCACTTTCGGCAGGGACAAAGCACCCAATCTGCGCCATCAGGGTGATGAGGGCAGTCTGTCGGAGCAAAGCCGACTTACCGGCCATGTTCGGTCCGGTGATAATAATGATTTGCTGCTCTTCCGTGTCGAGATACACATCGTTGGCGATGTACTTTTCTCCTGGCGGCAATTGTTTCTCAATAACCGGATGACGTCCCTGACGAATGTCAAGCACATCATCATCCACCACATTCGGACGGATGTATTTATTGGCGCGAGCCACGTTGGCAAACGACAGCAGGCAGTCCAGACGTGCTATCTGTGTGGCATTGATCTGGATGGCAGGTATAAATTCGGCCAGTTCACAAACCAGTTCGTTGTATAACTTGGTTTCCAGAATCAGAATCTTGTCTTCTGCTCCCAGAATCTTTTCTTCGTATTCTTTCAGTTCCTGGGTAATATAACGTTCCGCATTGACCAGTGTCTGCTTACGAATCCATTCTGCAGGAACTTTATCCTTGTGGGTGTTACGTACTTCGATATAATATCCGAATACGTTGTTATAGGCAATCTTCAGGCTGGGAATGCCGGTCAGTTCGCTTTCTCTCTGCTGTATTTGCAACAGGTAATCTTTTCCGGAATACGCAATTTTACGAAGCTCATCCAGTTCGGCATTTACTCCGTCGGCAATCACACCTCCTTTGTTGACCAGCAGAGGAGGGTCATTCTGAATTTCTTTGGCTATTTTATCACGAATGGATGCGCAAAGATTGAGTTGCTCACCGATACGGCGCAAGCTCTCGTTATCTGCATTCAGGCAGGCATTTTTGATGGGCTCAATAGCTTGTAAGGCCGTTTTCAGCTGTACGACTTCTCGAGGAGAAATACGTCCCACGCAGCTTTGGAACAAATACGCTCCAAATCGCCAATCAGATGAAGTTTCTCTTCGACGAATTCCTTGAATTCCGGCTCCCGGAAAAGAATTCCACCACATCCAGACGTTCGTTGATAGGTTTGATTTCTTTCAACGGGAATACAATCCAGCGTTTCAGCATTCTGGCTCCCATCGCTGATGGTGTGGTCGATAATATCCAGCAGGCAGGTACCGCCTTCATTCATGCTGCCTACAAGTTCCAGACTGCGTACCGTAAATTTATCCAGGCGTACGAAGCGGTCCTCTTCAATGCGTGACAAAGAAGTGATGTGTCCAATCTGGTAGTGCTGGGTCATGTCAAGATACTGCAGGATGGCTCCGGAAGCAATGATGCCGTTATGAAGATTTTCCACTCCGAAACCTTTGAGGTTTTGGTTTCGAAATGCTTCAGTAACTTTTCCTTTGCAGACGTTTTCATTGAATACCCAGTCTTCCAGTTCGAACGTAAAGAATTTGCTGCCGAAGTTTCCTTCGAACATGGGTTTCTTTCCGCGTTCAAAAAGCACTTCTTTGGGCGCAAAATTATTCAATAGTTTGTCGATATAGTCAGTAGGTCCTTCGGCGGTAAGAAATTCACCGGTAGAAATATCCAGGAAAGATATACCACAAGCTGTTTTTCCGAAATACACGGCAGCCAGGAAGTTGTTTTCCTTGTAAGAAAGCACATTGTCGTTGATAGCTACTCCCCGGTGTGACCAGTTCCGTAATTCCGCGTTTGACAAGCTTTTTTAGTTGTCTTCGGATCTTCCAGCTGGTCGCAGATAGCGACTCTTCGTCCTGCACGAATCAGTTTAGGCAGGTAAGTATCGAGTGCATGATGGGGGAACCCCGCCATCTCCACCGTTTGCTTTGACCGTTGGCACGTTTTTGTCAAGGTGATTCCTAAAATCTCAGCAGCTGCTACAGCATCTTCCGAGTAAGTTTCATAAAAGTCGCCACACCTGAATAGCATGATGGCATCCGGGTGTTTTGCTTTCAAGTCGAAATATTGCTTCATCATCGGGGTCAGTACAACCTCATTGTCTTTTGCCACGGTTCAGTCCTTTCTTTTTTAGTTAATGATATTCCTTGCAAAGATACTTTAAAAGGCCGAGATAGGAAAAGATATTTTGAGAGGATAGGATTTTAATTCGGTTTAAAAAATAAAAAAGGGGAAAGGTGGGAAGAGGAAAAATATTTAGCTTTGCAGAAACTAAATATGAATGGAATATGAAGGAAATTAGTGTGTCTGAATTGCAGGACAATATGTTTGATGCCATTGGCAAAGAGTGGATGCTGGTGACGGCCGGTACGCAGGAAAAGTTTAACATGATGACCGCCAGCTGGGGAGGAACCGGTATTTTATGGGGAAAACCAGTTGCTTTCATCTTTATTCGTCCGGAACGTTATACATACGAGTTTATTGAAGAAGGAGATAAGCTGACCTTGTCTTTTTTAGGAGAAGAGCATAAAGAGGTACATAAAATCTGTGGTTCCAAATCAGGCCGGGATATGGATAAAGTAGCTGCTTCAGGCTTGAAACCTTATGTAATGGAAGATGGAACCATTTCGTACGAACAGCACGTCTGGTTTTGGTGTGCAAGAAATTATATGCAGAGATGATTCAGGAGGATAAGTTTGTGGATAAGCTGTTAATAAACCGTTGGTATGGTGAAGGGCATGGTAATTTACATAAGATGTATATTCTTGAAATACAACATGTTTATGTGAAATAATAGTTTATAAACAGGTTGTGAATAATAAAAACCGCTTTATGAGAAATTTACTCATAAAGCGGTTTTTATTATTAGAAAAATAAGACTTACTCTTCCGTATCTTCAGGTGTGTCCGAAGCATCTTTTTTACTTGGAAGAATGCCTAAAATCTTCTGTTTCTCTTCCAGGTGACTGGCGTACAGTCCGTCGATGATACCGTCGGCAAGTCCGATTACAGGTACATAAATATGCGTAGCATGAATAATGTCTGCAATGGTCAGGAATATATTGCCAGCCGGAACGATTACGTCAGCCCGGTCGGGTTTGAGCTGGTATTTTTCCATTCGTTCTTCTACAGATAGCTTGTTCAGGCTTTCATGCAGTTTGTGCAGTACTTCCACCGTAATTCGTTGCTTTTTCTTGTCTTTCTTTTCCGCCAGACGATAAAGTTTGTTGATGTTTCCACCCGAACCGATGATGTTCGTACCGGGGTAAGAAATAGCCAGTTCCTGCATATCCTTTTTCAACCGTTCCCATTCAGTTTCCTTTACGGCATTGTTCAGAATACGTACTGTACCGATGTTGTACGAACGGCTGCATACGAGTTCTCCTTGTGAAAGCAAGTTGATTTCGGTACTACCTCCACCCACATCCACATACATATAGTTTCCGTTACAGTCTTCCATGCATTCAATGTGGTTGTTGTATATCATTTTGGCTTCTTCCTGTCCGTCAATGATTTCAATGCGGATTCCCGTTTTCTTTTTGATGCGTTTGATAATATCTTTTCCGTTCTTTGCATCACGCATGGCAGAAGTGGCACATGCACGGTAGTCTTCCACATCGTAGATTTTCATCAGGTGATGGAATACTTTCATCAGACGGAGCATGTTCTTTTCCTTGGTTTCGGAAATTTTCCCCATCGCAAATACGTCAAATCCCAGACGCAGAGGGACACGCAATAGAAGCACTTTTGAAAAGAAAACCTTTCCTTGTTCGTCTTCTTCTACACATTTGATGAGCAATCTCACTGCATTCGAACCAATATCAATGGCTCCATAGTACGTCTTGCAGTCTTTTAGCATATTGTCCATAATATCACATTTAAGTTATTGTTCATTTTCGGCCAGGTAATAATTGTAGAGCGCTTCCTGTGAGCGGAAAGGAGCTTCTTCCGTTTCTTCACTCCAGAACAGATTGTCGCCTGCACCGTCTACTATACGTCCCTGCAGGGTATCCTTCAGGCCGTATTCTACAATGCGTTTCATTTCTCCCTTGATGGCCGGATCGTAGACCGGAGTAATCACTTCGATGCGGTGATCCAGGTTGCGAGGCATCCAGTCGGCAGAACCTAAGTATATCTTTTCTTCTCCTCCGTTGGCAAAGATGAAAATGCGTGAATGCTCCAGATAGCGGTCGATGATGCCATGAATCCGGATGTGCGTGCTGACATCGGGTACATTGGTAATCAGTGAACAGTTGCCACGTACTACCAGGTCAATATCTACGCCTGCTTCCGAAGCTTCATACAGTTTTTCTACCATAATCGGGTCGTGATGTGATTGATCTTGATTTTGATGTAAGCAGGTTTTCCGGCTTTCTTGTTCTTTATTTCATTGTTGATTAATGTCACAAACTTGTTTTTCATCTCATTAGGTGAAACAAGCAGCTCCTTGAACCGTATCTGAGTGTAAGGACGTTCAATGAATTCGAACACCTGATTTACATCCTTCACGATTTTGGGATAAGCTGTCATCAGCATACAGTCTGTGTACATCTTGGCGTTTCCTTCGTGGAAGTTTCCGGTGCTGATACAAGCAATATCCGGTCCGCTTTTCATCTCAATGTGTGTAATCTTGGAGTGAACCTTCAAGCCTTCTACACCGAAAATCACCTTGATGCGTGAAGGAACAGGTACTGATGACCGATACAGATTTGAGGTACTGCCGGACGAAAAAGAAATAAGTCAGTCCGGTCAATAATTCATAGAAGTTGATGACCAGTTCGGCACCGGTTTCCTTGATATGCCGGTTAATATAGCATATACTTTCTGCATATTCCGGTACTTTCAACAAATTATATAAGATGCTTCGTGTCAGGTTTACCCGTTTGTTGGCGTGGGTAGGCAGGAATTGGGCTGATAAAACTGTTTGACAGGAGCCTGGATGTTCCGGATAAAAAAATCCCGGAAGCCGTCTGGATTCACTTTTTCCCGACGAGCACTTCTACCACCTCGTGTCCGTTGCTTCTAAGCAGTCTTTCCATTGAAATGGCTTGTGTGAGGTGTCCTCTTCCTTCTCCCTGAACGATAAATAAGATTTTCATGATGCGATAGGTATTAGCGGTATGACATTGTTTTCTTCAGGTTTCGTAGCCTGCTGTTCCAATTCGGTGTAATAGATTACTTTCCATTCCCCGTTTTCATCTTCGGTAAGTGCCGACATGGTTTCTACCCAGTCGCCTGAGTTCAGGTAGTGTATCTGGTCGATCATGCGGTTTTCCGGATGGTGGATATGACCGCAGATAACCCCTTCGCACTGACGGTTCTTCGCGAATTCTACCAGTACGTTTTCAAAATCAGAAATATAGGATACGGCAGATTTTACTTTCTGCTTGATGGCCTGTGAAAGTGAATAATAAGGTTTTCCTTTTCTTACGCGATAGCGGTTGTACTGGCTGTTGAGCCACAGCAGGAGCGTATAGCCTATATCTCCCAATTTAGCCAGCCATTTCATGCTGGTAGTTACCTTATCGAACACATCGCCGTGTGTTACGAAATAATGCTTTCCATTGCTTTCCAGTATATAATCTTTTGTAATGGTCAGGTTGGCGAATTGTAGGGGAGCAAGATTGTCAAGAAAATCGTCATGATTGCCGCGGATATAGATGATTTCCGTACCGTTGTTTTCCATCATTTTCATGATGTTAATTAAAAAGTGCGTATGTTCCGCTTTCCATTTGCTGATGCCGGATTTCTGCAGATGCCATCCGTCGATGATGTCACCGTTCAGAATCAGTCGTCCGCAGTCTACTCTACTAAGAAAATCGCTGATTTGGTTTACTTTCGAATGGGTAGTTCCCAAATGAATGTCCGACACTACAATGGTCCGGTAATAAGGTCTTTCTTTCATGCTTCATGTTTTTCTTAACACTGTACAAAAGAAGGGAATGTATATTACAAGGGTATGACTGTCAAATGAATAACTTGTTTCAACAAGCGAGGAGACGGGGCAAGAAGAAAGCCATTCCTGCGTCCCACAGAAATGGCTTTTGAGAAATGACTAAATATCGGCAATTTACTTACAATGTGCGTTTTTTTTCAATATAGTATCAGGCTATATCTTCCATGTAAAAAATAGAATTGAATTCATTATAGAATTCTTCAGCCGCGGTTTCCAGATTTTCCAGCGCTTCTTCTTCGGTTTCACCGTATGCAAAGCATTGTTCATGATTGCACAGGTAAGCGTAATATTCACCGTCGGGCGTACATTCTACTACATATTTGTCTGCAACTGTTTCCATAATAATCTCCTTTTTTAAAGTCTGCCCAAAGGTCAGTGTTTTTTATTACAGAAAAGTTGCTATGTAGTTACGTTTACATGAAGTTACGTATCTGTATTACAGGTTACAAAATAATGAAACGAAGAAAGGCACGCTGAGGTTAATCAGAATACCATGCAGGATGGCCAGCGGAATAGCATCTTTTCCGGAGTATTTGGTGATGGCGGCCAGCAGAATGTCGGAAGAGCCGATGCCTGCTGCTGAAATAGGGGCCAGACGTCCGAAATATTTCCGGATGAAAGGTGCACCGACCAGTGCGGTCATTTCACGGAAGATATTGGTCAGCAAGGCAATTGTTCCCAATTCCGTGGCTACTTGCAGTCCCATGCTCGGTGTCTTGAGCTGTGTGATGAGGACCGATGAAATGGAATAATACGCAAATCCACTGCCTACTGCCATGCAGTCGAACACACTCCACTGGCTCAGAATAAAGCCGGCGATGGCAGAAAAAAAGAAACGTACCTGATACTGTGGCAATGGGGGACGAGCAGCATCTTGAAAT
>ENA-OPYV01000494-OPYV01000494.1-human-gut-metagenome-genome-assembly--contig:-NODE-494-length-10538-cov-1.556046_pt1 | contig 10538 bp, 19 predicted proteins | sample MGYA00242474_ERZ504485 | MGnify/ENA primary metagenome ERZ504485 (study PRJEB26092, sample SAMD00036263) | human gut metagenome | host: Homo sapiens | study: EMG produced TPA metagenomics assembly of...
ACACGAAATCCATATCCCTTTTTTGATTGTTGTCACCGAATAGACCTTATATTCTACATATTTCTTAAAGTCAAAGGTCTTATGCATGGCTATCCCTCCGTTCCAGTTCGTTGTGGTACAAATGTATTATTTACAAACGCAATAATCTTATCCTGCTCGTCCATAATCTCACAATAGTATTCATAAGTTGTATGAACGGAACTATGTCCTAACAGACAGATATTTTAAACAAAGGAACTCCAAGCTCGATTAAAATGGTCGCAAACATGTGCCGTTACGGTATAATAAACGACAAACAGAAAAAGCCTTTATTTTCAAGGGGTTTGAGCGTTTGTCGTCTTTTATTCAATTCCTTTTCCAAGTTGAAAATTGACGAAAACTATAAAGAAAAAAGGAGGCTGTTTTATTAACGACAAAATTTAATAGTGCCAGCGGTCCGGCTTTATGTCTGACCGCTGATTGCCGTGGGCGTTTCACTTTTAAGGTGGGCGCCCTTTTTTCATACCTATTTTCAAGAGAAAGGAGATCCCCATGGAATTAAACGAAAATGGAAAAAAAGCTGCTCTTTCAGGTGGAGGGCGATTATCAGACAAAGATCCTGAATGAACTTTATATGACCGTGCGGTATTCAAATAATTCCGAGCAGCGGGAGGCGGCAGAAGGTCTTATGGCAAAACTTCGTGTTCTGTCAAATGCAGAGTGCATGGATTGGTAAAAGATATTCAGAAGAATTACCGTCTGCCCTATCCAGCCCGGACGATTGGAGAAAAGATCGCCGAGGCCAGACAGCAATCAGGTGCAGAAAAATTGAAGGGGCATGACATCATGGCACTTGAACGCTTTGACCCGGATGTAAGGCACATGATCGTTTTTGATGTATTGTCTTACGATTCCCCTGTTGGCGACAAAGGCGATAAGATGCGCTTGTTCCTTACAGATGCCGGCTATCAGAAATTTTTAGAGAGCCAGGAAAGGGGCGAAGTGAAACTGAAAAACCATGCGAAGGTCTCTGGCGGTCATCTCCATTATGACCACAGGGATCATGCCTTGTAACGGAATAGTCGAAGAAAGGAGGCGATACAATGGCAGTATTCCGTGTAGAGAAAACAAAGGACTTTACGATAATGAGCAATCACCATCTGCGCAATACGGAGTTGTCCTTAAAGGCAAAGGGGCTTTTATCACTTATGTTGTCGCTGCCGGAAGATTGGGATTATACCACGAAGGGACTCGCCCATATCTGCAAGGACGGTGTGGATTCTATCACTACTGCCCTGAAGGAACTGGAACGGCATGGTTATCTCACCAGACAGCGCCTCCGCTATGATAACGGGCAGTTGGGAGACATTTGAATATACGATCCATGAGCAGCCTGTAAGCACCGAAAACACAGGGCTTTCACCTAAACGGGAAAATCCAAGACAGGTAAAACCTGAACAGGCAAAACCTAAACAGGCGGAACCTGAACAGGCAAATCCGGTACAATTAAATACTAATCCATTAAAACAAAAAATCAAAAAAGATAAATCAATAACTTATCCATCAATCTATCCGGCAGAGCCGGAAGCGGCAAGCCGCACGGATGGGATGGATCGGATAGAGCTGATAGAAGCCTATCGTGAAATCATCAAAGAAAATATTGAATATGACTTACTGGTCTTACGGTATGGCAGGGAACGTTTGGATGAAGCCCTTGAACTTATGCTTGAAGTGATTTTGTCTAAACGCCCTTACATACGCATCGCCGGAGATGATTTTCCGCGGGAGATCGTCAAGAGCCGGTTCCTGAAGATCAATTCCGGTCACTTAGAGTATGTCTTTGACTGTATCGACAAGAACACGACGAAGGTCGGAAACATCAAAGCATATCTGCTGGCGGCGCTGTATAATGCCCCGGCTACAATGGACAGCTATTACCGTGCCGAGGTCAATCACGATCTGTACGGCTGTTAGGCACCTTTGGGTGTCTTTTTTCATTCCATCACAGGAAGGAGGTAAAGCACGATGAAAAGAATCACTGTGCCGGTACAATGCCCGGCGTAACCAAAGAACAGATTCAGGCAGCGCGGGAAGCTGATCTGTTTACTTACCTGCAGTTCCATGAACCGGTGTGCTGAAACGGGATGGACCTAATTTCCGGCATAAGGAACATGACAGTCTGGTATATGTGACCGGGAAAAGGTACTGGTACTGGAACAGCCGTGGACGGAGTATCAATGCGCTGGACTACCTGATCCAGATTCGGGGATATGGTCTTGTGGATGCGGTTCATGCTCTGGTAGGTGGCGAAATCCGACATACACCGGCTTACCGAAGTACGGCAGAAATACAGATATCAAAGGAGCCGGAAAAGAAAGCATTCTCTCTCCCCTGGGCCAGACGTTGCGCGACCGCTGCGGTCTCCTATTTGCAGAAACGGGGGATCAGCTCAGAAGTCATTCGCCAGTGTTTACAAGCCGGGATTTTTTACGAAGCCCGGTATCATGGAGAACCGGTTTGTGTATTTGTAGGGAAAGATGATTCCGGGAAAGCGAAGTTCGCCTGTATGCGTAGTATCAGCGGCAATCTCAAAAAGGATGTCTATGGCAGCGACAAAGGATATAACTTTGTTATCCCCCGCAAAGTCCGGGCAGCCGGCATGTGGCAGTCTTTGAAGCTCCTATTGATGCGCTTTCCCATGCGACACTTCAAGAGCTGGAGGGATGGAAATGGAATGGTTATCGCTTGTCTTTGGGAGGTACTTCCCATGTGGCGTTGACTTCTTTCCTGGAACGCCACCCGGAGATCCGGCGTGTTACCCTTTATATGGACCACGACCTTGCCGGATTTGTCAATGCCCGGAAAATCAAGACCATGCTCCATGAGGATAAACGTTTCCGTCATATCCGGGTAAGTGTCAACCCTCCCCGGATGGGAAAAGATTACAATGAGAAATTGCTGCAGGTTCGGGAACAACTGCAAACCAGCCAGCACCAACGCCGCCCAAAAGAGGCGGCTGTTTCAATTTAGGGAGGATTTCAACATGAATGGATCTCAACAGATCTGCTTTACAAACAGCGCCGGAAAAACGCTGTTTTCCATTCCTGACAATGGTTTACTCTGCCTGTTCTATGGAAACGGGGACAGGCATTTTGCTGTTTGCCATCGTCTGGATGACACCCATGCAGAAATTGACGGGGTAAATTATTCGCTGCCGGACTTTGCCAAAAGGATGAAACACAACCAGATCAGCTTCGCCCCGGGCATAAGGCTGGAAAACAAATAAACAGGAGGATTTGAAAATGAAAAAAATTGAAAATAACCGCTTTGCAGATGATCGCCGAGGCTTCCCGGTGTCCAGACTACGGCCCCGATATGGTTAAATCGCTGATGAAAAAGCTGGACATGAACGAAAAGGGCTTTGCGCTTTTGATGAATGTTGCCCCATCCACAGTGCGTCTTTGGACCAGCGGAGCTGCACAGCCCTGCGGCACAGCAAAACGCCTCATGCAGATTTATGAAACCGGTCCGGAGATTGTCGGCAAGATTGCCGGCGGACAGCTACCGGCAGATGGGAGGGATTGATAAATGGCGGAGACAGATAGCCAGCCGATTGCGGAAAATGAGCAGGTCAAAGAGCTGCTTGCTCTCCTAAAAGACAACAATACACCGGGATATGAAGAATTTGCCAAGCTGATCGAGCATGTGACCGGGATGGAACAGCGTCTTTTAGAGGCAACCGAGGAACTAAAGGCGGTGCGTCAGGAAATGAAGGGATTACAGAACCATTCCCTGAAAGATGCTCTCCAAAAGAGCTGTAAAGCTATGGAGACGAATATTTCCGCTATGCGTCACCGTCTTTCCGAACTCAAAGGCCAGATCATAAACGGGTGCAGGAATATCCTTGCCGATTTCAGGGAACGCGGTGCTGTCGCTTTGAATGGGATCACACAGTTTTTATATGTCAGACCGACGTGGAATCCATTCAAAATGCAGCAGAAAAAAGTATGCAAGCCAGCAACAGGGCTGTTGCCAGAATTGATGCTTTCAGTACGGAATACCACGAAAATGGGGCGGCATCTCAAAAATATGGGCCGTGCTATTCAAGGAAAACCTGCGGAGACAGACGCAAAAGAAAATGGAAAGGTGGCTAGGGTGTTCAAAGGTGCTTTCAAAGTGGAGGGCGCCCTTATATCCTCCATTAACCGTAATGCGGAATGGGCACTTAATACCCTTGTCCGGTTGGAACAGACTGCGGAAAGGCGCCCTTCTGTTTTGGAAGAATGCGGGAACAGGCAGAGAAAACGGAACCGGCAAAAAAGCAGCCGGCACCTTCCCATGATAAGGAAAGCCGGTAATTGTCAGGTTCACATGAAAGGAGGAATTTGATTGAATCAGGAACCACTACCGCAGATTCATTTGATCCGTGATACAGACTTATCCGTCTTTGCGTATGAGCTCCATATTTTGCCGGAGATTTTCTTAGGGAATGCGAATTTAATATGCGTTCTCTGGCGACAAATACCGGGGCTGATTCCATTACTATCATGGGGACAAAATCACATGTGGCTTTCCGACGCCTTGTTTGCTTATTGTTCTACGGCAGACCTTCATCAAATGATCTTAACAACGGAGTTCATCGGAGCGAGGGCTTTCCTGTTTCATACGGATCGGAGCGAGGGCGGTCACTTGTACGGGGATGTTCTGATGATGGATTTAGACACGCTGCGGCAGGATATAAAAAGAAATATCCTCTATCCTTGCGGCGTCAATATCGAACGCAAAGATGGTTCAGCGGCCACGGTCAGCCTGAAAGAATGGACTGAAATGGAGCTTTACGAAAAAGATGCTCTGAAAAGCTGGGGATTTTCTTATGCCCCGAATCAAGTTACGGAATGGCAGTACCACTATTCCACGATGTTCAGACAGTGGATGGATCAGGCATTTCGTTATATGCCCCAGGATTTAGAAGAACGCCTGAATATGCAATATATGGAGGCAGCCCAGAACCCGGATATGGATAAGTACCGCATACCACAGGGAACGGCAAAACAGATGCTTCTTTATGACGAAGCCCCTGTGTATCGGCTTCTTCCAGCCGGTTCGGAGAAAATTGCGCCCATCGCAGCAGTCTCTACGGGCTTGTGGTATGAAAATTACCGGGAGTTTGCCATTGTACCGGAGGATTTAGGCGCTCTGGACAAACTGATCCGCAGGGAAACCGACCGGCTCACAGGAAACCTCCCACAACTTACAAAAACGAAGAACGCCGCCCCTGCCCCGGAGCGATAAGAATTCTACACTGACTGGAGGTGATGAAGATTGGCAGGAGTGCATGAAGATTTCGGCGAAAAGATCGGCGGTGCGAAAAAAGACTTGTGGAAAGACCGCGGGCTGTATGCGGATGATCTGGAAGCCATGAATGAGCGCGAAGCCGAAAAATTTGTGAAAAAGGATAATGTCTGGAAAAAGCCGGACTATGCAGCCATGCTGGAGGAAGGGATTCCTCTTGGCGTGGTCTATTTTATCAAAAAAGCGAGGGACGGCTTAAACGCTTCCCCTCAGTATTACCGCACGGATGACACCCCCGGAAAAACGGACCGCGAGGCAAAAGGAATATATAAAACAGTCCGGGAATTGCAGACAGTGCTTTCAGATGTCCGTACTGTGGAGGATGCTGTGAGAGCCTATGACCGCTTTTTCGTTGACAATGGATATTTAGAAAAGGTACAGGGCTGGGGAAGCGGAATCCATTACCGGGCAACGAAAAAGGGACAGGACAATCCCGTGATCACAAACAAATTGTCCAATACCATGCTGATCCGCTCGGCTGAATATTTTGAGCGCAACTTTACTCAGAAAAGCAAAAAAAGGAACAGTTTTGTGTTTCCAAAGAGACAAGAAATACGAAGTATGCGATCCACTTCAACGACGGGAAACATACCTATTCTAAAAATGAGGACTGGAACCCCGGTACCTACTATGTGACAAAAGGCTATTCGATCCTGCGGACCAATTTTGAGACCAAAGAAGCTGCCCTGAAATGGGTGCAGGAACTTGCCAAAGGCAGGAACAAAAACGGAAGGCTCCGGTTTGTCCCTCCCCAGCTCGCCCATGTCAAACGTACCGGCCCGGATTACCGGAATGGCGTGGAGATTACCGGACAGCATTATCTTGATACCTTTGGGTTCCGCGGCGGTGAGTTTGGAAACTGGATGAACCAGAACGACCGTCAGACCTCCCTTAACATGGGATTTGAAGCACTAAAGGATCTGGCGTCAGCCTTAAGATCAGCGATAAAGATATTGCTTATCAGGGAACGCTTGCGATCGCTTTTGGTGCAAGAGGCAGCGGCAATGCTGCGGCTCATTATGAACCTTTGCGTACAGTCATCAATCTTACGAAAATGCACGGGGCCGGTTCGCTGGCACATGAATGGTGGCATGGACTTGACGATTATCTTGGTACAAAGATGGGCGCAAAAGGGATGCTGTCAGAACAGCCCCGCCTCTATGCGCCGTTCCAAAAACTCATTGACACCATGAAGTATAAACCGGAAACACCGGAACAGGCAGCAAAGCGCACGGAAGCACAAACAGAACGCACCCGGAAAAATGCGGCAGGCTGGCTGGATTCCTCGGTTCTTGCCTCCCTGAAACGGTATGGCAATGAGGAACAGATGGAAACCTACGCAGTCTTGCGGGAAGCATTTTTGTCCGGCGAACCCGGCTCTGTGGAACAGATCAGCGCATTTAAGAAGAATGTTACCGGCCGGGTAATTCCCAAAAGTGAACGGGAACGGCTGGAAATTTTTGAGCGTATGCTTTCGGGATGCAGGCGCAGGAAGCTCCGCAGATTGGACGGACGGAAACTGATTTTTACCGTAATTCGGTACGCATGGGAAAAGAATGTGAAAAAAAGACGGCGGTTATTGGGACAGCAATGTGGAAATGACAGCCAGAGCCTTTGCCTGTTATATCAAGGACAAACTGCCCTACATATCGGATTATCTGGCAGGCCATGCCGACTGTGCCCTTACCCTGGTTTCCGGTAAAGGCGGAGAAATGGAGGTATTGAAAGCCTTCCCTGTGGGGGAAGAACGCCGTGCGATCAACGCTGTTTTTGACGAGATCATTCAGGATTTGAAACGGGAACAGCTATTGACCCATGCTGATGTAACGCTTCCCCTCTCTGTTTCTGAACTTCGTGAGGCAGCGGACGGTCAGCTATCCATGTTCGGCGTCGGCCGTCCTTCCGTGATGGATCAGCTTGCGGCAAACAGACCGGCAGATAAAAAATCACCGGCACAGACGGTTTCCAGAAAAACCATGAGCCGGAAATATAGCAGGAGGTGAACAGCATTTTGGAAGAAAACAGGGATTACCATGCCTACCGGTATGGCGACCACTTGCGCCGGGATCAGAGCTTAAAATTGAACACAGCGTAGTTTGTGAAAATGTGGATATTTCTACTCTGATCACAATGGGAACAGATAGCCTGGAAGCCATGCGCCAAGGAAGTATCGACGGGGAGCAGAAAGCCTATGAAATCGTGGTGGCTGCTGCAAAACAGTGGGAACAGCAGGCAGCGGCAACACAGACGATCAACCGGGCTTTGGAATATCTTCGTACACCGGAGATTGAACATACCGGCAACCAGTGGAAAGATACCGATAACTGGAGGGCGGATCAGAAAATCAGCAACCGGGTCTATCAGATGACCTGCAGTATTTGGGAAGATACGAAATATGACCGGGAAACCAAACAGAGTGTTCCGGTTGCCTGGTATGTGACGTGGGAAGTCCGTATTCATTCCCCGAAGCAGGGATATGGAGCAAAGATTGCCGGACAAAACCAGAAACGATATACAGATAAGAATGCGGCCATAAAATACCTGGACGGGCGAAAGAAAGCCTATTCCCATTATTCACGAAATTTACCCCGCCCAATCCCCGAAAAGAATATGAGCACCATTTTATGGTTCACGGTACTCTTTTACCTGGCTATACGGTTGAAGGACTGGAACAGGCCAAAACGGAACATGCCGCCGCCGAGGTTTCGGAGGGCGGTATTTTTACACCCGAAAACCGGGAGAAGCCTTCCGTCCTGGGGAAGCTCTCTGTGGCAAAAACTCAGGAAAAACGCCAGCCGTTCCCGGTACGGCAATGAAAAAGAAGGAGGATATACAATTATGAAAGTGTTAATGGTAGAGCCGGGCAAGTCCCCTTATGCTGCGGAGATCGAAAGCGGTCTGAAATCCTTGCAGGCGGCAGTAGGCGGAGATATTCAGGCGGTCTATCCGTATGAGGACCCGGTGGCTCTGATCTGTAATGAAGAAGGCAAGCTGCTGGGGCTGCCTCTGAACCGGGCTCTCTTTGACGATGACGGCCACATCTATGATATTGTGTCCGGGAATTTTCTGATCGTTGGTCTTGACGAGGAAGATTTTACAGATCTTTCCCCGGACTTGATGGAGAAATACGGGGAGCAGTTCAAGTACCCTGAAAAATTTTCAAGGATTGCCGGCGAGATCATTGCAGTCAAGCAGCCTGCAACCAATGAACACCGGGAAAACCGATGATGCACCATTCCGGCCCGGATTTGTAGAAAGAAAGGAGCCAATTATGTTAATGGCAGTAAATGAACCTTATGCCCTTATGGTGCAGCCGGACGATATTCTGATCTCTCCCCGCGAGGTAGATGAACATTTTGGGACGATGGTATGCTTCCATCCCCGCTATGCGCTGGGCGACCATCACAACTATATGGACAAAGACGACTTCCTGCGGGAAATGTATTTAGATACCGTAGGACATGATGAAGCCGGCATGAAACGCTATGAACGGATGGTAAACATTGTAAGCAGCCGTTTCCGGCATGGACCAAAGACAGAGGAACGGGCGATCGATGAAGCAATGCAGAAAGTGATTTCGGAAAAGTATCTGATGCTCCCCCTCTATCTCTACGACCACTCAGGTCTTGCCATGAGTACAGAAAGTTTCTCAGGCAGGGCTCCTCATGCAGAATGGGACAGCGGACAGGTCGGCTGGATCTATGTTTCCAAAGAAGATGCCCTAAGGAATTTGACGCTGACAAGATGACCGGCGCCATCCGGCAGAAAGCGGACGCACTGATGCGCAGTGAAGTCGCCGCTTATGATTCCTATCTGCGTGGCGATGTTATGGGTTTGAGCTTTATAAAACGGGGAGCTGTCGGATAGCTGCTGGGGCTTTATGGGTAACTTTTCCGATGTGTTGAAAGATATGGCGGAATACCTCCCGGATGAGTGCAAAGGGATGGTCGATCATCTGGAGGAACAGGAACGCCCGGCTACGATCATCAAGACGCTTTTGAAACATGCTAAAATTCAGGTCGATCAGGCAGCAAAAGCCTTTGAACACGCTTCCCGACAGCAGGTTCTTGGGGAAAGCCGGTAAAAAGTTATTTCCATATTATAAATACCGATTTTATCAGAAAGGAGGATGCTCTTGCAGGAAGATCTCGAACAACGAACGGTTTCTGTTTCTATACAGGCAGCAAAACTGTCAGGGCGGGTACTGCGTGCGGCTATTGCTGCGGTACTCCAAAAGATGGAACAGGAACGCACAATGCCAAAAGTCGGGCGCAACAGCATGAAGCGGCTGACTTATAAAAGACCCCGGAGCCAATACCATTGAAGTTTCAGGGCGAATCCGCTCTTTTGAACGGTATGCCAGGAAACATCAGGTACGCTACCATATAGAAAACGGAACTTGGGACTGATCCCCCAAAATGGACGGTATATTTCAAGGCAAACCAGGCGGATGCGCTGACGGCAGCTTTTAAGGAATATACAAAGAAAGACCTTACACGCAGCACCAGACCGTCGCTGCTTACACAGCTTCATAAGTTCAAAGACTGGCGCAGTCGCTTGGCCGTGACCGTGTAAAGAACAAAGAACACGGAGGACCGGAACGATGAAGATCGATGCAGAAACATTGAAAAAACAGGTCATTCTCCATCTGCCTTATGTTCTGTTCCTTCTGGTATTTGCCAAGCTGGGCGAGGCGGTGCGTCTGGCTCCCGGAGCAGACGCTTCCCAAAAGCTGTTAGGACTGTCCGAAGGCTTTGCCCTTGCGTTTCAGAGTATGTGGCCGGGGGCGGCAATGGACTGGCTGATCGGTTTATGCGGTGCAGCCATTATGCGGCTGGCAGTCTATCTTAGAGGGAAAGACGCTAAGAAATACCGCAAAAATGTGGAATACGGTTCAGCCCGTTGGGGAAATAAAGCCGATATTGCCCCGTTTATGGACCCAAAGCCGGAAAACAATATCATTCTTACCCAAAGTGAAGGACTGATGTTAAACGGAAGGCCCAAAAATCCGGCCAATGCAAGAAATAAAAATGTACTGGTAGTCGGAGGATCAGGTTCGGGAAAAACGCGCTTTTTCATCAAGCCCAATCTGATGCAAATGCACAGTTCCTACGTCGTCACCGATCCGAAAGGTACAGTCCTTGTGGAATGCGGAAGATGTTACAGCGAGGCACGCCAAAGCTGGACAAGGACGGAAAGCCTGTGCG
>ENA-OPYV01000495-OPYV01000495.1-human-gut-metagenome-genome-assembly--contig:-NODE-495-length-10527-cov-1.916154_pt1 | contig 10527 bp, 12 predicted proteins | sample MGYA00242474_ERZ504485 | MGnify/ENA primary metagenome ERZ504485 (study PRJEB26092, sample SAMD00036263) | human gut metagenome | host: Homo sapiens | study: EMG produced TPA metagenomics assembly of...
AATCTGTTGGGGCTGGCATTCAGTCTGGCCTGCTGCATCATTTTGCTTCGATACATCCATCGGGAATTGACGGTCGATACCCATTGTGTGGACCGGGAAAATGTGTATGTGTCTCGTTGTCAGATTGGCGAGAACGATGCATTGGTCTCTTCCACATTGAATGGTGATACGCTGGCTGTAGACCCGTCACTGGTCATGCAACGTTCACGGGTCACACTGCTGGATCATGACATGATACGTTACAAGGACAATCGTTTGCAGGTGAATATGATAGTGGCCGATACGACCTTTCTGAAACTGTTCCGTTATCAGCTTTTGCAAGGAGAATATTCCCTTTCAAAGCCAGGGATGGCTTTGTTGAGTGAGCATCTGGCACATAAGTTGTTTGGTAAGCAGAATCCCATTGGAGAGACCTTTGTCCTGTCTACCGGGAAATCAGTGACGGTATCCGGAATCTTCGCTACTCCAGAAAACAAGTCTATCTTGCAGGTAGATGCCATTCTTTCTGAAATGCCGGGAGCACTTTGGGAAAGAATGCCCATGGAGTTTGTCCGTTTTGTGCCGGGAGCGGATATTCAGAAATTAAATGAGGCAGGCAAGATCTTGCGTCCTACGCAGGTGGGAGATGGCAGTATGTACACTTTCTCCCTCCTGTCACTGAAGGATGTATATTGGGAGTCACGCTTGTTGTACCGCACTTCTCCTACGATGTGTGTGTCGGGCAACCGGGCTCAGTTGTATGTCTTGTCGGCCATGTGTATCTTTATATTCTTTATCGGCCTGCTTAATTACATCAATTTGTATGCGGTGCTGTTGGGCAAGCGATTACGGATTTATCTGCTTCATCGGGTGTGGGGAGCAGGCTCCCGTCCTCTCTTCATGTTGGTGTACTGGGAGAATCTGGTGCTGTCGGTCTTGTCGTTGTTGCTGGCCTGGACGGTGGTGGAACTTGTCCAACCTTTTGTCAACCGTTTGTTTGACACGGTGTTTACCGTAGGGACGTTTGATGTATGGGTATCATTGTCTCTTTTTGGTGTGGTTGCCGTTGCTCATATCATTATGCACGGTAGTTCGGTGCTGGAAATCCCCGTTGGGTATGTCGCTGGTTCGTTCGGGGAATGACAGGAAGTCAATACGCTTGCGTCAGGGATTTCTTTTCGTGCAATATACGGTAACCATTGTACTGGTTGTCCTTGCCTTGTTCTTCCATCGTCACCTCAACTTGCTGTTGAATACTCCACCGGGGATTTCAGGTGGAAAATGTGATTCATGCCAACTTAGTGTATGAGTCGACTGACTATGCCTCTTATACCGATGAATCGATACAGGCCCGGAAGCAGCGTGTTGCTCAGATTGATGAGGCGTTGAGTAAATGTCCAGACATTTCATGTTGGACAGCTGGTTTGTATTCCATTTTGGATTTCGACTATACGGCGGAGTTTCAGAATGCGAAGGGAGAAACCGTTTCATTGAATCAGAATTTTGCTACTCCCGAATTCTTTACCTTGTTCAATTTGAAGCTTGTGGAAGGGAAACTACCTGTTGAAGAAGACGGGTTTGTGGTGAATCGGGCGGCTTTGCGTGCTTTGGGATACACCTCTTTAGAGGGAGCTACCGTGTTGGATTTCCGTATGAAAGAATTTGTTCCGGATTTGCCGGCCCGTCCCATTGTAGGAGTGATAGAGGATTATTATAGCGGACATATCTCCAAAGGGGTACGTCCCATGCTGTTTATGGTTTCTCCTACTATGCGGGGAGACGTGTATCAGATAGCATGTCAGCCGGGCAAACTTTCTCAGGTGATAGATTATCTGCGGAAGCTGGAAAGGGAAGTATATGGTACGGAAAACTTTCAGTATTCGTTGCTGAAGGACGATGTGCAGAAGTTGTATAAATCCGATCAGCAGGTAGCTACCATTTACTCGGCTTTTGCCTTTATTGCCATTGTCATTTCCTGTCTGGGCCTGTTGGGTATTTCCTTGTTCGACATCCGCCAGCGTTATCGGGAGATGCCATCCGCAAGGTGAACGGTGCCATGCTGAAAGACTTGTATGTGCTGTTGCTTCGCCGTTACGTGGGGATGCTGTTGCTGGCAGCCGTGGTGGCAGTGCCGCTGGCTTGGCTGGCCATTCATTATTATACCGCCGATTTGGTGGTGAAGGCTCCGGTGACGGTCGGTCTGTTCTTGGCAGCCTTCCTGATAGTGGCAGTGATTTCCGTGGCTACGTTGCTTTGGCAGGTAAACAAGGCTTCCCGCATCAACCCGAGTGAAGTAATGAAAAATGAATAAAGAAAAGCAAGAATGAATCTATGATGATTACGCATTATTTGAAGTAGCCTTCCGCAATTTGTGGAAATACAAGACACAGCACCTGATTGCGTTGGCTGGAGTGGGAGTGGCCTTGCTGTGTTTCAGCATTTGTTTGTATTTAGTCCGTTATGCTTTTAGCATGAATCATTGTTTTGCAAACTATGAACGGATTGCCGAACTCAATATTCGTGACATGAAAGAAGAGAAGGTGTTGGATTGTACTCCTGCGACGTTGGCCGAGGAACTGCGTCTTCAAAAGCCGGATGGGATTGAGGCGTTGTGTGTGGTGGATTATTCACCGATAGAACGGCCTTTCAACGTGGAGATGCCCGACGGGGAAGCAGTTACCTTATTCCTTCGCCGTGGCAGAGACGGATTCTTCCTTTTTCCAAGTATTGACTCCTAAGATTTTGTGCGGTTCGGCTGAAGTGAGCAAGATGATGCCAAATTCATTGGTCGTGAGCGAAAGTATGGCACGCCGGGTATATGGGGATATTCGACAGGCGGTAGGAAAACAGCTGGTACTGATGCGCCGGTTGTACACTTCGCCGGATTCTACTCCACGTACCGGTGGAGCGGTTTATACCATTCAGGCAGTGATTGAGGATATTCCAGAGAACAACAGTATTGCTTTTATGAAGCATCTGGATATGTTTTCCCTCAACGATTCGGAAGGAATCATCCAGAATGATGCCCGTTATGCCATTATCAGTTCCTTTACGTATGCGTTGCTGCGTGAGGGTTTTACTCCGGAGCAACTCAATGAGTGGTTTTATCGTAGTGAACAGACGCATCGGATGCATGATACAAGTTTTGCGGTGGAAGCTCATCTGATGGGAGATAGGGACTGGAATGGGGGACTACTTCGTACGATGGTATGGACTACAATGGTAGCCGGGGTATTGATTTTACTGGTGGCCTTGCTTAATTTCTTTCATCTGCTCGCGGGGTCTTTCCTTACTCGTATGCGTGAATTCAGTATCCGGCGAGTGGCGGGAGCGTCCGGAGGCAGTCTTTTCGTCCAACTGTTTACACAGTCTGCCTTGTTGGTTTTGCTGGCCGGCCTGTTGACCGGTGTCTGCATCGAGGTGATGGCTCCCTGGTTGAGACTGGAAATGGCCGGATTGTATTTGCAGTTTGACGCTTCTCTGTTGATGGTACAGAGCCTTGAGTATCTGGCTGGTTTGTTGGGAGTATGTGCTTGGGTGTGTGGAATAGTCGTGTGGAAGGTACGTCACATGCAGGTGCATGCAGGGGGTGACTGGCGGTGTGCACCGGGGGAGGAAAGAGACGACTGCGGAATCTGTTGTTGGGAGTGCAGTTGTTCATCTGTTGGGTTTTATCTCACTGGCAGCGGCACTTTATCTGCAATCGGATAAAACGGGACGTACCTTGTTCGGGACATTGAGCTTGGAGGAAAAAGAGCAGATTTTGAGCATTCCGATGGATTTTTCCTTTATGAACGCCGTGCAGAAGCAGGATCTGATACATCAGTTTTAAAAACTTGTCGGGAGTCGAAGAGGTGCTTCCGGCCGACATCAATTATTTGGGAGGTGTTTCCGGTACGGGTATGTATACGGAGAAAGATAATAAAGGCAGTTATGTGGATGTAAATGTGATGCGTATAACTTCCGGTTTCTTTCGTTTCATGCACATTCCGATGCGGTCGGGACATACGCCGCGTGAATCGTCCGATTTGGTGATAGACGAGGCATTATCTCATCGTCTCGGAACGGACATCATGGGGAAACCGCTTTATAATTTTGACGGAGATGCCTACACGGTTAAAGGAGTGTGCCAGACATTTGTGTCCAGTGTGTATTATGATAGTGAAGGATTTATATTCCTCCTGAGCGGGTTCGATGATTATTGTGGGCATTGCTATATAAAATGTAAGGAAGGACAGGCGGAAACCGTCTTTCAGGAGGTCAGGAAGATACTGAAAAAGACGTTGCCGGAAAGTGTGGAAGTGAAGGTAAGCACGTTCATGGACGACATCCGTGAGTCACAGGCGCTTGAGTTCAAGCTCCGCGGAATTGTATTGTTCTTTTCGGTAGTGGTGCTGGTGATTTCGTTGTTGGGCGTGTATTCAGCCGTGACCATCGACACGGAATATCGGCGGAAGGAGATGGCTATCCGAAAGATCAACGGTGCCGGAATGCGTCAGATAGTCTGGCTGTTTGCCCGGCTTTATGTTACTTTACTGACGGTGACGGCTGTGTTGGGATTTGCGTTGGTTGAATTCTTGTTGAGGCAGTTTAGTACCTTGTATACGGTGTTCTTCCAGCATGGGGGTGGCTTTCTATTTTTTGCCTCTTCCTGAGTGCCTCCTTGTTCGTCGCCCTTACGGTAGCTTTCCGTATTTGGCAGGTATCCCGGGTGAATCCGGCAGAAGAAATCAAGCGGGAGTGATATAAATGTAGTATAATAACCTAAAATTGAAAATATCCATGAGAAAACAAGTATTAGCCTGTCTGCTCTTAGGTGCATTGGGGGCACAGGCACAGGAGAAATTTGTGGTGGAAGGTCAGTTGAAGAATATTCCCGACGGAACCGTGTTCTATTTGATGAAGCAAGAGGGTAACGTGGGGAGTATGGCAGCTACCGATACGCTGCAGAACGGGACATTCCGTTTTGAACTGACTACCGCCGGAAACGAGCTGGAAGGTTATGGCTTGATGGCACGTGATGATACGAAATTCCCACCCATGTTGCTTGAACTATGGGTAAATCCTGGCAGTCATCTGCTCATACAAGGAGAGAATCCTTATATTTACTCCTGGAAAGTAGAGAGCGATGTCAAGGAGCAGCAATTCCAGCAGCAACTGATACAGGCTTCCCATAAGGAATGGGAGGAATTTCAGCGGTTGACCATGCAAGAATTTGCACTGATGAGGTCGGCTGCGCAGGGAGGAAATAAAGAACAGGTCCGTGCGCAAGCAGACAGTCTGCAACAGCTGACAGAGAAGTTGAGTGATCAGATTGCCCAGCATAATATTGCGATTATGAAACAATCGCCGATTAATGCAGCCTGGATGGGTGAATTGTCATCGGATGGGGATGTCGGTTAAGTTCCGTAAAGATTATCCGTATAAAAAAGAAGTGCAGCAGTTGTACAATCTGCTGGATGACGCACAGAAAGAAACGTCCATTGGGAAGAGTGTGTATCTGGCCTTGAATCCGCCGACTGTAGTGAAAGTGGGCGAGGAAGCTGCCGATGCGGATATGTACGACTTGGAAGGAAAGGTTCACCGCCTGGCTGAGTTTCGCGGAAAATACATCTTGCTGGACTTCTGGAGTCGGGGATGCGGTCCTTGTATCATGTCGCAACCGGAACTGAAGGAAATCAGTGAAATGTACAAGGACAGCCTGGAGGTGATCAGCCTGAGCATTGAGAACCGGAAGGGATGGGAAGAGGCTTCTAAATCGCATGCCATGACCTGGAATAATTGGAACGATTTGGAAGAGAACAACGGACTGTATGCTCGTTATGGTGTCAGAGGAATTCCCCATTTTGTATTGATTTCTCCGGAAGGAAAGGTGGTTGACAGCTGGAGTGGATATGCAAAAGGTTGGCTGAAACTGAAAATTAAAGGCTCGATGGCTCCCAAACAGCCGATGCGTATCGAATGGAAAGACGGTCACAAACTGGTGCATCATCCGCGGAAGAAAACAGAAAAAATGGAGGTGCTGACCATCTGTCAGGTGGAGTTGACCGACTCGGCTACGGTACTTCGCGTGCATGCACGGTATATTCCAAATTATTGGATTCGGTTGGACAAAGCGACTTTTTTGATGTCGGACAAGGGGGTGAACTATCCGCTTCTGCGCAGTGAAGGTTTCGCGATAGGCGAGCAGGTGTTTATGCCTGATAGCGGAGAAATGGATTTCACGCTCTATTTTGCTCCGCTGCCGAAAGATACCCGCTGGTTTGACTTTTCGGAAGGCGAGCACGTGGAAGGGGGATACTATATCGAGGCATCCGTCTGACAGAATAAGAAATGAACTAAAAACGATGTGTTATGATACTGAATGTAGTATTGAAATGATTTGCGAAGCTGGTGGCGTAACAAGGTGTTTTCCTTGTTTCGGTAGCCAGTCTGGCATTGGGATTGGCTTGCACCAATTTGCTGATGACATACTTCGTGCACGAGCATGGGTTGGAAGGACGTAATCCGGACCGTGACCGCATGTTTTTTCTGCGGCAGGATGACCCGATGACGGAGGGGAAACGAGTGGCCTTTGCCGGCGCAGAGATTCCTCCGCAGCTGAAGCAAAGCTATGCCGAGGTAGAGGACTTTCTCCGGTTAGGAAACTGGATTTGCTTTACTGCAAGGTGAACGAGCAGAAGGTGGAAGGTGATTTTAAGATGTTGTCGGCCGTCACGACCCTCGACGAACTTTTTTGATTACCGTACGGAGAAGGAGTTTGAGTCAGGTACTCTGTCAACCAGGGAAGGTCGCATTAAGTGAAGCTTGTGCCCGTCGTCTGTTCGGAGGGAAACAAGCGGTAGGGAAGCAGGTGGAGGCACATTTCCGCTTTGGAGAGGTCCGTACGTATGAAGTGGCGGCAGTACTTAAGAAGCGCGAACAATCGCTTCTGCAGTTTGACATGTTGATAGCACACGACCCTGATTTCTTCTGGGGTGGACTTACACTGCTGAAGCTGACTCCGGGTACGGATGCGGGTCACCTGGCCGATAAGCTGAATGAGGACAAGGTACCTACACTGATGCCCGGTCAGACAAAATATTACCTGGATCCGCTGGACGCCATTTGTTTCACTACTCCTGATGATTCCTCTCAGCAGACACTTGATTTCGTCAGTCAGACACCCGCGCAGACTCTCTATATCAGTCTGCTGGCAGCCGTGCTGATACTGATTATTGCTTGCTGCAACTATACTAACATGAGTTTGAGCCGCTTGTTGCAACAGCTTCGTATGATTCATGTGGAGAAAATTGATGGGGGCTACCTTGCGCAATATCCGTCTGCAACTTTTCGGGGATGCTTTTCTGACGGTGGTGCTGGCATTCGGCTTGTCCATTCTGCTGGTCAACGACTGTCTGTCACTGTTTAATGACCTGTTGGGTTCGCGGTTAACCATGCGTTCTTCTTCAGTAGTCAGATGTTGCCGTGGTTGCTGTTATTCATTCTGTTGATGTCGGTAATACCGGATGGTACATCAGTTGTCGCCTGTCACGCTTGTCGTTCACGGAGTACCGTACCCTTTACAGCGGCCGACGCAAACAGCGTTTTGTAGCGGTACTAGTAACAGTGCAGTTCGTGATTTCCATCGGATTGTTATTGGCTACGCTGACAGCACGCAACCAGATGGAACTGACCCGCCAGCGGGCTTCGCGTTACGAGGGCTGCATTGAGATAGGGGATGCCTTTGGTACTCCGTTGGCTCCCTTCAAGGCGGAACTGGAGAAACGGGTGAAAGGGATTGAATCCATGACACTTTCCAAGGCTTCGGTGCTTTAATGCCTGGATACGTCAGTTGAACGTGCTGCGTCCCAGTGGGAAGGGAAGTACGTACCAATCTGCTGACATTGGAAGGCGACTCCACCTTGTTGCGCACCTTGCGCATTGAACAGTTGAGTGGAGAATCTCCTTCCCGTCTGTTGGAGCGTCAGGCATCTCCGGTACTGGTGAACGAGAGTTTTGTCCGCTTGTTAGTGCCTGCGGGTACGGAGGTCGTGGGGCATGCCTTGCGCGAGTTCGATACGGAAACGAAAGACAGTCTGGCTGTAATCGCAGGTGTGGTGCGCGACTTTTCCGTCAATTCGCTGGAAGAAGCGGTAACACCTCTTGTCATCACATTGTTGTCGGCAAGTGACTTGCAGAAAGGATTTTATTTGCAACTGCGTCTTCGTCCTGAAAACCGTGAAGAGACCTTGCGGCAGATAGAAGCCGTATGGAATGAAATGAACCCCAACCAACCTTTCGGTTATGCAGATATGCACCGGGATTTTATGGCACGTAACGGGAAAGTGCTTTCTTTGTCACATATTCTGACTTTCTATGCCGTGATTGGGTTGTTGCTGACAGGTTTCGGATTGTTTGGTATCGCCTGGTATGCCACCCGTCAGCGGATACGCGAAATTAGTATCCGCAAGGTGCATGGAGCAACACGGGGACAGATTATCTGGCTGCTTAACAAACCGTTCTGTATCTATGCTGTAGTGGCGTATGTAATGGCCATGCCTGTCGGCTGGTGGTTCATGCTGCATTGGCTGGAGCAGTTTGCGTACCGTGCCCCGCTTTCGGCCGGTATCTTTGTATGGCCGTTGTTGGTGGTGTGGGGCATCTCGGCGGTCATTGTCTGCCTGCAGGGTTGGATATTGAGTCGGGTAAATCCGGTAGAATGTATAAAACAAGAGTAATATCATTAAAATAAAATTTTGAAGTATGATTAAGACAGAAAATTTACAGAAAGTATTCCGCACAGATGAAGTGGAAACTTGGGCATTGAATAATGTAAGTATCGAAGTGAAGGAAGGAGAGTTCGTGGCTATCATGGGTCCTTCAGGTTGTGGAAAATCTACCTTGCTGAATATCTTGGGATTGCTGGACAATCCCACGGGAGGCAAGTATTTCTTGAACGGAACAGAAGTGGGTGGCTATACTGAATCGCAACGTACTTCCTTGCGTAAGGGAGTGATTGGTTTCGTATTCCAGAGCTTCAACCTGATTGACGAGTTGAACGTATTTGAGAACATCGAACTGCCCTTGCTGTATTTGGGTGTACCTTCGGCAGAAACGTAAGCGGAAAGTGGAGGCTGCCATGGAGCGGATGGGGATTACACACCGTGCCAAGCACTTCCCGCAGCAGCTGTCGGGCGGACAACAGCAACGTGTGGCTATTGCCCGTGCTGTAGTATCAGGACCGAAGCTGATTCTGGCCGATGAGCCTACCGGTAACCTGGACTCCAAGAACGGACGGGAAGTGATGGAATTACTTACCGAGCTGCATAAGGAAGGCACCACCATTGTGATGGTGACTCACTCGCAGCATGATGCCGGTTTTGCCGACCGCGTCATTAATCTCTTCGACGGGACAGGTAGTGACGGAAGTGAACCTTTAAAATAGGGTTTAGGCTTGTTTTTTAACTGGCCGGGCGACACTCCGCAGTAGCGTTTGAAAAACTTGCTGAAAGAAGCTTGGTCAGAGAAACAGAGCTTTTCGGCCACGTCCTGCACGCTGTTGGCCGGATTGAGCAGACAGACTTTCGCTTCTTCTATCAGGCTTTCGCTGATGAGCTGGTTGGCTGTCTTGCCATAGAGTTTCTTTAACTTGGCCGATAACGCATCGGGGGATACGTAGAGTTGGTCGGCATACCATTTACGGTGTGATGATAACGGCAATTGGTATGCATCAGATATAGAAACGAGGGAGGTATCTTTCCAGCGGAAAGAGTGCTCGAACTCGTTTTCTTGTTTATACATGCGGAGGATAATATTCCACACTTCCAGGATGAGGGAACGAAGCGTGTTTTCCAGCATTTCAAGCAGGAAATGATTCTCTTTTTGCTGAAGGGTGTGGCGTAGCATGTCCACATGTGATTGTATCCGGAGAAGATCCTGTTTCTCCAATGGAATAAACGGCTCCAATACGTGTCTGTATACATAGGCTGCCACTTTGGAACGGATGCATTCGGCTGCCTGCAAAAAAATCTCCCTTCCGGTGAATGAGCAGACATCCTTCGAAATCACGGTTTGTTTTCAGGTCGCTCCATTGGTGGGGTTCGATAAACTCGATGTAGGAAGGGGCAGGAATGACGGTCCGCTTGTCGTTGGTCTGGATGCTGATTTCGCCTTTTAATACGAGCAAAGACACCGTATGCTGTGTGTCGATACTTCCTTTCTGGAATTGATTTTCTCCCCGTACGGTGAAGATGCCCATTTGTTCATTGTACACCATATCTCGCTCCGTTCCGTCTGCTTGCAGCGTCGGAACCAGCCATTTTGTAAACGCATATTCTTTCATCTTGTATCTCGTTGTTGTATTTGCGCATCTAAAATACAGACATAAATCGTAGCCTGAAAACCTTTTTGTATGTTTTAGAAATCATAAACTGAATAAATGCTAAAGCACGGATTCAGACAAATGTTCTTAGGAATGGAACAAGTAAGTAGTCTTTCCCGCCTTCTAAATTTGCATCGGCTATTACAACAGAAAGAGTCAAATCAACTAAAAAAAGAGAATAAGAT
>ENA-OPYV01000496-OPYV01000496.1-human-gut-metagenome-genome-assembly--contig:-NODE-496-length-10494-cov-1.875374_pt1 | contig 10494 bp, 13 predicted proteins | sample MGYA00242474_ERZ504485 | MGnify/ENA primary metagenome ERZ504485 (study PRJEB26092, sample SAMD00036263) | human gut metagenome | host: Homo sapiens | study: EMG produced TPA metagenomics assembly of...
CATTCCGGTTTGCTCATACGTCCGAGAAACTGGCGGGCGTAAGAAGACAGACTTTCTACATAGCGTCTTTGCCCTTCGGCATACAGCGTATCGAATGCAGCGACGACTTTCCCGAACCAGACAGTCCGGTAATGACTACCAGCTTGTTGCGTGGAATACGTACGTCGATATTTTTCAGGTTATTCACCCGGGCACCTTTTATGGTAATAAAATCATTTTCTGACATGTATCTTTTCTTGTTAGATGAACATGCGAAGTTACGAAAAATAGCTGGAATTATCAAAGCGAATACTTTCGGAGGGAAAGAAGTCTTTTACGTTTCTCAGCGCGGAACCATATGTTTTCCTTATGCGAAACGTACGGTTCCGCATCGGAACGTAGGGTTCACAGAATGGAAACGTAGAAAGTGTGCTGAGGTTTGTTGGATATTGCATCATAATTTCCGTAAAACCATTTGTTTGTTCAAGAAAAAAAGTTATTTTGCTGTACCACTTTAATGGTACAGTGTAACGATTTTAATTTAAAGGTTATGGTAGAATTGAGAGGTGTTTCATTTGGGTATCAGTCCGATAAAAAATGTATTGGACAATTTGAATCTCCGTTTGAAGGAAGGGAGATTCTATGGTCTGTTGGGAATGAACGGCTCAGGCAAGACCACGCTTTTGAAACTGATTGCTGGTAGCTTTTCGCTCACGACGGTGAGATTTATGTAGACGGTCGCAACTCCCGGAAAAGGGAGGTAGAAACTTTGAGGGAAGTATTCATGCTGCCAGCTGACTTTATTTTTCCGGATATGAGGCTGGAACACTTTCTTGCCATTTATTCCAAATTCTATCCTAAGTTTCGTGCAGAAGTGCTGGATGACTGTCTGACCAATTTTGAAATACAGTGGGATATTGAACATTTGGACAAATTGTCGTTGGGAGAGAAGCACAAAGTGGCATTCAGTATTGCCTTGTCGCTGGGAACGAAAGTTCTATTATTGGATGAGGCCGCCAATGGAATGGATATTCCGGCACGAAAGATGTTTTCGTAAGCTGCTGATGAAGCATGTTCGTGAAGATCAGATAGTGGTTTTGTCTACACACATTGTGCAGGACATTGAAAATCTGTTGACCGATGTGATTGTGTTAAGAAAGGATGCTCCTGTGTATGCGGCTTCTTTGGAGGAAATCGCTAGTCGGTATTCGTTCGGAATCCAAAGTAATGAAGAAGGAGTGCTATATGCAGAAGTGTACCGAGTACCATGTAATCACTACATAAGCAGGAAAACATGGATACGGAAGTATCTTTGGAACTGCTGTTTAATGCATTAATCAAGGGAGGAGGAAGGATATGAAAAGTTTTGCAATGAAAGAAATGTGGAAGTTTAGTCAGTTTCAGTTAAAGGAAATGTTTGGCTATGGAAAAAGAAAGCCTTTATCCAGCTTTTGTTTTTTACGCTCTTTTAGTATCTGTGTGTTTTGTGCCTTGGTGTCAGGAGAGAGTTTGAAAGAATGCTTGTCACTCATAGAGCAATTGCTGATACTCCTATCTTATTATTTTACGTTCTGGAGCCTGGTGGAAGATATGCGGAATGACAGAGGTCTGATAAATAAGTTCATGCTTCCGGTCACATTGGCAGAAAAATATGTAAGTTTGTTTTTCAGTACTTTTTTGATAGGTACGGTGATGTTGTTGGGATGTGCGATATTATCGAATATCTTTATGCAACTGGCTATTCCATTGCTTTTTACAGAGGAAACGAACGGACCGGTTCTTCTCTTTTTGGGAGGAGGCTATGGACTTAAGCAACTTATGCTGCAGGTGGTGATTGCTTTTTATGTAGCCCTGTGGACTTTGGTGGTTATGTTGAGGAAACAATACAGCAAAACCCGGTTCTGGCTGATAGTTGTTTTATGTGTTTTGTCTTATGTGTTGCCAGTATTGTGTATGTATGGATTAGGTGCTCCTAAAAGTATCATTAAATACACATGGTCGATTGTTTCTGTGGTTTGGAGCATAGTAGCTGTTATCATGACCTATAAAGGTTTAGAAAGTTGGAGTTTAGATAGTAAGATGGTAGATTTCAAGCAAGACCGAGCCATTTATCTGCAAATGGCAGAACGAATCTGCGACGAGATACTGGCTGGAAAGTATCATTCAGATGATCGCATACCCAGTGTGCGGGAACAGGCCGTTATGTTCGAAGTCAACACCAATACCGTGGTGAAGACTTACGACCTGCTGTTGCAGTGGGGGATTATCTACACCCGGCGAGGGCTGGGGTATTTTGTGACTGTTGATGCCCTGGAGAAGATAAAACAGACCCGAAGCCTGAAGTTTATGACAGAAAATCTGCCGGAATTGTTCAGTCAGATGAAATTGCTGGATATTTCCATTGATACGGTGGTCAGGAAGTGGGAAGAGTTTAAGGATGGGGAGAAGCTATGAATGGGCTTCTTCCACCACCCATTTTTCAATGTTGCGTGTACGATGGCTGAAGTTTACTCCCAGTTTGTAGACTTTTCTCGTATCCGTGGCAAAAGGCAGTGCATATTGTTTGTCATTGATTTGTTTCAGGGCTTCTTCCGCACTTCCGTCCAGCTTGAACTCCATGACGTAAATATACTGCGCTGTTTTTACTATCAGATCAATGCGTCCTTCTGAGGTATGGTATTCTGCCTGGGTATAAAAGCCTAACAGTTTGAATATAATGAACAATACGTTCTGATAATGTAATTCCAGATCGCGTATTAATTCATAAGGAGTGTCTGTAAAGAAGCTTTGCAGGCGTTTCATAAATGCATCTATTTTGCCGTCCCGTACCTCTTTTACAAAACACATTAATTCAAAGAGGGATTGCCGGAAGCATATATGCATAGCAGGGAAGTAAGAAGCGTGTAAACCCTTCTGCCACTTCTTTGTTGGGGAATCCCAGTTTATATACTTTAAATTCTTTGTCATACCCTTTAATCGTAAGGTATCCGCTTTGGTAGAGGATGGGTACGGGATTAGTTTCCATTGTGTCAATACTGCCCAATGAATCGGCAGTTGCTATTTCTTCGGTAAGCCGCTGCAAATTATATTTACTATGCTTTATTAATTCTACGAGGAAAGTCGGCGTACCGGTCTCAAACCAATAGCTTCCAAATTCACGGCTTTTCATAGCATTGAGCAGACTGAAAGGATTATAGATGTCTTCCGAGCGGTATGCAAAATGATATCCGTCATACCATTCTTTCAATTGGTGACAAGTTTCAGCATAAGTTTGTGTGTTATTGTCGGCCAATAACTGGATGTCCTCTGCAAATACTTCTGATAACTCCTTTTCTGTGATTCCACACAAATTGTTATACATAGCCTGTAGAGAAATGTCTTCCAGGTTATTCAGGTCGCTGAATACGCTTACTTTACTGAATTTGGTTACGCCTGTCAGAAGAGCAAACCGAAGATATTTGTCGCAGGTTTTCAATACCCCGTAGAAAGCCTTCAGGGTGTTGCGATAGTTGCAAAGAAGAGTTTCGTTACCGATGGCCTGTAACATCGGTTTATCGTATTCGTCCACTAATACGACTACATTTTGCTAGTGGTACGGCTGATTTTTTTCTATCAGGTAGGCAAAAACGTTCTTCTGGAGCCCGATCTTTTTTTTCGTCTCCATAGATTGCTTCCCAACTTTCCAGATGTTGGTTAAGTATAGCATAAAGAGAGGCTTCATTCTCGTATCGTCGTGCATTCAGGTCAAGATGCAGCACTGGATATGCTGTCCATTCTTTTTCCAGTTGTTCCATGGCAAGACCCTGAAACAGTTCTTTTTTACCGGAGAAATAGGCTTCAAGCGTGGAGATGAGCAGGCTTTTTCCGAATCGTCTGGGACGGCTCAGAAAATAATATTTACCACTGTTTGCCAGCTGGTAAATTAATTCAGTTTTGTCTACATAGCAGTAATGATTTTTACGTATCTCTTCAAAACTTTGTATGCCTACCGGATAAATCTTGCTCATGGTTCTATGATTGTGTGATTCAGATAATGCAAATATAAGTTTTTCTTTATAGATAGGCTTTGATTGGTGGGAAGAAATCGTGCGAAATATAGTATTCACTATAAACTCTAGTAGAATCTGTGATATTTAAAGAATGTATAAAGTAAATCTGTTGTGTTTAAATATAATAAAAACAAGTCCGCTCATAGTGGTAAATCTGATATTCTGAGTTTTCTTAAAAATGCGAATCTATCAATCACACTTGTACATGGACATCAATACAAAAATATTCAGAGATAATTTCCTTCAATATTACCGTCCGCTCTGTCTGTTTGCACTTCATTATCTGAAAGATATAGATGATGCGGAAGATACGGTGCAGGACTGTTTTATGGAATTGTGGAAACGGAAAGAGAAAGGATTTGAAGTGAGTGGTCTTAAATCTTATCTGTACTCTATGGTGAGAAACCGCTGTATAGACATCTTGAAGAAGGATTCACTTATTGATGGCAATGTGCAGCCATCAGACCTTGAGGAAATCCTGTCGGACGAAGAGTGTGAAGAATGGTCTTATGAGGAGGCTCGTATCTGGACTGCTATAGAGGCCTTACCAGAAAAATGCAAGGAGGTGTTCTTGCTGGCTAAGAGGGATGGTATGAAATATGAAGAAATAGCCGTAAGGCTGCATATCTCTGTCAATACAGTAAAAAACCAGGTGAGCAAAGCACTTAAAAACGTTGAAGGAAGGTGTGAGAAAGGTGTACCTGTTCTTTTTCGGATAATTTTTGGTTTCGGCATAGTAGTTTTTATGGTTCATTCAGTCTTAGCTAAAAATACATTCAGTCATGAAAGATAAAGAAGAAAGAAAACTCCAGTTTGTCCTTCGGTATTACGAAGATGGGAAACTGGATACAAGAAAGGCCTTGAAGAAAATAACAGGGATAGCGCATCAAAATAAAGTAAGCGGATTTTGGGCTTGTTTTTCAGGAATCGCTGCGGCTATCCTTATCTGTGTGGTGAGCTATACCTTGTTAAGCCGGAAGGAGCATCATACCGTATTAATTACGGCAGATGCGATGGTGACAAGATATTTCCTGCCAGACAGCACGCTAGCTATACTTTCCAAAGGGGCGACTTTGGAATATGATGCCGATAAATATGGACAAGCTAACCGTGAAGTAAATATGTCGGGAAAAATCTATTTTAGTGTCCGAAGAAATGCGCTGTCTCCTTTTATTGCCACCACTGAATACGCTCAGGTGAAAGTACTTGGAACCGAGTTTGAAGTGGATGAATATAGAAAGGATACTGCTACTCGCGTGTATGTAAAGTCCGGTAAAGTTGTGTTTAAAGGAAGGTATGGAAAAAATGGAATTGTCTTTACAAAAGACATGTGTGGCATGCTGACACATGGCGATGAAATGCCTGTAGCGGTGCATGCTGTTTCTCCAAATCCTTCGGCTTGGGCTATAGGAAAATTCATTTACAGGAATACACCTATTGATGAGGTGCTGAAAGAGCTTTCTTTCTAATTATGGCACACAACTGTATGCGTCGGAACATGAAAGGACAATTACCGGTGAATTCAAGACGGACGACTTAGGCGAAATCATCGCATTGATTGAAAAGACACTGGATATAAGAATAATACAGAAAGAGCGATGAAAAGAATCATATCCTTATTGTTTTTAGCTTTCTTGGTGGATGCTTCTTCCCTATATGCGCAGCATCGGGTTACCCTGGAAGACATGATGGGGCAGGTGAAACAGGTGTACCCTGTCAGCTTTGTGTATGATGCGTCTATCAGGCTTGATATTCCGTATACTGGCAAGAAACTTGGTATGGTCAGTCTGGAAAGTACCCTTGAAACCCTATTTCATCATACGAATATCAAGTGGGAAATAGATGGCAGTCATGTCATCCTTAAAAGCTGTTGACTTATACGTTAAGCGGATACGTCTATCAGGACAATGGAGAAACTGTGGTAAATGCAACCGTATGGGACATGACTTCGAATGTGGGTACGCTGACTAACGAGCACGGGTTTTATAGCCTTACGTTAAGTGAGGGAAGGCATAAATCCGGTTTTCGCACATTGGCAGTGGAGAGCATCTGGAAAATGTTACGTTAGGCGGAAACAAATCAAAGAATATAACTCTGAAATCTGATTACCAGTAAATGAAGTGGTGGTGACGGCTGATTGAACTCGCCTCTTCATACCACTCAGACTGGAAAAGTCTCGCTTACAGCGAAGGACTTTGTAAATGGAAACAACTTTATGAGCTCGCCCGATGTGGTAAAGAAACTTCAAGGCTTGTCGGGAGTGGCCGGCGGGACGGGAGCTTATCTCCGGGTTGTACGTACATGGTGGAAACAATGATGATAATTTGTTTCTTCTGGATGGTACTTCCTTGTATCAGGTGAATCATGCCGGAGGGTTGTTTTCAGCATTCAATACAGACATTATCAAGAATATAGATTTTTATAAAAGTGGTTTTCCTGCCCGTTATGGCGGACGGCTCTCTTCGGTGGTTGATGTGCGTACGAATGACGGCGACATGAAGGAATATCATGGCAGTTTTACGCTTGGACTTTTAGAGGGCAGGATACAGTTTGAAGGACCGATAGTGAAGGACCATACGTCGTTCAATGTCGCCATGCGCCGCACGTGGATGGACTTGCTTACCGCCCCGGCTATTGCCATTATGAATACCAGTCGCCGGAACAAGCAAAATGTGAGATATGCTTTTCATGACATCAATGCGAAAGTGACTCATGTATTCTCCGAAAAGAGTCGTGCGGATATCAGCCTTTATTCAGGGAATGACCTTTTTAAGTTCAGACATAAAGAATATCTGTTTGACCCAGAACCTACCAATATAGACAAGTTCAATCTGCAATGGGGTAATTTTACCGCATCTGCCAATTGGAAATACATTTTCTCGCACAACATGTTCGTCAATATTACAGGAGTTTTATACTCATAATCGTTCTAGGTTCGATTATTTGAGTGAAGAACGCTTGGGATATATCGAAGGAACGAAGGGTGGAATTGTAAAAGAGCAGAACAATCATTCCACCATCAATGACTTCGGTTATCGGATGGAGTTTGATTATCGTCCAAACTCCTGGAATCACATCCGTTTTTGGCTCCAATTATATACGCCATTTGTTTGTGCCCCAGAATTATTATTCGAAGTATGACAGTACATCGCAAGATGAGTTGATCGAGAAAGTGGATAGCCGGTACAAGAGCAATGAGTTTACGCTTTATGCAGAGGACGAGATGACGTTATGTAAAGGTGTGAAACTGAATGGAGGGCTGCATTACACGTTGTTTGGTATATCGGGTACGAAATATCATTCGATAGAACCACGTGCGGCAATCAATTTCAGGTTGTGTGATAAAGCCAGCCTGAAAGTCTCGTACACCGAAATGAGTCAGTTCATGCATCAGCTTTCGGCCACCTACTTGAATTTGCCGACTGACTATTGGGTGCCTTCCACAGCACGCATCACTCCCATGAAAGCACGTCAATACGCAGCGGGGGTATATACCCGATTGCCGTATAACATCCGGTGGAGTGTGGAAGGGTTTTATAAAACCATGGACAACCTGATAGAATATGATGGCAATAGTGGCATGCTTAATCCGATGGCAGACCGATGGGAGGAAGAGGTACGTACAGGGAAAGGAAAAGCTTACGGGATGGAAACTGACATCCGTTACAGTAACGGAAAGACTTCGGTCGATGCTTCCTATACACTTTCGTGGAGCAAGAGGTTTTTCCCTGACTTCCATTCTTCATGGTATCCGGATAAGTTTGACAACCGGCACCGGTTTTCTGTCAATATCGGGCATAAGTTTAATGAAAGAATTGACGTATACGTCTCATGGAATTATCATAGTGGGAATCGCATGACCATTCCGACACAGCAGGTAGATGCTCCCGTTATTCCGGGAGTAGAGAAGGCAAATGAAGGGATGATGATTTATGAGATGCCCAACAATGTTTCCCTTCCGGCCTATCATAGACTGGATTTGGGGATTAATTTCCGCAAAACCACGAAAAGAGGTTTCGAACGTATCTGGAATATCAGTTTGTATAATGCGTATTGCCGGATGAATCCGCTCTATGCTACTGTCCGGCAAAATCCGGACGGTACGTTTGTGGGAAAAGCTCATGGAGTGTTTCCTATCATACCCTCTTTCAGTTATACACTTAAATTTTAAATCCGTATGATATATCGACTTTTATTTATAGCCTTATTAATTTCTGTGCTACCATCTTGTACGCATGAGTTCAGTCTGAATGAGGTGGATGCCGAGCGCAAAATCGTTCTTTTCTGTATGCCTTCTACATTAGGCGATACGACACTGATACAGGTGGCACGAAGCAGGGTGATTCATAATCAGGGAACAAACACAGACAGCAAGCCTTTCCTTGTATTTAGGTTGAACGGAGAAGAGAAAGAGATTCACTACACGGAAGTTTCTACCGGTTTGCTTCCGGCTCAGTCGTATTATGTAGTGGGAAAACTAAAAGAAGACGACCTGATTAGTATGGAAGTGGCTTATCCTGATCTGCCAGTTGCCAAGTCGCAAACGGTGATACCGCAGGCGTTTCCACTGGATAAGTCGGAAGTTGTATTGACGGATGGGGAATACGGCAGGAAAATACAGTTCCGTATTGCTTTTACAGACTCTGCCGGAGCAGAGGATTATTATGGAATGAGAGTCATAAAAAAGACCAGCAAAGCGTTTTTACAACCTGAAAACTCAGATTCGGATACCATAAAATATACTTCTGTAGACCTTAACCTGGATAACGAACCTTTATTTTCGGAAAAGACAGGATTTGATGACATTTTCGATATATCGAAAGAATATTACCTAATCTGTATATCTGGGATGACAGCAAGATAAACGGGGAAAAATTATACGTTGAAGGTAGATACCTATTATGATGCCGGGTATGAAAATGAAGAACGGAAAGAAACTATCGAGTTTAAAATCTATTTGTACAAATTGTCGAAAGAAATGTACACTTACCTGAAGTCGCTCAATCGTATAAATAATAATGACTTGGGAGGATACGGGCTTGCTCCCATCCGTAGCCACTATACCAATGTGGAAAACGGAATCGGTCTTTTAGGAGGATGTAATGTGTATGAAAGTGAATGGATAAGCAATCCGAAAGAGTGAGAAGAATTTTTATTTACAAACTAAAATATAGACTTATGAAGAAAAAAAAAATTTTATTTACGCTGGTAATGACGGTATCATTATTGTGTGTAGGTGTACAAGCGCAAGAGTTCAGATATGGACTTTCAGGAGGGTATAACTATAATTCCACGAAAGAAAGTATTTCCAGATCTGGTTTTCATGCCGGATTGAAAGGGGAATATGCCTTCCGTGAGGCTGCAAAAGGGCTGTATGCAGATATGGGACTGATGATTTCCTCATACGGTTGGAAAAGTGTTCCTTATTATGTAATGAATGAGAGAACCTACGAATATGAAAGTACGCCTTATTATCTTCATCTTCCTATCCATTTAGGCTATAAGTTGAAAGTCGGGAGAAATGTCAGTTTGTTTTTGGATGCCGGACCTTATTTCAATGTCGGTTTGTTTGGTCAAATGAAGCAAATTGCCAGTCTTCCGGGAGAACCGGATATTGTCACAGTGTCCTCACATAATATGTTTAAGGAGGGAGTGATGCCGCGCTTTGACTGGGGAGTAGGCTTTCGTGCCGGGGTAGAGATAGCCCGCCATGTACAGATTGCCATCGGATACGACTGGGGCATGACCAAAACTTATCAGCATAATCCCGATACCAAGTTCCGGACTTTTGTAGCTTCATTAACGTATTATTTTTAGTCAGAATGAAAAATAAACTAACTTTGAGGTGATTGCTTTTTAATCTTTAAGTTATGAAATCGGTAGTGGTTTTTCTTATGGCTTTGGGACTATCCTGTATGCAGATTTTGGACAAGAAAGTATCAAAAAGATACGATAAAGCTTGGTGCAGGGTTGAAAAAAGATGTGGGTGGGAAATTCTTGTCGATTAACCCATCCACGGATAGAGTGAAGATAAAAGACCATGAAGTAAATCAAGAAATACATCTGATTCACCCGTAGATTTTGATTTTAGGCAGGAAAGGCCTTTTTTATATTCCAACCTATTATGTGAATCCTTCTCCCATGTTTATGGGTGACTATAATGCATTCGGGCAGTTTTCTCCCTATTTTTATGGCAGGGGAATGCAGACTACCATTCCAGGCATCGGTCGGGTGAACCAGATGATGTTTATATACCAAAGGGAAATCAATGATTTCTTGGATATATATGTAGGACAATACTTCGGTAAATTTTTACCGAAAAATTAAAAGTTAAACAATGAACCGGCAAAAGCTGGTTCGGAAACACTAAAGAGGTCATTGAAATGTTGTCAAAAACGAATGGTTAAGCATGAAGAAATGTGCTGAAAAAAGAGAGCTAACCTGCTGATAATAAAGGTAAAAAGTA
>ENA-OPYV01000497-OPYV01000497.1-human-gut-metagenome-genome-assembly--contig:-NODE-497-length-10485-cov-2.097413_pt1 | contig 10485 bp, 11 predicted proteins | sample MGYA00242474_ERZ504485 | MGnify/ENA primary metagenome ERZ504485 (study PRJEB26092, sample SAMD00036263) | human gut metagenome | host: Homo sapiens | study: EMG produced TPA metagenomics assembly of...
GGTTTACTTTTTATATGCTGTTTTGAGTTATTCTCTATAAACCAGCTCATTGTTGTTCATCCGCTGCATATACTGCTGGATAATTGACTTCAACTGGGTTTCCATTTCTTTCCGCACTTCCTGCGGCATGCTGTCTTTCACATCGTCCTTCATCAGCACGTCTGTACGGAAACGATAGGCATGAATCACTTTTTCTCCGTCGAACTGAATCAGATAATCACCTTTCAGGAACTGGTAGATGCCACTTGAAGGCAAATAATTTACAGCAAACTTCTCTGAAGCAGGTGTATGAAATGCATCCTGCCCAAAGCCCACATAAGGGCGATCATAGCCAAGTATGCCCAACACTGTAGGCATAATATCAATCTGGTCTACTATCTTCTCTTTATCCAAGCCCTTCAACTCTGGAAGCCCAGGGGCATAAAAAATGACAGGCACATTATAATAACCTAAATCTGTCACATACTCCGGATAGCAGTTTCCACTGGTATGGTCTGCCGTAATTACAAACAACGTATTTTCAAACCAAGGCTGCTTTTCGGCCTTTTCAAAAAATCGCTGAATGGCATAATCAGAATAAGCCACCGTTTCAAATAAAGGATCATCTCCCGTAGGAAATTTGCCTTTATAACGTTCAGGCAAATCAAAAGGACCATGAGAGGTGGCCGTAAACACAGATGTGACAAAAGGCTCTTTCATTTCCGACATCCGGTCACAATAGAACTGCAAGAATTCTTCATCCCAAATAGCCCAAGTCCCGTCAAAATCCGCATCGCCATTGTAATTCGGGTCCTCATTATATTCGGTACGACCAAAATATTTCTGGAAACCCACGGAACGGGCAAAAGCCTGGAAACCCATTGAACCGTTCATCGCGCCATGGAAAAAAGCAGATGAATATCCCTTGTTTTTGGTCAACTCACCAGCAATGCTGGATACATCATTCAAAGCCGAAGGAGTCAAAAAGAAAGGTTCTACAAAGCTTGGTATAGACGACAATACCGACGGCATCCCATCAATACTCTTGCGGCCATTGCTATATGAATACTGAAAAGTCAGACTCTTTGCCAGCAATGAATCAATAAAAGGAGTATAACCCTTGTAAGCCCCGTTTTCCAGCTGAGGATTCAATGAGCCTACATGCTGTTTACTGAATCCCTCCCAGATAATTACCACTACATTCATCGGGCGGAAAGCAGTTGAATCGGCAGGGAAATGCACTGGAGAATAAGCTGCAACAGCTTCTGCCTCAGGAAAATAATCAGGAATGACAAACGTCGCTTTCCCCAACGTGCGGAACAAAGAGAATGGTGTATTTAACACCAGACCCGCATCCAAAGGACGCTCTACGTATTGATTGGCATTACTCAAGGTAATAGGACGAGTAGCGGTAGTCATACCTCCACGCATACCAAACACTGTAAAAGGAATAGCAATCAACAGAGTTACCAGTTGTACCACATAATAAGGCATTTTCTGTTTCACAGGAACCTTAGGCGAGCGATACAGCTATATATTACATAAAACAGCACAGCAGCCAACAATACCAGATACCAATAGGTAGCAAACTCATCTAAAAAAATAGAAGTTAGTTTCCCGTCTCCCTCATTCCGAAATTCCTGCAAAACCGTCATCGTAGTACGTCTTCCGGTAAAACGAAAATACACACAGTCTATTAGATTGGTTATCAGGAAAAAGGTATTTACACTGGTAAATACCCAGCGTACAATCTTATAAAATACAGGAGTCTCTTTCCAATGTAAAGGAAACAAGAACAACAAAATAAATAAAGCATTACTATAAAGGATGGCAGTAGTATCAAAAATAATACCTGCCCCGAAAAGGCTCATGGCATATCCAAAAGTCAAGTGCTCGCTAAATGTATCCCAATTTACACATAGAAACACCAGCCGGCTTAATGTATAACATACATAAACAAGCAATAAATTCCAAACCAGTGACAATACATTGGAAAACAATTCTTCTTCATCATTTCTCACCTTTTTATAAATACTGAACGGCAAAAATAACGATAAATTTGGAGAACTTCGTATCTTTGCCTTCTAAACCAAACAAAGATGAAGAAAAAACAACGTATCACCTGGAGTCTCCGTCCTCATTTACTTGTATTAGGTTTTGGGTTCATTCCCGCTGGCATGTATGGTTTGGTAATCCGGAAGAACCGGCTTATCTACCACTCAACGCTCCCGGAAGAGTACTGTTGACATTTGGAGACAAAGAAGAACTTTCACGTAACATCAGCTGGCAATACGATTCTGTAGTTGCCTCTTCATCTTTTGTAGAGTTAATCGACACTCTGGCTAAAGATACTTTACGGATAGAAGCAAAGGGAGAAGTGTTCCAGTCACGTAGCGGCAAAGCTGCCTATTACACAGCCCGCTTACGCTCACTTAAACCAGCTACCTTTTACAGCTACCGGGTAAGTAACAACGGAAAATATTCTCCATGGTACAATTTCCATACCTATAACCAGACCACCCGTAACGATTACTCCTTCATCTATGTAGGCGACGTGCAAGATACTATAAACGGAAAAGCCAATCAGTACCTGAAAGAAGCATTACAGGCACATCCTAAAACAGAATTCTTTGTCTTTGGAGGTGACCTGACTGAACGTCCTATGGATTCATACTGGGCAGAAACATTCTCTGGTCTTGATTCCATCGGGCAGTACTATCCTGTTTTAAATGTAACCGGGTAATCATGAATACCTGAAATATGCCATCCGCAAACTGGAACGTCGTTTCCCATTGGTATTCTCCTACTTTCAAGACTCCATGGTAGGCGACAATCAAGTGTATACACTTAGGTATAATGACCTGCAACTCTTTTTGCTCGACAGTAACCGGGAGTTCTTTTACCTGTGGTCACAAAAGGAATGGCTGGAAAAAGAACTTCAGACAAGTGATGCACGATGGAAAATTGTAGTCTTGCATCATCCATTATATTCCGTCAAAGGCAAATACAACAATCTGGCACAAAAAACGATTTTCAACTCACTTATCCAAAAATACAATGTGGACCTCGTCCTGCAAGGCCATGAACACGCTTATGCCCGAATGACGCTTCACGATGAACAGGGAAGTGCAACACCTCCAGTTTACACTGTCAGTCACTGCTCTCCCAAAAGCTATAGAATTACATTCAACCAGCGTTTCGATAAATATGGTATTGAAAGCCGGTATTACCAATACATCCGTATTCACGGAGATACCCTCAGCATGAGCACCTACGAGGTACCTGCCGGTAATTTATACGACTCGTTAGATATTGTAAAATCCGGAGTCAAGCCAATGATTATTGATCATGGGAAAAATATTCCTGAGCACTTGAACTTCCAGCCGGGAAACAGCAAAAAAGGCCAGGAGTATATGAAACGGATTGAGGAGTATAAACACAATAAAGAAAAATCTCATGAAGATAAAGTTAATACGAAAGATTAAACAAAGGATACGCGACATCTCAAATGTATGGAGTGTAGCAGGTATCCGCAATGTATACGTCATGGCTATACTTCCACACTTTGGCAGTAAAAGTACCCGTGATATACGTCGAGAACGGAAACAACAGGCAATCTTGCATTATCTTCAAACAAATTATCAAAATCTCATTCTAAAATACACACAAAAAGAAGAAATACCCCCAGCCTCCAATCAAGCACCTATATGGGTTTGCTGGTGGCAAGGAGAAAATGCGATGCCACCTATAGTACAAAGTTGCTTTCAATCTTTATGCTCACATGCTGGCAATCATCTGGTTCACCTTATTACACAAGAAAACATATCAAAATATGTTACTATCCCGGATTACATCCTACGAAAGGTTCAGGAAGGAAAAATCTCATTTACTCATTTTTCATGATATTTCTCCGTATGTGTCTGCTCTATGAGCATGGAGGCTTATGGATAGATGCGACTGTATATGTTAGCCAGCTCATCCCTGAAAAAGTTTTTCAAGAACCGTTATTTACAGTGGCAGCCAATATTGATACAGATAACATTTCTCAAGCAAAATGGATGGGATTTATTTTAGGAAGTTCTCCTCAAGGAGTACTATGCAGTTTTGCACGCGAATTATTCTTCCAATATTGGGAAAAAGAGAACAAGCTTTTAGATTACTTTTTTAATTGATTATGTCATCTCAATCGCTAAAACAAATCTGGCTTCTGTCAGAAGAAGTCTGAACTCCATCCCTACAGACCATTCTCAAATTTTTTGACCTTGAAAATATGATGAACAAAGCATACAACGCAAACTCTTTCAAGACATTATGTGAGCAACAAATCTTTCATAAACTCAGCTATAAGAATAAACACGCACAATACACAAATAAAGGTGTCCGTACACTATATCATATGTTAATTTCAAAATAATTATTTTCTATGCTCTAAACGTTTTTCGATTACGTATTTTCATCTCCTTCAGGAAAGAAGCCGGTATAAGGTATTCTATTATTTGTTTAATTCCATACTCAACCTGCTTTCCAAGAATCTTTATTTTCCAAGTTAAAGTATGATCGACCCCACGAATCCGTGCACACTCCTTCTTAACAGCAATCTTATTTACAGATGAAACCCCATACACAGCCTCACAAAAAGATATATTAACAGGAATATAATAGCATCTTTTCACCTCGTTTGTACAGATTATATACGAAATTATAGTCAGCAGATAAGCGATAAGATAAATCAAAGGGATGAGACTTCAATTCATCTACATCCGTAAACATTGACTGATGGCAAGCAGGCATGAGTTTTGGAGTCACTTCTGGTATATTCCCTTTTGCGGCAACTACAGCATATGATTTCTGCCTCAAAGTATCTCCGTATACAAGTTTTACTTCCATTGGTATTTCATGGGAAAATACAAAATCAATTGTTTTATCATTATAAAAAACGTCACCAGCATTCATAAAATTCACCCAACGCCCATTGGCTAATTTAACACCTTTGTTCATTGCATCAAAAATACCTTTATCTTTTTCGGATACAATTCGCACAGCAATCCCTTTTTCATGAAACAAAGGTTCCAATTCATAAATAATATTTAATGTGTTATCCGTTGATTTTCCATCTACCAATATATACTCCAACGGGCGATAAGTCTGGTTCAACACACTTTGCATAGTTTTAGCAATAGTTTGTCCTGCATTAAAACAAACTGTCACTACTGTTATGAGTTCTTTGGACATAATTCTATACATTTTCTATATTTAGGTCTTGCTAACCTCATAAAATACAATAATTGATCAAATACTCTTTTCAACTTATATGAAAAAGGCACTACGGGACGCTCGCCTTTCCACGGAGTTAAATCCAGATAGTGGAAATAAAGGCCTTTATAAGGATGCTGAGATTTATATTGCCAGGGTTTCTTCCCTCCCGTATAATGTATAATAACAGGGTGGAGCAATTCTTGGTCCAACGCTGCAATTGACTCCGGACGAATGCGACGTTTGCGACGCAAGAAGCCATCTTGTACATTATAACGGAACGGTAAAAACAACTTACAATCATGAAGTAAAGCGTTTAAAACATCCTGATCATAAAAGACCAACTTACTTCCGTTTTTGGAGATATAATCAAGCGCTTTTAGACATCAATCCCTCTTCTCTCCAATAGTCTAAATTAACCAATAATACCCCAGAATTAAAATACGAATCTGATGAAGGATAGTGCAAACGTGTATAAATTTCTTCCCTACCACTCCACATATCCTCTACACAAGCTACTGCAAAAGTCTTCAAATCTGTATTCCAAAGTTTTTCTATTGAGCCCACAACAACCAAGTCACAATCCAGATACAAGACTTTATGTATTTTCAATGGCAATAAGTTACCTAGAAATATACGATAATAAGCAGCCAAAGAGATATGAGAACCTTCCGCATATCGAGGACAATCCTTTACCAAATCCATATCTACATAATAAAATTCCACTCTTTGGTGATATTTATTTTCAACAAACTCCACCATCAGACTTCTACATTCATTTGATAAATCTTCGGTAATCACATGTATATGAAAACTAACATTCTGATTATTTTCAAATAAAGATGTCAGCATGACTATACAATACTTCACATAAGAAGTATCTATATTGCAAGCTATGTGTATTGTTTCTTTTACCATTCTTTAAAATGCTACTTCCGACAATGCCTTTGTTATATAATACCCCTGACTTAATCTTTTACTTATTTCCACAGTATTCTGCTTCATCTTAGCATATTGCGCAGGAGTTAATGAAGATAATATTGTATCCAATTCGGCCAACGAGGATATACAAATCCCGATACCGTTAGAGCGAACAAAAATCAGAAAGGGCGGCCTGATCCCAAATAATCACAGGTAATTCACAGCGAATATATAAAGAGGTCTTATGTGGATTATTGTATTTCAAATATTCTCCAAAATTACCGGTACAGGCATCTACAGAAAAGCCATCCCAAACCAGGCCAAAATCTCCTTCCGCCGTAGCAATCAACTCATCAGAGCGAACAAACCCCTTACAATTAAAATGCTCTTTTCCCTGTGCCTTTTCCAAATCAAATCCATTACCATATAAATTAAATTTATAAGAATGAACATAATTACCCACTTCATACAAAAAAAGTATTTTTCCGAGGATTCAATGCTCCTGCATATACTACTCCGTAAGGTTGTGAGGGAACCAAAATGAGAGGAGGCTGTAGTTTCTGAAAGATAATCAAAAATCTCAAGTACCCCTAAAGGAACCTTGCATCCGTTATCCAACAGCCATTGTTTCATCCGAGAATTATGAGCTATTATATAATCAGCATGCCCTAATCGATGAATTTCCTGAGCTACCGTCAGCTTTTTACGACGAAAGCTACCCAAATCATGAATGACAACAACTACCTTAGCACCTTTACAATGAGCTATCTGGCACACCAGTGTGAAATACTTTTTTAAGTGGATATTGCACTACGAGCCTATCACCTTTTCTCAAAGAAAAAGGAAGTTTCAACACACCTGCTAATGTGGCCAGAAAAGCGAGTATGGAGTTTGTGTAACGCGTCTGACGTAAACCGACGTTTACAAAACCATTTGACTCCATAATCTGCTCTATATCGGTTTTTGCCTTATTCCCCGGCTCCGTCTACTCCTTTATAATTGCGTGACAAATAACAATTTCTCATACATTTATCGATTACATTCTTTTCCCATAATTCCAATGCCGAAGCTACCGTATCATCCATATCTGCATAAGTATATTGCCCTAATCGGCCGCCAAATATCACATTCTTACACTGTAAGGCCAGTTCCTGATACCTGCGATACATAGCTCCATTCTTCTCGTCATTGACCGGATAATAAGGTTCTTTACCTGGTTCATACGTATCCGGATACTCATAGGTAATGACCGTATGCGGTTGCTTTCCGTATTCAAAATGTTTATGCTCAATAACACGGGTATAAGGAATCTCCCGAGCTGTATAATTCACTACCGCATTTCCCTGGAAATCATCTATTTCCAGTATTTTTTCTTCAAATCGCAGACTACGATATTCCAGATGTCCGCATTGATAATCAAAATATTCATCAATACACCCAGTAAACAAAATACAGTCTGCCACGTCTTCCCAGCGAGTACGTTCAGTAAAGAAATCAGCATTTTAATCGAACCTCAAATGCCTTCAAGCAAAGCATCGATTAATTTTATTATATCCACCTTCAGGAATTCCCTGATAACGGTCATTAAAGTAATTATTATCATATACAAAGCGGAAAGGAACCCGGCGAATTATAAACGCTGGCAACTCTTTGGCAGAACGTCCCCATTGCTTCTCAGTATATCCTTTTATCAGGCATTCGTATACATCTTTTCCACACAATTTCAAAGCCTGCTCTTCCAAATTAGCCGGAGTCACGATATGACTGTATGCCGCACATTGTTCTTTTATCTTTTCTTTAGCTTCCGCAGGAGTCACTACTCCCCACAGTTGATAAAAGGTATTCATGTTAAACGGCAAATTAAACAATCGATCACGGAAACGTGCTAACGGTGAATTAATAAAATGATTAAATGGAACCAATGAATTTACATAGTCCCAAACATATTTATTGTCTGTATGAAAAATATGAGCACCATACTTATGCACGTGAATTCCATCTACATCCTCGCAATATACATTCCCTCCTTTATGGGAACGTCTATCTATTACCAGGCAGTTTTTCCCTGCCCGGGTAGCTTCACGAGCAAAAACTGCTCCAAACAGTCCGGCACCTACAATCAAATAATCATATTTTTTCATTACAGCCCAAACAATTATTTTAATTTATACTTATGCTTTTCGCAAAGCTACACAAAAAGAATGAATTACATAGTCTTTTGAGAATTTAGTATACCAAAAGCCTTTGAAAAGCACTAAAAGGAACGTAGTCTTTATCTTTTTTACCTGCAAAAACAAATGATTTTCACATTCAATTGGTAAAATAGAGAAGAAAACCTACCTTTGTAAAATTCGTAACCATTATATATTTAATATGAGGATAGGATTTGATGCCAAGCGAGCCGTACAAAATTTTACCGGATTAGGGAACTACAGCCGTTACCTGATTGAGATTCTTTATCGTTTCTATCCAGAAAACGAATATTTCCTTTACGCTCCGCATATCCGTTCCAATCCTCGATTCAATCACTTGCTTACCGCATGTCCTTCGCTTTCCTGCATCTCTCCCAAAGGATTATGGAAAAAAGTGCCGCTCTGCCTGGCGCTCCATCGGCATCACCCGTAGCCTGGAGAAAGATCACATCACTATTTATCACGGTCTTAGCAATGAGCTTCCACTCAATATCCGGAAAGCAACTCACACCCGAAGCGTAGTAACCATCCATGATTTAATTTTTCTGCGCTATCCACAATGTTATCCACCCATTGACCGTTTCATTTATACGTATAAATTCAGGAAGGCATGTCAAGATGCAAATGCCATAGTTGCCATCAGTCAATGTACCAAACGGGATATTATACACTATTTCGATATTGATGCAGATAAAATTCATGTTATTTATCAAGGATGTGATGAAGTATTTACCCATCCCGCACCAGAGCAGCTTAAGCAAGAAGCCAGAGAAAAATATCATCTTCCTGCAAAATACATTCTCTGTGTCGGGAGTATAGAAGAAAGAAAAAACGCATTATTAGCTGTAAAGGCCCTGCCTGGAATACCAGAAGATATACACCTGGTTTTAGTGGGAAAACGTACTTACTATACCAACCAGATTGATGCGTTTATCAAAAGCCATCGACTGGAAAAACGTGTGCATCTTCTTCATGATGTAACCTTCCAGTATCTACCAGCTATTTACCAACAGGCAGAAATTTTTGTCTACCCTTCCCGATTTGAGGGCTTTGGAATTCCCATTATTGAAGCTCTTCATTCTGGTATACCCGTCATTGCTGCCACCGGCTCTTGCCTGGAAGAAGCAGGCGGGCCAGATTCTCTCTACGTACATCCAGACGATAAAGAAGGCATGACAAAAGCAATCTGCAGTTTACTGAATCACCCGGAGAAGAGACAGCACATGATAGAACAAGGCCTGAAATACGTTACCCGTTTTTCAGAACAAAGACAAGCTGAAGAATTGATGAACTTGTATCGCTCACTTACAGAAGAAAAAACAATATGAAAATAGAAATTTCTCCAGATTATCAATATATGGCAAAAGAACTCTTTGATATTCCACGTATGTTCGACGAGGAACAAGGAGAGATCGTCTATTCAGGCAGAAACTTTGTACGCCGTTTCATTATTCAAGGCACACCAGTCGTTGCCAAACGATTCAAACGAGTTAATTTCTTTCAACAGATTGCATATACATTCTTTCGCAGTACCAAAGCAGAAAGAGCCTTTCGCTATGCCGGAATCTTCAGAAAACGCGGGATAGAAACTCCTCATGAGATTGCTTTTCTTGAAACATATGAACACGGACTGTTCACTACCGGATATTTCATTTGTACAGCATGCCCAGACCCTCCGGCCTTCCCTTTTCTGGTACCTAAAGAAGATTACGACAAAACACTTGCTACAGACTTAGTGTCACTAATCGTCTCCATGCACCAGAAAGGTATTGTACATGGAGATTTTGAATTTCGGTAACTCCTGTTTCGAAAATCGGAAAAAGAAGCGCATTATCAGTTTCAGGTAATCGATATTAACCGTTCTCTCTTTTTTGATACATGCCCTCCCAAAGAAGTATGTCTCAAAAATCTAAGTACTATTACGCACCGAAGAGATTTATTTGAGTTTATGGTTAGAGAATATGCACGGCAAAGAGAATGGGATGAAGAAGAAACACTTGCACACACCACTGGTTACCTACAAAAACTGGACAAAAAACATGACAAAGAAAGAAAAAGATAAAACGTAATTATTTAAAAAGATAAAACTATGACTACCATAAAATCATACATTTTTGCTGGCTAAGTGGCGACCCATATC
>ENA-OPYV01000498-OPYV01000498.1-human-gut-metagenome-genome-assembly--contig:-NODE-498-length-10447-cov-1.829070_pt1 | contig 10447 bp, 14 predicted proteins | sample MGYA00242474_ERZ504485 | MGnify/ENA primary metagenome ERZ504485 (study PRJEB26092, sample SAMD00036263) | human gut metagenome | host: Homo sapiens | study: EMG produced TPA metagenomics assembly of...
CAGGTAGTCGCAATTCTCGGTCCGGATAAGGAGGATTGAAAATGCCGACAGAAGATGCAATCAAGAAGATTCTGAAAGATATTAAAGCTGAAAAACTGAACTGCTACGTAGACAAGGTGTCGGATGAACCTTTGATGGCCGAAGCCTGAAAGGCGGAAAGATTGTATCCGAGCAGACAGATGATACATTCGGCACTACAACGCTGACACTCTCCAACGGAGTCAAGGTCATTATCAAGAAGACAGATTTCAAGGCAGACGAAATCCGCATGAAGGGAGTCAGCCTAGGCGGTAGTTCCCTGTTCCCCGACTCGGAAATCATCAACATCAACGGACTGGATGCAGTGAGTGTCGGTGGTCTGGGTAATTTCAGTGCCGTAGACCTGGAAAAAAAGTTCTGGCCGGCAAGAAAGCTTCCGTCAGCTATGGTATCGGTGACAAGACAGAAACCGTCAATGGCAGCTGTTCACCGAAAGACTTCGAAACAATGATGCAGCTCACTTACTTGACGTTCACCGCTCCACGCCGTGACGACGATGCCTTCGCATCCTACAAGAACCGCAACAAAGCTGCTTTGCAGAATATGGAAATGAATCCCCAGGTAGCGTTCAGTGACTCTGTCTCGGCCGGTATTTACATGCACCATCCCAGAAAGAGCCAGAATAAAAGGCGGACAGATTGACAAGATGGATTATGACAAGATGCTTCAGTATCATAAAGAGAAAGGTGCAGATTGTACGATCTCAGTTCTGAATGTAACTTATGAAGAAGCAAAACGTTTTGGAATCATGAATACAGATGAAGATGAACGTATTTTATGAATTCGAAGAAAAACCAGCAGAACCAAAGAGTACAAAAGCTTCTATGGGTATCTATATCTTTAAATGGAAACTGATCCGTCAGTATCTGATCGATGATGGAAATGATCCAGAGTCAGAACACGATTTTGGTAAGAACATTATTCCAAGAATGTTAGAAGATGGAAGAAAGATGTATGCTTACTCATTTGATGGATACTGGAGAGATGTAGGAACGATCGACAGTTTATGGGAAGCTAATATGGAACTTCTGGATGAAAATCCTCAGATTGACTTAAATGATGATAAGATGAGAATCTACACAAGAAACTTCTCATTACCTCCTCATTATATAGCACCAGGTGCATCTGTTAAGAATTCTATTCTTGCCGATGGATGTGTTATTGAAGGTGAAGTAGAGAACTGTGTCATCCATTCTGGTGTTAAGATTGGAAAAGGCAGTGTAGTTAAGAACAGTGTGATCATGAAAGATACTGTTGTAAGAACAGACTGTCAGATCGACAAAGCACTGATCGATGAAGAAGTAGTCATCGAGCAGGGATGCAAGGTTGGAGAAGGAAATAATGTAACTGTAATCGGATATCATTGTGTTGCATTAGAGAATGCGACTGTTGAAGACGGAGCATGATCTACCCAGATACCATCTTACACTAGGAGGATTGAAGATATGGATAAACAGATGTTAGGTATTATCAATGCAGGAGAAGAAATAGAAAATTAAAAGACCTTGTACGCTCCAGAAGTTTATCAGCACTTCCGGTTGGTGGACGTTATCGTACAGTTGACTTTATGTTAAGTAACATGGTAAATGCAGGGATTAAGAATGTAGGATTATTAACAAGAAGAAAATTACGATTCACTGTTGAGCCATGTGAATTCAGGAAAATACTGGGGGATTAAAACAAAAAAACGTGGAGGATTATAATATCTTCCCACCATATATTAATGATGCATCTCCATCCGGAGAATACGCAAGTGTTATGGATGGACTTCGTGGAACACTTGGATTTTAAAGAAAGCAAAAGAAAAATATGTATTAATTAGGACGTTCTTATGTGATCTGTAATGCAGATTTTCAGGATATGTTAGATAAACATATCAAATCTGGAGCAGATATCACACTGATGTATTTTGATAATAGTGATGATTCAACGAACTGCGATTATGATGGAGTTTATTTAAAAACAGATGAAGACGATAAAGTTCTTGATATGTGCTATTCTGAAGGAAAACATCGTTCAAATAAGAAGAGCATGGATGCTTATATCATGAAGACAACATTATTGATTGATTTTATTGAGACAGCGATCGCACATAATAAGAAACACTTTTTCTTTGATGTTATCGTTCCAAACTTCGATCGTCTTGTAATTCAGGGATATGAATATAAAGGATATGTAGGATGTATTACATCTTTAGAAGCATATTACAATGTAAATATGGATATGTTAAAACCAGATGTTTACAAAGAATTATTCTTGGGTAATAGAAGAATTTACACAAAATCTGCCGATGGAGCACCAGCAAAATACGGACCAAATGCGAAAGTCAGCAACAGCCTGATCAGTAGTGGATGTGAGATTGATGGTGAAGTTGAAAACTCTGTCATCTTCCGTGGATCACAGATTGCAGAGGGAGCTGTGATCAAGAATTCTGTTGTTATGGCAGAAGGATTTATCGCACCACAGGCAGAGATCAACCATACAATTTTAGACCGACACGTAAAAGTTTATTCAAATGCACACTTATCAGGATCATCAAACCATCCAGTATTTATTCCGAAAGGAGCAAGTGTTAATGAGTAATAACAATTCACTGAAAGTGCTGCTTGCAGGGGCAGAGTGTGCACCATTTGTGAAGCTTGGAGGGCTAGCAGATGTTATGGGAACCCTTCCAAAGGAATTGAATCAGATCGGTGCGGATGCCCGTGTGATCATGCCGTTTCATAGTCAGATGAAAGGGAAATATGGCGCACAGACAAGACATCTGGCAGATTTCAACATCAATTTTTAGTGGTGGGGAAACATATGTAGGTGTAGAAGAACTGGTTTATAATGAAGTTACATATTATCTGATCGATAATGAAGGATTTTTTGGTGATGCGGTATATCGTGGTGGACTTGCAGAAGGAGAGCAGTATGCTTTCTTCTGCCGTGCCGTGATCGAAGCAGCAAGCCGTATTGGATTATTCAGACGTCATCCATTGCAATGACTGGCAGACAGGTCTGATCCCTATCTTACTCCGCACACAGTACGGACATGGGATATTGGACATGCAAAGACGATCTTTACGATCCATAATATGATGTATCAAGGAGAATTTGGTTTCGATCAGTTTTGAACATTGGTTAGGAATCGATCCAAAGTATGACACACCAGAATTTATGCATAACTATGAATGTGCAAGTTTCATGAAAGCAGCACTTGTGTTTGCAGATCGTTTAAGCACAGTAAGTCCAACTTATGCACAGGAGATTCGTGATCCAGCATTTGCATACCGTCAGGAAGGTATCTTAAATGCGAGAGCAGGAGATACATGGGGAATCTTAAATGGAATGAATCAGGAAGAATTTAATCCAGAGACAGATCCATTGATTCCATATCATTTTAACAAAGATGATCTTTCTGGAAAGAAGAAAGATAAACAGGAACTGATCAAGGCTCTTGGATTATCGATCACACCAGGAGTTCCGATCATCGGTATGGTTACAAGATTAACAGAGCAGAAAGGTCTGGATCTTGTGAAATACATGTTGGATGAGATCATGTGTACAGAGAATGTCGCATTTGTCATTCTCGGAACTGGTGATTATGAATATGAGGAATTTTTCCGTTACATGGAAGAAAAATACAAAGGAAGAGTATGCTCATATATCGCATATGATAATGCAGTTGCACACCAGATTTATGCAGGAAGTGATCTCTTCTTAATGCCATCCAAATTTGAACCATGTGGAATCTCTCAGATGATCGCACTTCGTTATGGAACACTTCCAATCGTACGTGAGACAGGTGGACTTCGTGATACAGTACAAAGTTACAATGAATACGAGGACACAGGAAATGGATTCTCATTTGCAAACTACAATGCACATGAGATGCTGGGAGCAATCCGTTATGCATTACAGACATTGCAGAGTCCAAAGAGAAAACATGGATTGATCCAAAGAGCGATGGAATCCGATAACAGTTTTGCAAAATCTGCAAAGATTTATCTTGATATGTATAATAGTGTATTATAAATTCAAAAGAAGAATGGGCATCTTATTTTAAGATGCCCATTCTTCATAAAGACAAAAAATGAGATAAATTTACAGGTCAAAGATAAAGACTAGAAAGGAGGCTTAGATCACAATGGACTATATGGACAGCAATAAGATCGGACAACGGATTGAGAATAAATTAATTCATGCACTTGGAAGAACGATCAGTGAGGCAACAAATGATGAGATCTATAAGGCAGCAGCGGAGTGTATCAGGGATGATACCATGATATCCTGGGCAGACAGCAGAAAAAGGATACAAGAGCAAGGAGTTAAGAAACTTTACTATATGTCAGTCGAATTTTGATGGGAAGGGCATTTTCTAATAATCTGATCAATCAAGGATTATATGAGGCATATCGGGAAGCATTCTGGGAGATGGGACTTGATTTTGATAAGATCACGGATGAAGAAAATGATGCAGGACTTGGAATGGAGGACTAGGACGACTGGCAGCATGTTTTTTGGATTCACTTTCTACGATGGAACTTCCAGTACTCGGATGCGGGATCCGATATGAATATGGAATGTTTCGTCAGAAAATTGTAGATGGAACGCAGATTGAGATGGAAGATGACTGGTTAAGAGATGGAAATGTTTGGGAGATCGAGCGCCCGGAATTAAGTGTGGAAGTACATTTTAATGGAACGATTCAGGAAAACTGGACAGAGAATGGATTAAAGATTGAACATAAAGATTATAATACCGTCATTGCAGTCCCATATGATGTACCGATCATTGGATACAAGACTAAGACGCCAGCAACTCTTCGTCTGTGGAGTGCCAGAAGCAAGCGGCGGTTCGATTTTCATTCGTTTAATGAAGGATCTATGATAAAGCGATGGCAGACCAGACATTTTGCAGAAGCAATCTCGAAAAGTCTTATATCCGTCAGATGATCATATGCAGGGTAAAAATGCTGCGTTTAAAAACAGTTTTATTTTCTGGCATCTGCAACGATGCAGTCGATGATCAAGAGACATAAAAGCAGTATTGATGATCTGAACTCCTTGCCAGAACATGTTGTCATTCAGATCAATGAGACACATCCGGCATTGGCGATGCCAGAACTTATGAGGATCTTGATGGATGAAGAAGATTTTGGATGGGATGAGGCATATGGTATGGTCAAGAAGATATTTCATTATACGAATCATACGATCATGACAGAAGCAATGGAATGTTGGGATGAGAATATGTTTCGTTTACTGCTTCCAAGAATCTATCAGATCATTTGCGCGATCAATGAGAAATACTGTCAGAAACTTTCCGTATATTACAGCAAGGAAGAAGAAAAGATCGCACAGATGGCAGTGATCGGAAACAATGAGATCCGCATGGCAAACCTATGCGTAGCTCTTTGCCGCAGGATCAATGGTGTTTCAAATCTTCACGCTGATATTTTAAAAACGAGGATTTTTAAAGGATCTTATCAGATCTTTCCACAAAAATATCTTGCGATCACAAATGGGATCACACACAGACGCTGGTTAGCACTGGCCAATCAGGGGCTATATCATCTGGTAAGAGAGTATGTGAAAGGGGATATTTTAAAGGATTACCGTCTGTTTGAACAGATCCTTCCATATAAAGATGACAAAGAATTTTGTAAAAAATATGAGAAGGTCAAACGAAAATAATAAGATCCGTTTTGCAAAGTATATCAAAGAAAAGCAAGGGATCGAAGTGAACCCAGAATCTATTTTTGATGTTCATTGCAAACGTTTGCATGAGTATAAACGACAGCTGTTAAAATGTCTGCATATCATTTATATATATCAGAAGATCAAAAAAGATCCAGCATGTATTACAACACCGATCACATTTATTTGTGCGGCGAAAGCAGCACCGGGATATGCCAGGGCAAAAGAGATCATAAGGCTGATCCATTCCATTCAGGAAATGGTGAATAAAGATCCAGATATGGACGGAAAGATTCAGGTGGTTTTCGTAGAAAATTATTGTGTATCGGTTGCGGAGATGCTGATTCCGGCAGCAGATATCAGTGAGCAGATTTCTACCGCAGGAATGGAAGCATCTGGAACAGGAAATATGAAATTTATGATGAATGGTGCATTGACGATCGGCACTATGGATGGAGCCAATATAGAGATCGCAGAGCGTGTAGGTCAGGAGAATATCTTTATCTTCGGGGACAGCGCTGAGGGTAATTACAATAAAAAATGTACCATACATACAATCCAGGGATTATTTTCGAGAATCATCCAGGAATCCGTGATGTATGTAATTGTCTGATCGAAGGAAATCTGTTACGATACGGAAACAGAAAAATATTCAGAGATTTACCAGAATCTTTTTATTTGGGGAATATGGAGAGGCAGATCCATACTACATACTTGCAGATTTTCCGTCTTATATTGAAACATATGAAAAAGTATATCATTTGTATGTCGATCATAAGGATGAATGGATCAAAAAAGCAGTTGTTAATACAGCAAAATCCGGATATTTTTCATCAGACCGAACGATTGAGCAATATAATGAAAAAATCTGGAATCTGAAACCAGTAAAATAAGAGTTACAAAAAAGATGAGATTAAATTATGATTCATAAACGCGTCAATAGAAAAATACAGAACTCCCGTAGGTGCAGTCACATGTGGAAGCGAGATGATGATCCGCCTGTATGATGTAGGGCAGGAAGTCAATAAGGCAGAGATCATCATGTATTCTGAAAGTTTTCACCGGGAGTATGAGATGAAACGAAAAAAAGACTGCATGGAAGAACACATAAAGATGACCAGTGAAGCAGGTGTTGTCTGGTATTATTTCAGAATCTGGGAACATGGGAAATGTTATTTTTATGGAGCCAGACATGGGAAGACACAAGGAGAAGGAATGATCGTTGATGACAACCCGGATAGTTTTCAGATTACCGTATATGAAGAAGATTTCGATACCCCAAGGTGGATGTCAAAAGGAATCATGTATCAGATTTTCCCAGATCGTTTCTGTCAGGGAAACAAAGAAAATATGAAACGTGGGAAAGCATATCATGAAAGTATGGGAAGAACGGTCTATCTGCATGATGACTGGGAAGAACAGCCAGTATTTGGACCACTTCCAGGAAAAGAATTTTATGATCCATGTGATTATTTTGGTGGAGATATTGAGGGAATCATATCCAAACTTGATGATCTGAAACGATTGGGGATCAGTTGTATTTATCTGAATCCGATTGGAGAAGCAGCATCAAACCACCGCTATAATACATCAGATTATAAGAAAGTCGATCCATTCCTTGGAAATAACGAAGATTTTAAGCGGCTATGCCAGCTTGCAAAAGAACGCAGGATTCATGTGATCTTGGATGGGGTATATTCCCACACTGGGGATGATAGTGTCTATTTTAACAAAAAGGGAAATTACGAAGAACCAGGGGCATATCAAGGGGAAGAGTCAAAGTACTATGATTGGTATGACTTTAACGAAGATGGAACTTATAAGAGCTGGTGGGGGTTTGAAACACTGCCGGAAGTCAATGAATTAAATGAAAAGTTTGTTGATTACATTATCACAGGAGAAGATTCGGTGATCAAGCATTGGTTAAAACTTGGAGCATCAGGATTCCGTCTGGATGTTGCAGACGAACTTCCAGATGAATTTATCTTTAAATTGCGAAGTGAATTAAAGAAGAAATTCAAGAATTATACACTGATCGGTGAGGTATGGGAAGATGTCACAACCAAAGAAAGTTACGGAACGAAACGTAAATATGCTTTGGGTAAAGGCTTAGACAGCGCAATGAACTATCTGCTGAAAGTCAACGTTACAGATTATTTACTCGGTAATCAAAGTGCCAAAGATATGAAGACATTCTTGATATCCCAGCAGTGTAATTATCCAAAACCATTGTATTATGCACTGATGAACCTGTTATCTTCTCATGATATTCCAAGAATTCGGACAACACTTGCAACTGGAATGAATGAGAATCTGCCATCGAGAGAGCAGCAGGCAGAATATGTTATAACATCAAAGATGGATCAGAAAGGAAAAGCACTCACAAGACTTGCAATGGCAGTTCAGTTCTTTGTCCCAGGAATGCCATGCATTTATTATGGAGACGAATATGGAATGCATGGACTGATGGACCCATTTAACCGAGGAGCATTTTTTGAAAATGACAAAGAAACCTATCAGGAAGTTTTGAGACTGACTAGCCTTAGAAACCGGGAAAAAAGTCTTACAGACAGGATATGCATTATACATGGCACCGACTGAAAAATGTCCTTGCGATCTTAAGATTTATCAGTGAGAAAAAAGATGTCTTTGGAGAAGCAAGTGAGAACAAAGCAATATTACTTCTCGTCAATCCGACGATGAAAAAGAAGAGATCAATCTAGATCTCAACAAGGTCAAAGAAGGTGTAAATGAGAATGCATTACAGGCGCTGTTAAAGAACTTGAGCAACGCTGTGATCAAGGCAAATGTAGCACCTATAGATTATAAAGTGATAGAGTTATAAAAGCAAAAAAGAAAAAGGATCTGCAGATCAAAGATACATAAAGTATCAAAAGGGTTTGCAGATCCTTTTCTTATATTCTAGGTTCAACTCAAATTTAATTCTTAGCAGTGAGGGCTTCACTCTCAGCAGCAAGTATTTCATCTTCATCTTCATCACTCATGGAATAAGCAATATTCACACTATGATCAGCAATACGCTCTAATTCAGAAAGCATATCGGAGAACAATAAACCAGCTCTTGGCTCACATTCGCCTTTGGCAAGACGTTTTGATATGGTGTTTTGATATCTGCGTTCCATTTTGTCAATCGAAGCTTCCAGAATTGCAATCTCAGCAAGCTTTTCTTCAGGTTTGTTGACACCATCTTGTTCCATGAAACATTCCAGGGAAAGTTTTAACAGTTTGGAAACAGCAGTGTACATCTTTTTGATCTCTTCTTTTGCATCTCCAGTAAGTCCAGTGTTATGTTTGATCTCTGTTTTTGTAAAATCAGCAAAATTTTCTGCGTGATCACCGATACGTTCGATATCATTAACAACATAAAACATGGAACCCAAGATCTTCTGATCGGCTAAAGGCAGTGATAGCTGGTTGGACTTTACCAGATAATCAGTGATCGCATGACTGACATTATTGATATCTTCCTCGCGATGATAGATTTTATCAACAAATTCATCGGATTGATTTAGAAATCCGTGGATGGCATGGTCTAAATTCTCCTGTGCCATATTAGCCATACGTCTTAACTCATTCTTCGCCTGAGGGATCATTGTTGCAGGAGATTTTAAGGAAATCTCTGTAATATACTGCAGTTCATTATGGTGAACTTTTTCATCTTTTCCACGGATGATCTTCTCTGTTAATGCAACAACTAAAGGTGTACATGGGAACATAAATAATACTTCAATGATCTTAAATGTTGTATGAGCATTTGCAACACTTCGTCCAAGATTTCCACCGGAAATACTTAAGAAAAAGTTTGTGATAGGAGTAAGTGCAAAGCTAAGTCCTGTAAAGATGATGATACTTCCAAATATATTAAATAAGAAATGAATCATCGCAGCACGTTTTGCACCTTTGTTACCACTTAAGCTGGCAAGCAATGCGGACACACAAGATCCCATATTACATCCAAGAATAATAAAGAAGCAGATTGGAAGATGTAATAATCCCTGAGATGCCATCAAAAAGAACGATACTTACAGTAACAGAAGAACTCTGTAAGATCGCAGTCATGATAAAATCCAAAATAAAAACACCAAGGAAATGGTTATCCAGTGTCTGAAGGTAAGATGTGATCAAAGGTGAATCCCTTAACACAGACATAGCACTGACATGGAAGTTAAATCCCCATAAATAAAAACACCAAAATCCCAAGAATAACTTCTCCCACTTTCTGGACGGTAGGATTATTCATAAATAATACCATAATAACACCCGCCATTAAAAAGACAGGGGCAATCTCAGAAAGGTTAAAAGAAACAAGCTGGGAAGTAACAGTAGTACCAATGTTAGCACCAAGGATAACTCCAGCAGCCTGAGACAGGTTCATAAGCCCTGCATTTACAAAGCTGACTACCATAACAGTAGCAGCACTAGAGGACTGAATAACAGCGGTAAAAAAGATTCCGACTAACATACCCGTTAAACGGTTTGTAGTAAATATTTCAAGAATCCGGCGAAGCTTCGCACCGGCAGCTTTCTCAAGTCCATCGCTCATCAGTTTCATCCCATAAAGAAAGAGGCCAAGGCTCCCATCAGAGCAAGTATGATAGTATAGTTCATACGATAGTTCTCCTTCTTAACAATAACTTAACATAAATATTACTTATATTTTACTTTAAACGAAGCAATGTGACAAAGAAAAATATCGAAATTTG
>ENA-OPYV01000499-OPYV01000499.1-human-gut-metagenome-genome-assembly--contig:-NODE-499-length-10430-cov-1.784335_pt1 | contig 10430 bp, 15 predicted proteins | sample MGYA00242474_ERZ504485 | MGnify/ENA primary metagenome ERZ504485 (study PRJEB26092, sample SAMD00036263) | human gut metagenome | host: Homo sapiens | study: EMG produced TPA metagenomics assembly of...
GTCGTGTGGTGCTCTCCCTCAGTCACGGGCATCGCCCGTGACAGCTCCCTCATCAGAGGGAGCCTGGAGCAGGGCTACTCCAACCGTCCGCGACGCCAGAGGTTGGCACCGTGCTGGAAATCCTTGGCGGTGGCCATGAGGCTGCCCGGCGGTGTGCATAAGGCGGGCGGCTTTGGTGCGCACGGCCTTCTCATCGGCATCCGAGGAGAAGGCGCCGTTGGCCTCGGCCCGGGTCACCATGCGCCGCGCCTCCACGCGCAAGCCCAACGCCACCACATCGGTAAAACGCCGCCGCACGCTCAAGCGCCACGGCAAAATCGCCCACAAAAGCACCGGAGAGAATCGAATCGGCCAATCGCACGATATCATCTTCACTGGGAGCCTGATCCACGCCGGCGATGGCGGAGGCGGTAGTGGCCACCGGCTCACCCAAGCGCCACAGATGCGCGATCGAGTCGCGATTCGATCGCATCCACGTACGCAACATATACAGTCGCCACAGCACACCAGGCAGCGAATCCGGCTCGGCGTCACTCCACAATTCGGCGATTTCATCCACGCCGACCGTCTCCACCAACGTGAGCACCCGCTCAACAACCGCCGGGTCTTCGCTATGGCGCACACGATCCAGCAATGCGGCAGCAGACAGATGACTCATCTCGCTCACGCCTGCGGGTCCATGCCACCGGCCAATCCATCGGCCACAGCCGGGTCGAGCTGAGCCGGGCGCGAAGGACGTGAAGAACCCATGCGAGCAGGTCCGAATGCCGCTCCGGCCGCACGCAACGAGCCGAAGCCCGGGCCCAGACTGCCGGCGGCACCATTGTGCGCGGCATGAGCTGCAGCGGCAGCGGCCGAGGAGTTGGATGAATCAGGGAATGCGGGTCTAGTAGACAAGCGGTTGAACCTTCTGAATATCGATGATTTTGGGACCATGAGGCGTCGGAGTGACGAACAGCGCCACCGCCGTGCCGGTCGGCATGAACGGTGTCTTGGCGATCAGGCGTTTGCTCAGAGACGGCGCAACGCACATGCTGCGCAGGTGTCCGAACATACCACCAATCACCGGCCGGTGCATGCATATCGCTATGGGCTGACGGCGCTCAAGTGCGAACTCGATTTCGCTGAGTAGACACTCCCATGCGGTGTCCGGCGCAGCGGCGTATGCATCTTCGGTGAGCGGATCGAGATGAACCATGTCTCGTCCGGTCTGCCACGCGAACATCTCCAACGTCTCCTGGCAGCGCACCCAAGGCGACGTGGCCAGTCGGGTCGGATTGAAACACGCCAGCTCGCGGTTCAGCGCGTATGCCGCAGCCGCGCCGCGCGGCGTGATCGGACGGTTCGCGTCCGAACCCTTCCACAGCTTGCGCGCTTCCGCTTTGCCGTGGCGCACGATAATCACCGGCACGGCGTCAAGCGCGCCCTCCTGCACCCGATCAACGAATAGCGCGAGGATGTCCTTATCGGTGGAATGGCTGAGCTTCTTGCGGGGCCTCGGCCGGCGTCAGCCACAAAAACTTTCGTCGATTTCGCCGATGTCCGCCCGATGCACCGGGCCAAACGCATGGGTACGCCGCAGGTTGTCGATGGCGCTGATCGGCGTGGCCATCCAGAACTGGATATGCTTGGTATCCGCCGACCGATCCTTGGTATGGCGCTGTTTGCTGCCTTCTTCGGACAGCGGGTACTCGATGTCGCCCAGATAGGGGCCAAGTTCCACGGACAGGCCCGATTCCTCGCCGATCTCGCGTACGGCGGCATGCCGGTGTGATTCGTTCGGGTCGACCTTGCCTTTCGGCCAGCTCCAGTCGTCGTATTTCGGGCGATGCACGACGCACAGTTCGATGCGGTTGAGTACGTTGTCCGCTGTGGCTGGGCTGTCGGCCTGCGCCGGGTCCGGGGTGGAAGCCGCGTCCGATGCGCCGGGTGCTGCCGTGGTCTCGCCGTCAGAATCCGTGGTGTTCGCGATGATGGTGCCATCGGTGGCAATATTGGATTTCACTGATGGAGACGATGCCTGCGTCGGCTCGGCATCATCACTCCACCGGTACAGAATACCGCCGGCGGCTTCCACGATTCGTCTCATACTGTTCGTACCCATCTCTTGTATTGTAGGTCACGTTGGACCGCTGCTACGTAGTTTTTGCGCGCTGAACAACGATGCCCGGCATCCTCTCGAAAGAGGAGCCGGGCATCGTAACCACCCTCAGTTAGCTTGCGCTGACAGGGAGCATCGAGTGAAATCAGTTGTGTGAATTGGGGCGGCGCTGGTGCTTGCGAATCAGGTATTCCTGACTATCGACCAGCGGGCGGCCCTCGTCGTCCTTGGTGTGCAGCACATACGTGCCGTCGGGCTGCATGTGCCAGCTCATGGTGGAGTCGGCCATCTGCAGGTCCACGTACTTGATGAGCTCGTCAATCTGCTCCGGGGCGTGACGCGCACCAGAGCCTCGACGCGGCGATCAAGGTTACGGTGCATGAGGTCAGCCGAACCGATGTAGACCTCCGGGCCGGAAGCCGGGCCCTCGCCGATCTGCGGGCCGTCCGCATTGCAGAAGGCGTAGATGCGGGAGTGCTCCAGGAAGCGGCCGAGAATCGAACGCACGCGGATGTTCTCGGACAGGCCGGGGAACGCCGGGCTCAGAGCGCAGATGCCGCGTTCGACGATGTCGATCTTCACGCCGGCCTGAGAGGCACGGTACAGGGCGCGATGGTCTTCTCGTCCACGATGGAGTTGACCTTGATCTTGATCCAGGCCTCCTTGCCGGCGCGGGCGGCGTCCTCCTCGCGGCGGATGCGCTGAATCAGGCCGGTGCGCACGGTACGCGGGGCCACCAGCAGACGGTGGAAGCTGGACTTCGGCGCGTAACCAGAGAGCTGGTTGAACAGACGAGTCAGATCCTGGCCGACCACCGGGTCGCAGGTCAGCAGACCCAGATCGGTGTACAGTCGCGCGGTCTTCGGGTTGTAGTTGCCGGTGCCTACGTGCAGTAGCGGCGCAGACCGTCCGCTTCCTGACGCACGACCTCGATGAGCTTGCAGTGGGTCTTCAAGCCCACGATGCCGTACACCACGTGCACGCCGGCGCGTTCGAGCTTGCGGGCCCACGCGATGTTGGCGTCCTCGTCGAAACGAGCCTTGATTTCCACCAAAGCCAGCACCTGCTTGCCGGCATGAGCGGCGTCGATCAGGCGTCGATGATCGGCGAGTTGGAGCTGGTGCGGTACAGGGTCTGCTTGATGGCCAGCACCTTCGGGTCCGCGGCGGCCTGCGCAAGGAAGGCCTGCACGGAAGTGGAGAAGGAGTCATAGGGGTGATGCAGCAGGATGTCGCGCTCGCGGATGGCAGCGAAAATATCCTGTGCGCGGGAGGACTCGACCTCGGCGATCTGCCGGTTCGTGGTCGGCACGAACGGACGGTTCTTCAGGTCCGGGCGGTCCACGCTGCCGAGCTCAAAGAGCACGGTCAGGTCCAGCGGGCTGGGCAGACGGTATACCTCGTCCTGGCTCACGCCGAGCTGGTCGGCGAGCAGCTGGGAGAGGAAGGGGCTCGTGGTGTCCGTGATCTCCAGGCGGATCGGCGGTCCGAGCGGCGGCGCAGCAGCTCCTTCTCCATGGCGTTGAGCAGGTTCTCGGCATCATCCTCTTCCACGTCGATGTCCTCGTTACGAGTCACGCGGAAGGAGCGGGCCTCCTTGATGATCATGCCCGGGAACAGGGATTCCAGATGCGCGGCGATGAGCTTTTCCATGGCGATGAAGCCGTAACGCTCGTCCTTGGACTCCTCATCGGTCATGTCGTCCACCGGCACCAGGCGCGGCAGGTTGCCCGGGATCTTGACGCGGGCGAAGTGCGACTTGCCGGAGGCCGGGTTCTCCACAATCACGGCCAGGTTGATGGAACCGCCGGAAATGTAGGGGAACGGGTGGGCCGGATCCACGGCGAGCGGCGTCAGGACCGGGAACACCTGCTGGCGGTAGTAGCGCGAGAGGCGCTCCTGCTCGGAGGATGTGAGCTTGTCCCACGTCAGCAGGACGATGCGCTCCTTCTCCAATTCCGGCAGAATGGTGTCGATCGTGTAATGTGCGTGCTCGTCTTGCAGACGGTGTGCGGTCTCGCTGATCGCGCGCAGCTGCTGACGCGGGCTCAGGCCGGCGGCAGACGGCACGGCGATGCCCGAGTCGATACGGCGCTTCAGGCCGGCGACGCGGACCATGAAGAACTCGTCAAGGTTCGAGGCGAAGATCGCGGCGAAGTTGGCGCGCTCGAGCAGGGGCATGTCTTCGTTCTCCGCACATTCGAGCACGCGCTGGTTGAACTTGAGCCAGCTGAGCTCGCGGTCGAAGAAACGGTCCTTGGGCAGCGGTGCCTCGCCTTCCTGATCGACGCGGCGGTCGTTGTTGTCGTTTTCGGCAATATGCTCTGCGATTTGGCTGCGCAGAATTGCCTTCGAGGGTGCGTCAAATATCTGTGCCATAGCTATATCGTAAGCTTTGGCGTGGCCGGAAAAACGACTGACGCGCCAGAATTCAACGGGGTGTTCATGTTAGTTCGGTGTTGGTTGGTTTTGAGTGTGCTAGCGTCGCTCGCGACACGCCGTGAGCGGCGGTGAAACGAACGAAATCGAACATCGGACGGGTTCGATGTGAACGGTTCAGCTCGTTTTCCGATAGCCAGAAAGTGCGATTGAACAGTTGTGATAAAAAACGCACAACGACTCTCTGCAGGTTGCGAGAAACGGGAGTGATGAATAGATTATGAGGTACAAGAACAACTGAACAGAGCAGAGCCCACAAATAGTGTATGGTCACGAGGACTGTTACGTTGGACGGGCATTGGAAAGACTTACCGTTACAACGATGATGTTGTGCAGAGATTCTGCTCCAGTAGTTGAACTTGTAGAAAAAGGCCCGCTCCGGCGGGCCTTTTCGTTTGTGTGTACAGTGGAGGGCATGACGGAAACACAGCGTACGCCAGAGGGGATGTCGTCGAAACCTCGTATCAAGCCGGCCGATGCCGAAGACGGCCGTCCGGTCTCTATCTCTGCGCGTCTCGGACGACTGCAATTCCACTATTCCGGCAGTTCCGCGTGCTGCAGATTGCCGACATTCAGGATGGGCCGAAAGTCTCCAAAGACACCATCACCCTGATTGAGGCCAGCCTTGATGCCACACGGCCTGATCTGGTGATTTTCTCCGGCAACCAGATCGCCGGCTACGATCCGGCGTTCGCCGATTCATTCCGTAAACGTCGCTGGTGTGACGAACCTATTGCCGAATCCGCGCTGAACCATACCCGAGCGCTGGTGCGCAAGGCCATTGGCCAGTTCACTGAGCCGTTGGCGGCGCGCGGCATTCCGTGGGCCGTGACGTATGGCAACCATGATTTCCAATGCGGGCTAAGCAATGCGGAACTGGACGGTATCTATCGTGAGTTCCCCGGTTGTGTCAATCCGCCGAGTGAGACCTTGCCGAACCAGATTGCATATACCTGTGGAGCGGGTGGCGCTGTGCAGACGCCGTCTGGTGCCACTGGCTCCGGTGCGGGGATTACCGCGAAGGCTGATACGTTGGGCGTCGTTGACGATGCTGGTGCCGATGCTGTTGTGCCTTCTGCTGTGTCTTCCCCCACATCCGCAGTGGGTTCCGGTGAACCAGGCACCTTCGCGCTGCCGGTTATGGACGTTGACCATACGCGCAATGTGCTGGGTCTGGTCATTCTTGACTCCGGCGATTACGTGCATGGCGGCGGCTTCGGCACACCATCGCCCGCAGCGCTCGCCTTCCTGAACGCCGTGCCCGACCGTATCGGTGCGAATCAATGGTGTTCCAGCACATGCCGATGCCCGAGTATTACAACGTGCTGAAGCCGGTGGCGGCCAACGCGGCGTTTGCCATGCAGGGCTATCGTTCGCACGCCGATACCTACTACGTGCTGGACGAATTGCAAACCCAGCCCGGCGGATATTTGGGAGAAGGCATATCCTGCCCTGATACGTCAGGCGAATTCGAATTGCTGCGCGAGGGGTATTTCGGCGTCGTAGCTGGTCATGATCATCGCAAACGGTTTCGTCGGCGAACATGAGGGTCTGTTGCTTATCGCTACGCCAACCTGCGGATTCAATACGTACGGACCGGCTCCGGCCAAAACGTGCCACGCGATTGATCGAATTTGATATCCGTCACCCTTACGAGCCGCGTACGCAATTGCTGGAGTTTGGCGAACTGGTGGGCAAGCCCAGTTCCAAACGCGCCTACACCTATGCGGTGAACCAGACCACGCCTGGCGAGGGTGAGGGCGATGATTTGCTGCGCAAGCCGTCGCTATGGAGTCAACTGTCCGGTTTATTCAGGTAACTGTTCCTGATAGAGGCGGGAAGCGGCGCGAAGTATTCGGGGTTTCGGGGGCCTTCCGCTGTGTATTAGTGGCAGAAATCCCGCGTCTCGACGGATACCTCGCGGGATTTCTGCCGGTTGGGCTATCGGTTGGATTGACTGGTATGTTTCAGCGAACGGCTTTGACCAGTGCCTCGGTGAGGTACTTGCCGGCGGCCATCACCAGCGGCGCATAGCGGCGTCCGGGAGCGGCGCCCATGCGGCCGGTCGGCCCAGAAATCGAGATGGCGGCGATGACCTGGCCGGAGGCGTTGCGGATCGGGGCGGAAATCGAGCACACGCCCTCTTCGCGCTCGTTCACGGACTCGGACCAGCCGCGCTTGCGTACGGCGGCCAGCTTGGTGGCGGTGAACTTGGCGTGGCGCAATCCCTGGTGCAGACGGTCGGAATCCTCCCAAGCCAGAAGAAGTCTGGGCGGCGGAACCGGCTTCCATCGACAGCATGGCACCCACCGGAATGGAATCACGTAGGCCGGAGGTGCGTTCCACGGCGGCGATGCACACGCGCTGATCGCCTTGGCGGCGGTAAATCTGCGCAGACTCGCCAGTGCGATCGAGCAGGGTCTGCAGGATCGGGCCGGCGGCGGTCAGCAGACGATCCTCGCCTGCTGCGGCGGCAAGTTCGGCGAAACGGGAGCCGAGTACGAATCGGCCATGCTGGTCGCGCAGTACGAAACGGTGGCGTTCCAGTGCAATAGCCAAACGATGTGCGGTCGGTCGAGCGAGACCGGTGGCGGCCACAAGCTGGCCCAGCGTAGACGGGCCGGATTCCAGTGCGTCAAGAATCTTTACAGTTTTATCAAGGACGCCAACGCCGGAATGGATTTCCCCATCGTCCTTGGCGGTGGTGTCTTCAACCGGCTCGGACTCGGTCAAGCTGTTGTTCAATGGCTCTTCTTGGGAATCAGTCATAATAAGGGCGATTATGCCATCTCACATAGTGAAATAGCAAATTGGGGAAGTGTCTCACAGGGTGGCCATGAAGTTGAAAGGGCGTTCGTGGATGCCGAAGAGACATGTCTGGAGCGGAACCGAGTCATGACTAGGTCATGTTCGAGTCGTATCCGAGTCATATTGAGGCCATCATTTGACCGTATCTCAATATCCGGCATGCTCATGGCCGGGCCCATCGCAAGCACATAGGCTAATACCACGAACAAGGCGCGAACACAATACCTCGCGCGGAATTTTTTTGGAGGAATCACTATGGGAACGACACTGGCCGAGAAGGTCTGGGCCGATCATCTGGTGCGCAAGGGCAGCGACGGAGCCCCTGATTTGCTGTACATCGATCTGATGCTCATGCATGAGGTCACCAGCCCGCAGCGTTTGAGGGCCTGCGCTTGGCCGGCCGCAAGCCGCGTCACGTGGATCAGCTCATTGCCACCGAGGATCACAACACGCCGACCGTTGATATCGATCGCCCGAACCCGGATGAGACGAGCGCGTTGCAGTTGACGACTTTGGAGAAGAACTGCAAGGAGTTCGGCGTGCGCCTGCACCCGCTGGGCGACGCCGATCAGGGCATCGTCCACGCGTTCGCCCCGATTCTGGGCCTGACCCAGCCGGGCATGACCATCGTGTGCGGTGATTCGCATACGTCGACGCACGGCGCGTTCGGCGCGCTGGCGTTCGGCATCGGCACTTCCGAAGTCGAACACGTGATGGCCACACAGACGCTGTCTCTGAAGCCGTTCAAGACCATGGCCTCAACGTCAACGGCAAGCTGCCCGCGGACGCGACGGCCAAGGACATCATTCTGGCGATCATCGCCAAGATCGGCACCGGCGGCGGCCAGGGTTACGTGATCGAATACCGTGGTGGAGCGATCGACACTCACCATGGACGAGCGCATGACCGTGTGCAACATGTCCATCGAGGCCGGTGCGCGTGCCGGCATGATCGCGCCGGACGAGACCACGTTCGAGTACCTGAAGGGCCGTCCGCACGCGCCGGAAGGCGAGCTGTGGGATCAGGCCGTGGCGTACTGGAAGACGCTGAAGACCGATGACGATGCCGTATTCGACAAGGTGGTGGATATTGACGCCACCAAGCTCGGTCCATATGTGACGTGGGGCACCAACCCCGGCCAAGGTCTGCCGATCACCGCCTCCGTGCCGGAGCCGGGCAAGATCGCCGACGCCACCAAGCGCGCCGCCGCCGAACGTGCGATTACATACATGGGTTTGAAGCCAGGCATGCCGATCAAGGACATCGCCGTGGACACCGTGTTCATTGGTTCGTGCACCAACGGTCGTATCGACGATTTGCGCCAGGCCGCCGCGATTATGAAGGGCCACCGCAAGGCCGAGAACATCCACCGCGTGCTGGTGGTGCCGGCCTCCTCCCGCGTGCGTTTGCAGGCGGAGAAGGAAGGCCTCGATAAGGTGTTCAAGGACTTTGGCGCCGAATGGCGTAACGCCGGCTGCTCGATGTGCCTGGGCATGAACCCGGACAAGCTGGTGCCGAACGAGCGCTCGATTTCCACTTCGAACCGTAACTTCGAGGGCCGCCAAGCAAGGGCTCGCGCACGCATCTGGCGTCGCCGGCCGTAGCCGCCGCCACCGCCATCCGCGGCACAATCTCGTCTCCCGCCGATCTCTGAGTCAATACACGTGAGCCCCCTCTGACGAGGGGCTGTCAGTCGAAGACTGACTGGGGGAGAGATCCCCGAAAGGAAAATTGTTATGGAAAACTCACCACACTGACCGGCGTGGGCGTGCCGCTGCGCCGCTCCAACGTCGATACCGACCAGATCATTCCCGCTGTGTTCTTGAAGCGCGTGACCAAGTCCGGCTTCGATGACGCCCTGTTCTACGCATGGCGCCGAGACCCGAACTTCGTGCTCAACAAGCCGGAATACGCCGGTAAGGGCCAGATTCTGGTCGCCGGCCCCGAATTCGGCATCGGCTCCTCCCGCGAGCACGCCGTGTGGGCGCTGCACGATTACGGTTTCCGCGTGGTCATCGCGCCGAGCTTCGCCGACATCTTCTACGGCAACACCGCCAAGAACGGCGTGCTGGCCGCGATTATGCCGCAGGAGTCCGTCGAACTCCTGTGGAAGCTACTGGAGGAAGAGCCTGGTCGTGAGATGACTGTCTCGCTGGAGACCCGCACTGTCACTTGCGGCGACGTGACCCTGCCGTTCGAGGTCAACGATTACGTGCGTTGGCGTCTGATGAACGGCTACGACGACATCGACCTGACGCTGCAGCACGAGGACGACATCGCCGCCTACGAAAAGATGCGCGCCGAAAAGTTCCCCTTCAAGCCCAAGACCATCCCCGCCAAACACTGGGCCGAAGAAAGAATCGAGTCCGCCCGCGAGCCTGAGGACGCAGACTGGACAGGGCCGTTGGCCGGATCGCGGCATTATTTTAGCCCGCGATCGGCCTGCCGAGCTGCGACAGCAGCGAGGCCAGCATTGAGCCTCGCCGAAGGCGAGTCCATAATTGCAGGCCCAAGGCCGTTGGCTCTGTGTCTGATTGAGATTATTGGGTCGCTCGCATTCGCATCAGACAAAGGTCTCACTGGCTCTCGCCAGTGAGACCTTTTACGTATAGGGTCACTTCACGCAATCGTCTGGTTCCAATGCGGCAACTCGCTTAGCATCCCAAATACTTCCACCAACAACGCGAGAAAGTGCCATTCCCTCCTATCTCTTCTAGGGTGTGTTTGCACTATTTAAGTTTGCGCCAATATCACCGTACGAATCGTAGTATTCCAGACACGTACTTTGGCTGGGCAGCTCCGACGTTCATCATCTTTGTGGTAGCCAATGCCGCTTTCGCCATTATTTCGTTTGTCGGCGCGATGATGGGTTGAGTGTGCGTGTGCGCATGCAGGTTGGCTTATCGTTGAAGCATGAGTGATTTTGAGCCGTTTTACGATGTCAGCCGCAGTTACGAAGACAACTATGAGCAAGGGCCGTTCGGCTCGTTCGCCGAGGCGCTGAAGGATGGCAACGGTGCCGATGCCGCCGAACCACCAGCGAGGGTGCCTCCGAGGGTCTTGGCCACCTTTTTGGGCCAGCC
>ENA-OPYV01000500-OPYV01000500.1-human-gut-metagenome-genome-assembly--contig:-NODE-500-length-10373-cov-2.166992_pt1 | contig 10373 bp, 13 predicted proteins | sample MGYA00242474_ERZ504485 | MGnify/ENA primary metagenome ERZ504485 (study PRJEB26092, sample SAMD00036263) | human gut metagenome | host: Homo sapiens | study: EMG produced TPA metagenomics assembly of...
CATCTTCGTGGACTTAAGAAGGTTGAAATTGAGTTCGGCCTGCTGGCCATTGCACATAATCTTGCAAAAATAGCCTCTTAGGAGGCTTATACCAATAAAAAACAGTTTGAATGGAAAAAGTAAGTTTTGTAAGCTTCTTTTTTTGAGAAAAATCCAAATGACTTCAAATTTGAAATAAAACAAAAGAGGCCATCTCAACTCTATTTTGAGACAGCCTCTTTATGGTTTTAGGATGCTGCTTATCGAGAAGCAAACATTGACTGGCTATTAGCCTGACGTGCAGAAATCATACCTTGCAAATCGGGAGATACAGTCACCGGCGTGCCGTCCTGCTGTTTGAAAGTGATAGTTCCGTCTTCATTCATTGTAATCAGTTCAAATGTCTGACCTTCGGCAGAAGCATTCCATGTATTCTTTTCTTTGTCATAAATCAAGGTAAGTGGCTTGTCTTCTTCACCCTTCTTTGTGATAGTGTAGCCATCTTCGTTGGTCTGTACAAGATATTCTCCGCTTTCACCCTTTACGGTTTTACGCTACCTACATCAGCCAAAGGATTGAACCAGACCAGAATTCGATAGAGTTCAGTACAATGACGTCTGCCAAGTAAGCTACTTCATATACAGGTACGATATGGAATGCAAGAAAGACAATTTCATTCACGAATTTATTACCAATGTTGTTGTTCCAGTCCTTCAGACTACTCCATAGACCAAATGAACCGATACATGAGGAGCATATAATGCTGCCACTTAGAATCAGACAGGCAGCTGAGAGTTTTAGTTTTTTCATACGCAATTTCAATTAGGGGTTAATATTTTATATGTATTGTCGTTTTGCTATTACAATTTGTTACAAAGTTAGAAGTTATTTTGGATTATGAAAGAAAAAGGTAAAAAAATAGTATCTTTGCGCTGTTTTTTTGAGAGAAATTTAATGATTAAATAAAAATAGAATGAAAGAAACAATTCAGAAGAGATTGAGCGATTCGAAGACGGCACGCTGGACAGCCTTGTTTATCGTTTTCGTTTACCATGATGTGTGGTTATTTTCTGACGGATGTGATGTCACCGTTGGAAAACTTGTTGACAACAAAGGGTCAGGTGGTATATTTTACAGATGATACCTCCATGCCGGCAGACAGTCTGGTGGCCAAAGTGAATTACTTTTCTTCGGAAGAAATGCTTTCAAATTCGTTGTTGACCGTAGAGCAACTTGAGGAAGGAAGTAAAGTACAGTATTATGAAATGCAGAATGGCGCACAGACACAGACGGAAAAGACAATTAGTTCTGTCGCCAGAGGAGAAGGCTGGTCAAGTACAGAATATGGCTTCTTTTCAGGAGCTTATGGCTTGATTAATGTATTCTTGCTGATGCTGTTCTTCGGTGGAGTGATTCTGGATAAAATGGGAATCCGTTTTACCGGAATGATGTCTTCTGGATTGATGTTTATGGGAGCTTTGATTAAATGGTATGCCCTTTCTTCTGATTTTGGAGATGCACAGCTCTTTGGAATGGACATGCAGGTGGCATTGGCTTCTTTAGGATTTGCAATTTTCGGAATGGGAGCTGAAATCACAGGTATTACTGCGTCTAAAGTCATTGTAAAATGGTTTGCTGGAAAGGAACTGGCGCTTGCCATGGGTCTTCAGGTGGCAATGGCTCGTATTGGTACAGCCGTGGCTTTGGCCGTAAGCTTGCCGGTAGCCCGTTGGATGGGGGATGTTTCTTATCCGGTGTTGTTCGGAGCCATTTTATTATGCGTGGGATTTGCTTCATACATGATTTACTGTGTGATGGACCGCAAGGAAGATGCTTCTGCCGCAGCTGTTCGCATGGAAAATGGAGAGACCGAAGAAGAAGGCTTCAAGCTGTCCGATTTGAAACTGATATTCTGTAGCAAGGGCTTCTGGCTGATTAACTTGTTGTGCCTGATGTTCTATGCCGGTGTGTTCCCCTTTCTGAAGTTTGCGACAAAACTGATGATTTATAAGTACGATGTACCGGAATCTTTTGCCGGATTGATTCCTGCCTTATTGCCGTTTGGAACCATTTTGTTGACACCCGTATTCGGTTCTTTATACGACCGTATCGGTCGCGGAGCTACCTTGATGATTATCGGTTCAGTCATGTTGACAGTCGTTCACGTGCTGTTTGCCCTTCCGGTAATGAACTATTGGTGGTTTGCTGTTATTGTCATGATTGTATTGGGAATTGCGTTTTCTTTGGTACCCAGTGCCATGTGGCCTTCAGTTCCTAAAATTATCCCGATGAAGCAGTTGGGTTCTGCTTATGCCACCATTTTCTATATCCAGAATATCGGATTGACAATGGTGCCCTGGCTGATTGGATGGGTGATTGAACATTTTGCTACTTTACGCAACGAAGCTGGTGTAATTGTAGGCTATGACTATACGGCTCCGATGGTTATTTTTGCAGTATTTGGTCTGTGTGCCATTCTTATTTCTACATTGCTTCGTGTAGAAGACAGCAAAAAAACATTATGGACTGGAAGAAGCCAATATGAAGAAAATAACATTCAAATTATCCTTATAGGAAGGAGTTGAAGATGTGTCAGGTGCATCTTCAGCTCCTTTTGTTTTTATTAATACCTCGTAAGAAGGGGTAATGGTGATATATCCTTTGTCTTGTGGATTTTTTCCCGTATCTTTGAACTGTTTTATGTGAGAGTCTGTTTATGGAAAAGCAAATGGCCTGTCATGGGGCAGATTGCCGAATAGATTTCTACATGAGAAATGTGTAACAAAAATTTGGCTATGAATAATACGAAGAAAAAATCACCTATATCATGGGTTCCTACTGCATATTTTGCTATGGGACTTCCTTTTGTCGTACTCAATATGGTTACCGTGTTAATGTTTAAAGGGCTTGAGGTGGATGATAAGCTAATCACCTTCTGGACGTCTTTGATTCTTTGCCCTGGACATTGAAACCATTGTGGAGTCTTTTCTGGAACTTTTCCGGACAAAGAAATTTTTTGTGATTGTAACTCAGTTGATTACGGGAATTACTTTCGGGTTGGTAGCTTTTGCGTTGAACCTGTCCCATTTTTTCAGTATCTCCATTGCGTTGCTGGCCATTGTTGCTTTTAGCGGAGCTACTCACGACATCGCCTGCGACGGAGTATATATGAGTGAGTTGTCCAATGAAGACCAGGCAAGGTTTATTGGTTGGCAGGGAGCTTTTTATAACATAGCAAAGATTTTGGCAACAGGTGGTTTGGTGTACCTGGCTGGGTATTTTATCGAACTGAATGCAGATGCCGGATTGCTGACAGCCAACAAAAGAGCCTGGATGATTATCTTGCTGATTCTTTCCGTAACCATGATTCTTTTGGGAATCTATCATTTGTTTGCTCTGCCCTCTACCCAGTCGGCTTCTTCCAGAAAAACATTACGGAGTAACAAGGAAGTGATGAAGGAACTGGGGCAGGTGTTGATGGACTTTTTCCGCAAGACACACATCACTTATTATATCTGCTTCATCATCCTTTACCGTTTGCAGAAGGATTTGTGATGAAGATTGTGCCGCTGTTCCTGAAAGCAGACCGGGAGATGGGCGGATTGGGGCTCAATGAAAAGGAAATCGGACTTTATTATGGTACGTACGGAGCTGCGGCCTTTGTGTTGGGTTCTTTGCTGGCAGGATATTATATTGCCCGTAGGGGATTGAAAAAAACGATTTTCTCGTTGTGCTGTATTTCAACCTTCCTTTTATGGTGTATGCCTTGTTTGCTTACTTCCAGCCGGAAAGTGGTTGGATAATATGCAGTGGTATCGTTTTTGAGTATTTCGGATATGGTTTCGGCTTTGTCGGACTTTCTCTGTTTATGATGCAGCAGGTGGCTCCTGGCAAGCATCAGATGGCTCATTATGCATTTGCTTCAGGAATCATGAATTTTGGAGTGATGATTCCGGGAATGTTAAGCGGCTGGGTGTGCGAAAGTCTTGGCACATGGTTTGATAAGCCGGGAGGTTACGAGCCTTTCTTTATCTTTGTGCTGATTGCTACAATTCCAGCCTTCCTGATTACTTATTTCCTTCCGTTTAAATATGACAATGGGGGAAATTTGCTGGAAGGCGAAAAAAGAATATGTATAATTATCAATTAAACTAACTGGATATGAATGAAAAATTTGTAATGCCCTGGGAAGACGCCCGGCAGACTGTAAAGAAGTAATGTGGCGCTATTCGAAGATCCCGTCATCGGACGCTACCAGATACCTTCATCGAATAGTATTTTCAATAGTGCGGTAGTTCCCTTCAAAGATGGATTTGCTGGGGTATTCCGTTGCGACAACCGAGCTGTACAGATGAATATCTTTGCGGGTTTCAGCAAGGACGGTATCAACTGGGAAATCAATCATGAGCCGATTGTCTTTAAGCCCGGCAATACGGAGATGATAGATTCAGAGTATAAATATGACCCTCGTGTCACTTGGATTGAAGACCGTTACTGGATTACATGGTGCAACGGTTATCACGGACCTACTATCGGTATCGGTTATACATTCGATTTCAAGGAATTCTATCAGTGCGAGAATGCCTTCCTTCCATTTAATCGTAACGGCGTATTGTTCCCGCAGAAAATTAACGGTAAGTATGCCATGCTGAGCCGTCCGAGTGACAACGGTCATACACCTTTCGGAGATATTTATATCAGCTACAGTCCCGATATGAAGTATTGGGGTGAGCACCGTTGTGTAATGAAAGTGACTCCTTTTCCGGAAAGTGCCTGGCAGTGTACGAAAATTGGAGCCGGATCTGTGCCTTTCCTGACAGAAGAAGGCTGGCTGATGTTCTATCACGGGGTTATTACCACTTGCAACGGTTTCCGTTACTCTATGGGAGCAGCTATTCTGGATAAGGACCATCCGGAAAAGGTGCTTTATCGTACCCGTGACTACCTGTTGGCACCTGCTGCACCTTATGAACTGCAGGGAGATGTGCCTAATGTAGTGTTCCCGTGTGCTGCTCTTCAGGATGGAGAAAGAGTAGCTGTGTACTACGGTGCTGCTGATACCGTGGTAGGAATGGCTTTCGGTTATATTTCCGAAATCATTGATTTTGTAAAGCGTACTTCTATTTTGTAAATGTAAATATTTAATAAGACTGTTCCTGTAGCCAGACGCTATGGGAGTAGCCTTTTTATTTAGGCCTATGAAAAAACTAATCGCATCTCTGAGCTTTTTGTTCATCTGGAATTGTGCCAATGCGCAGGACCCGGTGGACTATGTAGACCCGTTTATTGGAACAACCAATTATGGTACTTGTAATCCGGGAGCTGTCTGTCCGAATGGTTTAATGTCGGTCGTTCCTTTTAATGTGATGGGGTCGGATGAAAATTCCTATGATAAAGACGCTCGCTGGTGGTCTACTCCTTATGAATACACGAACAGCTATTTTACCGGCCTCTCTCATGTCAACCTGAGTGGGGTGGGTTGTCCTGAAATGGGTTCTCTGTTGCTGATGCCCACAACCGGCGAATTGAATGTCGACTATCATCATTACGGAAGCAAGTATGAAAAGGAAACGGCTTCACCGGGATATTACAGCTTGCAACTGACCAAATATAATATTAAGGTAGAGGCTACTTCTACATTGAGAACAGGGCTTACCCGCTTTACTTTTCCAAAGGGGAAGAGCCATATCCTGATGAACTTGGGAGAAGGACTGACCAATGAATCGGGAGCTTATCTGCGCCGGATAAATAACCGTGAAATTGAGGGTATGAAGTTCTTGGGAACATTCTGCTATAATCCTCAGGCTGTGTTCCCTATTTATTTTGTCATGCGTATCAACAAGGCTCCTAAGCAGACGGGGTATTGGAAATTCCAGCGCAAGATGACGGGGGTGGAAGCCGAATGGGACAAAGACAATGGCAAATACAAGTTGTACACGCAGTATGACCGGGATTTGGCTGGCGACGACATCGGTGCATGGTTCACTTTCGATACAGAAGAAAATGAACAGATAGAAGTGGCCGTAGGTGTATCGTTTGTAAGTATGGAAAATGCCCGTCAGAATTTGGAAGCTGAGCAGCATGGAGCTGGATTCGATGAAATCTATGCCAGCGCACGGAAACAGTGGAACGACGATTTGAGCCGTATCATCGTAGAAGGAGGTACAAAGGAACAGAAAACGGTGTTCTATACTGCCTTGTATCACACGCTGATTCACCCGAATATCCTCCAGGATGTAAATGGGGAATACCCAGCCATGGAAACCGGAGAAACGAAGACGACTAAAACAATCGTTACACCGTATATTCTTGTGGGATACCTATCGCAACCTGCATCAGTTGATGACTCTGGTGTATCCCGAACGTCAGATTGACATGGTACGTACCATGGTCGATATGTACAAAGAGCATGGGTGGTTACCTAAATGGGAGTTGTACGGACGTGAAACCCTCACGATGGAAGGTGACCCCAGTTTGCCGGTGATTGTGGATACCTGGATGAAGGGTCTGCGTGACTTTGATATGGAAACTGCCTATGAGGCTATGCGCAAGTCGGCTACTCTTCCTGGAAAGGAAAACCTGATGCGTCCGGACAACGATGATTACATGAGCAAAGGCTATGTACCTTTGATGGAACAGTTCGATAACTCCGTATCGCATGCTTTGGAATATTACATTGCCGATTATGCTTTGTATACGCTGGCAAAGAGCATGGGAAAGAAAGAGGATGCCGATTTGTTCTACAAGCGGTCTATGGGATACAAGCATTATTATTGCAAGGAATTCGGCACACTTCGTCCTATTTGCCGGACGGAAAATTCTATTCTCCGTTCGATCCGCTTCAGGGACAGAACTTTGAACCGAGTCCGGGATTCCACGAAGGTAATTCCTGGAACTATACCTTCTACGTGCCGCATGATGTAAAGGGACTGGCTCGCCTGATGGGAGGACAGAAGAAGTTTATCGACAAACTGCAGATGGTATTCGACAAAGGTTATTATGACCCGGCCAATGAACCGGATATTGCTTATCCTTATCTGTTCAGTTACTTCAAGGGTGAGGAATGGCGTACACAGAAAACCGTTCGTGAACTGCTGGCTAAGTACTTCACTCCCAAACCTGACGGTATTCCGGGAAATGACGATGCTGGTACCATGTCAGCCTGGGCTGTATTCAGTATGATGGGCTTCTACCCTGATTGTCCGGGTGTTCCCGAATATACGTTGACTGACCCGACTTTCGACCGTATTACCATCCGTTTGAATCCGGAATTTTATGGAAAAGATAAGCTGATCATTGAAAAGAAGGAGAATGGTTCACCGGAAGGGTATATTCAGAAGATAGAACTTGGCGGCAAGAAAACAGGTTACCGGATTAATCACAATGACCTGGTAAAAGGCGGCACATTGACGTTCTATAAATAAGCAGATTAGTTTTCCCCTTTAGTTCGTCTTTTCTTTACGGTGTGGCGCACCAGAAAGATGCTGACTTCGTATAAAAGCACGATGGGGAAGGTTACAATCAGCATAGTAAACACGTCTGAGGTAGGAGTGATGATAGCAGCGATAATCATTGCGACAACCCAGGCGTGTTTTCTGTATTGTGCTATGAAATCGGCAGACAAGATGCCCAGTTTGGCCAGCAGCCAGGTAAGAATCGGAATCTCAAACGTGATACCCATCATCAGGCTCAGCATGTTCAGCGTATCAATATAAGAACTGAGCAGAATGGTATTTTCCACTTCCTGACTCACTTGATAGGTCGAAAGGAAGCGGAATGTGAAAGGGAATATCAGGAAATAGCTGAATAGTACTCCCGTCAGGAAGAGCAGATAACCCCAGAATATCAGCCAGCGGGAATATTTCTTTTCATTCTGGTAGAGTGCCGGCGAAATAAAATGAAAAAGCTGATAGAGTATGTAAGGAGAAGCCAGCAGAATACCCGCATAGAACGAAACACTCATGTGGGTGAGAAACTGTCCTGAAAGTTGCGTGTTGATAAGTTTTACCGGCAAAGCTTCCGCTTCCAGTCCGGCTATATGCAGTATCCTTCCTAACCACGCAAAGAAACGGTAGGTGCAGAAGTCGCCCTCTTTGGGAGCAAGGATGAGGCCGAAAAGTTCTTCCTTAAAACAGAGGCCAGCAGCATAAGCACAATTACCGCACAAGCGATGTGGATAATCGTTTTACGCAGCTCGTCCAGGTGGTCCCAGAAAGTCAGTTCCGTTGGTTGCGTTGGCTTCACGGCAGTTATTTTTCTTTTTTCTTCGTTCGAAGTGGTTTCTTCCTTCTTTTGGTCTGTTTCTTTCAGGTTATCTTCCACTTCGTTCATGCCTTCCTTGAAACTTCTTACACCTTTGCCAATACCTTTCATCAGTTCGGGAATCTTCTTTCCGCCGAACAGCAGCAGGATGATTAAAGCAAGAAATAAAAATTCCTGGGTACCGATACCCATAAACAGCAGTGTAGTATTCATGTACTTTTTGTGTAAATAGTGAGTGAATTTGTCATTTATTCTTCCGCAAAAATATGGATTGTTTTTTACCTGAGCAAGTGTGTGTGCTTTTGTCTTTTGGACATTTCAATAAAAGTGATAGGTTTTATTCATTTTTATAGTGTGAATCACTGATTTACGTCTCTTGTGGTATCTTTTTTATAAAGGGCTCGTACTCTTTTTATGTTTTCCTTATGCGAAACCTATGTTTCAGGGAGCAGAAACGTATGTTTTCTATTGGGGAAACATAGGTTTCAGATGGGGAAACATAAATAGTGATGGGAAGCTAACAGATAGATAAAGAGGGATTTGCAAGAGTTTGTATAAGGAAAAAGAAAACCGCAAAAGAAATCATAAGTCCTCTTGCGGTTTATCTTTTTATGAATAAGAATGAATTTATTTCTTAGTCAATGAAACATTGTCAATCAATGCTTTGGAGTCTTTTGTCTGGAGCTGGATGACGATGACAAAATCGCCCAAGGTAGCGTCAGATACAGGAGCTTCGGTAACTGTGCCACCCTTTGATTCTACGCCTTTGATGCTGGCAAAAGCATTGACCTTTTTGAAAAATCAAAACTTGCAGAAACTTTAGACCATCTTCCTGCTTTTTTGATGACACGGCTATAAGCTGCAGCAGACTGGTTTTTGGTTGATTCGTCACTGAGGTCAAATCCTTCACGCATGATGAAAAGGTTATCGTTTTTTGCATCACGGATAAAGAAACGAACCTGTGCTCCGTCTGTTAGGGCTTTCATGTCGAAAAGACAATGTATATACGGCTTTTTTCTGCTCCTTGGATACGCTGGCCTAGATAAGCTTTGTACCATGAGTTGTCAGTCGTTGTTTCAATCTGGACGGCATTGCCATGCTTTTCGTCATCTGTTGCAGGGCTGATAGTGGTAGCGCCGTTTGTCTTGTCAAATGCAAACCAGTCTTCTGTAGAAGGAATGGATGCATAAGTCTTTTCGTTATTCAACGGGGTGTCAAAGTTGCCGTTCTTTTACTAAATTCTGTGCCTGAGCTCCCATTGCCAGGAAGGCCATTGCGGCCACAATAAAATACTTTTCTCATATACTTCAACATTAGGTTAGTTTTGATAGCTTATTTCTACAAATATAGAAAAAATCGGTTGAATATGAATCTATTTTTGATTGTTTATAGTTTAAAATTAAGGTTATGGCTGAAGATGTAAACTCTTTGGGTGGGAGTATAAGCTATGTGTAATGGTGTGAACAGAGGTATATCGGGTAAATGTCAGCAAGATGTCAGTAAGATTTTATTGCTCTTATGAAGGGAGTGCATAGCTTTGTTTTTAGAAAATATAGCTGGATATGGAAAAGAAAAGGTATTACGTGGGTATGCGTCGGTTTATTATTCTGTCTTCTTTTTATAATAGGATTTGTATCATTCTTTATTTCTTATAATAAGAAAGAGGATGCGTCTTTGCCTGATAAACTGGAGCAAATGATGTGTCGTACGAAGATGAATGTGCACTGTGACCCTTTTTATGGTTACCAGATACATTATCCTGCGTTCTTCGAACAGGTTCCGGATTCACTCATTCATGAAACGGGATGTTGCCAGTTCTATTTTGGGAATATGCTGAAGATTGCTCAGACAGCTTTTGTCATAACTAATTTTGAAGGATTTACCGTGCGGCAGGGAATGGAACATTTTGCCATGGAACAGCATGCCACTGAACGGCGGTGTGGAAGTGATTATTTCCTTCTTTCCGGACCTCTTTATATCAACCATCGGCCGGTAGAGGCTATCGTTTTTATGCCAAATATGTGCAACGGCAAAAGCTCTGGTTTGTGCAGTCTTTGTCTTATCCTGTGAGTTGCACACGTGCTGTTTCACGACTTATTGATCAGATAGATGACTGGCAAGTGTGGGAGGAG
>ENA-OPYV01000501-OPYV01000501.1-human-gut-metagenome-genome-assembly--contig:-NODE-501-length-10363-cov-1.239058_pt1 | contig 10363 bp, 14 predicted proteins | sample MGYA00242474_ERZ504485 | MGnify/ENA primary metagenome ERZ504485 (study PRJEB26092, sample SAMD00036263) | human gut metagenome | host: Homo sapiens | study: EMG produced TPA metagenomics assembly of...
AATTTACTGCTTTGGTAAATCAATTCCTTCTTTAATAAAGGTTCTCCTCCCATAAAAATTCACTGCAAAAGCATCACTATCTTTATTTGATTCAAGATCAATAATAAAATCAAGAATATCTTTAACATTTCTTTATCAAGAATAAGACATTTTGTATATTCTTCATAACAATAGGTACATTGAAAATTACATTCTGTTGTTTAAATAAATAGTATACACCTTTCCCACTCACCCCTAACTAGCATTGCCTTCTTTTTAATTTTTATAATTTCACATTTTCCTATAACTTTCCATATATATTGTTTCAATTGCACTTTTTTTCGTCTAATTGGAATTTCACTGTCTTAACTCTTTCATACAGATGTCCCAACTTGGCACACTTCTGCGATTTACAGGAAAATCTACCCATGTTAAAATGATACTGTCAAAATTATATGTAGCGAAACGCAGCTTTCCAGGGAATGCCTCTTCTCTGGTGCAAGCTGCGTTTTTTAGTGCATGGAAAGGAGTATCACAACTAAATATGGAATAAGCGTTCCTCCGTATTGACCGGACTGAAGCTTTTATGAGGCAGGAAAACTATAAGCCAGGGCAAAGTGAAAGATCTCTACCTTGCCTCTTTTTATGAAGGAGGTTCATTTACTTGAAAAACCATGTACACAAAGAAGCCCCACCGGGCATGAAACATCATCGGAACTATGGAAAATATCTCTATACTGCCTTCCTTGTCTTCACTCTGATTGCCTGTAATGTACAACCAGTTATGGCTGCTACCATCTGGGACAAAGCTTCAGAAATCATGAAAGACGTATATAACCAGATTATCCTGATTTCCACCATTGCGGCTGTTGTAACTGCATCGGTTGCTTTGCTTTTGATGAATTTTCCAAATCCGGAAAAACCGTGGATGAATCCAGGGCATGGCTCAAACGAATCATCATTACATGGGCTATTCTCAATGGTCTTGGATTTATCATGGCTTACATCACTCCGTTCTTTGCCGGCGGGCAGTGGATGGATAATGCAGATAAGGAGGTGGCGTCTGTCATGGGAATGACTTGACGGAATTGTAGAATGGATTGCGAACAGGTCATGAACATTCTGGATTTGATTACTACTTCTGTTCTGGGTGCACTGGGATGTTCCATGGATACTTTTCTCCGGTATTTTCCAGCAGCGGAAACAATGTACCAGATTTTTCTGGCACTGGCTATCGGACTCATCCTTTTAAACTGGGTTTGGCAGCTTTTTAAGAATTATTTTATGGGGACAGGGATTGACGCTGAAGATCCAATCAAATTATCACTGCGGACATTTATGTTCCTTTTCCTGACATTCTATGCCAAGGACATCGTGGATCTTCTATTGAATATTGCAGGAACACCGTATAGCTGGATTCTGACTGAAGATCTTCCACCACTGGAATTTGCCAAATTCAACTCTGTGATCACAGTAATCCTGGGGGTATGTGCCAACGGTGCTGTTGCCATTGTTGCCCTCATACTGGTACTGATCCTTGCCTGGAATTACATCAAGCTGCTTTTTTGAAGCTGCGGAACGTTACATACTGCTTGGAGTTCTGGTCTACACCGCACCTGTTGCGTTTTCCACGGGTGCTTCCCAGGCTACCGGAAATGTTTTTTAAGAGCTGGTGCCGTATGCTCGGCGGACAGTTCTTTTTGCTTTTAATGAACGCCTGGTGTTTGCGACTGTTTACTTCCATGGTCGGAACATTCCTTGCAAACCCTTTATCACTCTAGGAAGGAGGAGATTATGAAACATAAGAAAACACTGCTCTGCAGCCTGCTATTGATTTCTTGTCTGATTCTTGTAACTTCCATGCCGGTCTTTGCCGCTGAACTTACAGAAGCAGAGGTACAGCAAGCTGTAGATGCACAGGGAAAAGAAACGGTCACCGGTAATGTCTTTATCTGGTTTCTGTGTGCCATTGCTTTTTTGAAGGTTTCTCAAAAGATTGACAGCTTTATGGCAAGTCTGGGAGTCAATGTTGGAAATACTGGTGGAAATATGATGGCTGAACTTTTAATCGCCGGAAGAGGTCTTGCAAGTTCCTTTCGAGGGCATGGAGGTGGAAGCATAGTAGTTCCCATTCTTCCTCTCCCGGAAGCGCTGCAGTACAAAGTTCTTTCCTTTCCGGAGGATTAGCCGGAGCCGTTGGAAGGCAGACAGAGCGTTCTGCGGTAAATGCAGCCACCGGATATACCGAAGGACCAAGTATCGGAAATGCACTCTATCAGTCTTCCCTTGAAAAGGGCGGAGATTTTGCCAATAACGTTATCAGCAATATTGCTCAAGGAAACTATGGTCAAGTTGGCTCGATCAAAGGTGATGGAGCTGTTTCTGCATTTCAATCTTACATGGGAATTCAAAATGAAGATAAAACAGATCATTCCTATACCAATGTTGAAATCGGCGGCGGCAGGATAACAGGAGTTGAGTCCGGTTCCAATGGAGACAGCCGGGAATTTGCTATGTACCATGCCGATCAATATACGGCTCCTACCCAGGGAACCTATGAAACTGTTCAATCTGTAGACGGAGCTACCTGGTACAAACAGTATGCTGAAAATACGGTATCCAAAATTCCTTATGATGCTGGCGATGGAAAGATAGCCTACAACGAATCCATTGTCCAAAAGCTTCCTCCTACTCCTCCAAGAAAGGATCGGATTTAGTGATGGATACAGAACGCTCTGGACTTGACGAAGCAATGGATGTAGGCTCCAGTACCATTTCTCACCTAAAGTCCTTAAAAACAGCAGCCACTTTCTCCAAGCAGGATATGGTGCAGCCCTTGGCGGGCCTTTTTCAGCAGCGATTGGAGCAGTCATCGCCAACCGGAATCAGTTCGCTAAATTCTCCTTGTTATTCTCGCCATACTGCTGCTTCCGGTTTTATTTATTGTGATGCTCCCTGGTCTGATCTTTGGAAGTCTGACCGAACAAAGCGATGTGCTAAACAGCAACTCTATGATCAGTGAAAACATCCGTGCTTCCGTGATGCCATACGTTGAAGTGTTAGAAGAAGCCATGAAGACATTCTGGCAGAGATCCATGCAGCAATTTCCCGTCTTCCACAAGGTGATACTGCATCCATCAATGATCCCTATACATACAGCATCTCCGTCAATGCCAATCTGCTGATTTCACAATTTTGTGCCAGCCAGGATGATTATAAAAATATCAACCGAAACCAATTAAAGAAACTCATTTCGTGAAAATAAAGAAGGACTTTTTTTCTTATGATGTAGCAACCGAAACAGTTACCATGGAAGTTACCGTTGATGGCGGTGCAGAAGGAGAATCCGGCACAGAACAGGGACAGGAACAAACACAGACGGTTACTTTTACGAAACACACCTATACTGTTGTTTTATGCCGGAGATTCCTATTTTGCAGACCATGTATTCCATCTTACAGACAAGCAGAAAGAACTTGCCAAAAACTATGCTGAAAACCTGACTGCTTTCTTTGGAACTGCTTCTTCCGGTATTGTCGCTGCTATCAATCTTAGCGATGAGGTATTGTCCTACCGCCCTGCTGTAGAAAGAGCCGCTGCGAAATATGGTATGAGTGATTATGTGGATTTAATCCTAGCAGTCATGATGCAGGAATCTGGCGGACGGGGGCTGGATGTGATGCAAGCAGCGGAAGGTGGATTTAATACCCGCTATCCCCATGTGCCAAATGGGATTACAGATCCGGAATACTCCATTGAATGTGGCGTACAGGAATTAAAATATGCCCTTGATAAAGCCGGCTGTACCGGACCTACGGACTTAGACCGGATTAAACTGGCTCTTCAGGGTTACAACTACGGTTCTGCATACATTGACTGGGCAATGGAGCGTGACGGTGGCTATACCAAAGAAAATGCGATTGCCTACTCTGATATGATGTGTGCAAGACCAAGCTGGCCTTATGACCGGTATGGGGATAAAGAATATGTGGATCATGTCCTTCGCTATTACCAAATTACTGCCAGTGGCGGCAGCTATCCCGCAAACGGCATGCAGATTCCACACTATCTCCAGACAGACTATGGAAACATTCCATACGGCGGGGGTTCTATCGCCAGCAGCGGATGCGGTCCGACAAGCTTTGCTATGATTGCCAGTTATCTTACAGGCACTACCATTACACCTATTGATGCAATATCCTGGTGCGGAATTCCTATTACAAACCAGGAGTCGGCACTTACTGGTCTTATTTCCAGGCAGCGTCCGATCATTTGGTGTGGGCTGTCACACAGACCAGTGATCCCAACCAGGTACTTCAGGCTTTATCTGAAGGTCATCCGGTCATCAGTTCCCAAAGAGCCGGGCTTTTTACCAGTGGCGGACATTTTATTGTCCTTCGTGGTGTAACGGCTGGAGGTAAAGTATTAGTCAATGATCCCAATGATAGTTCCTCCAAAAACTACATCAACCGTGAATTCGATATGATGACGGAAGTGCATGCAACCGCAAATGCCTATTGGATCTTCGCTAAAAAATAAAGGAGACACTTATGAACAGAAAAAAGCAATTCTGGCTATCTTTTATGATGGCCTTTTTTAATTATCATCGGATTTGTTTTTCCCTCCATCTGGAAACCCCAAAAAGGAAACAAAAAATCGAGACAGAAAATACTCAACACGATAATAATGAAAATGCCGAGACAGAACAAGCAGAAAATAACGAATCCATAAGCTTTCAGGATTTTGAAGCTTGGAAGACTTTTTCTCCAAGGAACAGGTGAAACTTTTTCAGGAAGAACTGACCTCCTATCTTAAAAACGTAAAACAGATATCTCTAACTTCCATCCGTTTCCTTGCTGATGATACTACCTATCCCAATGCTTCTGATATTAATTTTTCGTTCCAGTTTCCGGATAAGTCTGTTCTTCCTGTGTACTACACTTCCTCTACTGGAAGATTCTTTTTCGGTGAGGAACGTACCCCTGATTCTGGAAAAGAAATCATCTATGAACGTCCGACAGATGACAAACTCCTTCCATCACAACAGAGGAAATTGAACAGTTGCAAGAAGGCGGTTATGACGATACCTCCGTGAATTCGGAAAAAGCTGCCCCTGTCACAGAAGTTCCTGAAACTCCTTCCATGGAAGAACCAAAGGAGGTGCAGCCATGAACAATACTGAAGAACAACATCCTGTCTTCATCCCACGCAATTTTATAGAAAAAGGGACCTTTATGGGCGGAATGTTTAAAATCCGTAATGCCATCGAAGGCGGTGTCCTGGCAATCCTGATCACCATTCCTGTTATCAATCTGCCTCTGACACTCACTGTCAGGATTATTATTCTCTGTATGACTGCTCTGCCTGCAGCTATGATTTCTCTAATTGGAATCGGTGGGGAAAGCATTACTGCGTTTTTAATGAACGCTCTGCGTTTTTTTTCTGAAAAACCGCCGGGGTTATTTACCGTATGGATGTACATCCGGAGCCGAAAAAAAAAGTACCGGATTAAAAAAAAAAACCCCTAACAAAGAAACCCAAAAACCAGAAAAACGAAAAAACGCATCCAAAGCAAACCTGCAGAATCTTCTTCTGAAGAGAACTGCTCACAGATGTCTTCCGAAGAGGAAACAAAAGAAACCTCTGCTATTAAAAAAAAGAAGACGCCGGCAGTTTTGACACTTCTACAAAACGTGGAATACGCAAACAGGCTCGTGAAGACATCCGGATTCTTAAATATGAGTCCCGACAATTAAAAAAGAACAAACCGACTGCACGTAAAAGTGCGAAAAGGCAGGCAAAACTTGAAAAACAACAGATAAAGCAGCAACTTTCGGAGGAACGAAAAAAAGAAAGAACTGCGAAATAAAGCTTCCAAACCAGCCTCCTGCTTCCGGGAAAAAGCAAAAAGAAAAAGCGAAAAAGAAATCACCTTGGAAGATTATCTTCCTATTGATAAGATTGCCAATGGTGTTATCTACACGACAGACCATCGTTATGTAAAAATCCTGGAGATTGAACCAATCAATTTCCTCTTACGCAGTGCTAGGGAACAACAAGGGATCATCTTCAGCTTCATCTCCTACCTAAAAATCAGTCCTGTGAAACTGCAGATTAAGATGATCTCCAAAAAAGCGGATATCAACAAACATCTGGAACAGTCCCGTTTGGAAATGGAACGGGAATCAGATCCTAACTGCCGGCAGTTACAAAAAGACTATATCCAATTTGTCCGGCAGTTTAAGTTCCAGAGAAGCGGTTTCCAGACGTTTTTTTTTCCTATCTTTGAATACGAACCTTTCAATGTGAATCGGAAGGTGGAGGAAAAGGAAATCCTGGCAGCTTTGGAAACTGCTGCACAGACCGCAAAAACCTTTCTATATCAATGCGGCAACGATGTGCTGGTTCATGACAATGAAGATGAGTTTACAACCGATGTACTCTACACTTTACTGAACCGTACCAAATGTACCGAAACACCTTTGCCAAAACGGATTAACCAGGTACTTACCCGCTATATGGAATCTGGCCGTGAGCAGGAAGTGGATAACATCCATATCAATGAATTCATTGCACCAGAGTCTTTGGACTTTAAGCACAGCAACTATGTGCTGGTAAATGGCATCTACCATTCTTACCTGCTGGTGCCGTGCGATGGTTACAAAGCAAAAGTAATGCCAGGTTGGCTGTCCCTGCTTATCAATGCTGGCGAAGGAATTGACATTGACTTTTTTCTGCATAAACAGCCCAAAGATAAGATCCAGCAACGTCTTGGACAGCAAATCCGGATCAACCGTTCAAAGATCAAAGATGCCTCTGATACCAATGCGGATTTTGATGATCTGGATTCTGCCATCCGTTCCGGCTATTTCCTCAAACAGGGACTTGCTAATAATGAAGATTTCTATTACATGAATCTTTTGATTACAATTACGGCAGGTGATCTGGAAGAACTGCAATGGCGGATTCAGGAGATGAAAAAACTTCTCATCTCACAGGATATGGATCTGCGGTCTTGTTACTTCCTGCAAGAACAGGGATTTTTATCTTCCCTTCCTCTTGTAAACCTGGATAAGAAGCTCTATGAACTCTCAAAAACGAAAATGTCTTAACCACCGGAGCTGCCAGTTGCTATCCTTTCGTCAGCTACAGCATTTGCGATGACAACGGCATCCTATTTGGAGTAAATAAGCATAACAACTCTTTAGTGATTGCTGATATTTTTGACTCCAAACAATATAAAAACTCCAATATTGCGATTCTTGGCACTTCTGGATCCGGAAAAACCTTTACCATGCAGACTATGGCACTTCGTATGCGGCGTAAAGGAATCCAGGTATTTATCATCGCACCGTTAAAAGGTCATGAGTTTTATCGGGCTGCCAGAAATGTAGGAGGAACCTTTATCCAGATTTCTCCTGCCAGCCAAAACTGCATCAATGTCATGGAGATCCGAAAAGTAGATAACTCTGTCAATGAGCTGCTGGACGGTCCAACTTTAGACGCATCTGCCTTAGCCAGTAAGATTCAGCGTCTGCACGTTTTCTTTTCTCTGCTCATTCCAGATATGAGCCATGAGGAAAAACAGCTTTTGGACGAAGCACTGATTAAAACCTATGCAAGAAAGGGAATCACCCATAAGAATGAATCCCTCATTGATCCCAAACACCCGGAGCATTATAAAGCGATGCCAATTCTTGGAGATGTATATGATGTTTGATGGAAACCGAAGATACCAAACGGCTGGCTCACATCCTGAACCGTCTTGTCCATGGCTCTGCTTCCTCTTTAACCAGCAGACCAATGTGGACCTGACCAATAAATATACTGTTTTGGACATCTCAGAGCTGACCGGCTCCAGCGATCTCTTAACGGTGGGGATGTTTGTTGCTCTGGACTATGTATGGGATAAAGCCAAAGAAAACCGTACCGAAGAAAAAGCTATTTTCGTAGATGAAGTATGGCAGCTCATCGGTGCTTCCAGTAACCGCCTGGCCGCTGAATTTGTTTTGGAGATTGCCAAGATTATCCGGGCATACTCTGGTGCCGGTATTTTTGCAACCCAGGATCTTAATGACTTTTTTGCTCTGGATGACGGAAAATATGGAAAAGGCATTATCAATAACTGTAAAACCAAAATTATTCTTAACATGGAAGATGAAGAGGCACAACGTGTAAAAACCATTCTTCGTCTTTCCGAAACCGAAGTTATGAATATCACCCATTTCCAACGTGGAAACGGACTGATTTCAACAAACAACAATAATATCACTGTGGAATTTAAAGCTTCCAACCTGGAAAAAGAATTAATTACCACAGACCGACAGGAACTCCTGGAAATCTTGAAACGCCAGGATAAAAAAGTCGGTTAATGTTACCTGCAGCCCGAATATGGCTGCTTTTCTTTTTAACAAAGGAGGAGATTTATGTTAAAACCAGCAAAACAACCTCCATATCCGGCTAACCGCCCTTTTTCTTTGTGTCACGATGTTTCTTAGCACACTCTTTTTCAATGCCCATACCGCTTATGCTGCAGATGGAACCATTGATTATAAGGCAGGAGCCAAAAATTCCATACGGGGACTATTATACTTCCCGCATGAGCTTTGATGGCAATAACACGGCTTATTGCGTTTGAACCATTAAAAGAAAAACACCGGCTTCCGGAAAGTATCCTTATAACCTTTTGGGAAAAAATTCCCCACTCAGAAAAGCTCTTTACTACTTAAACGGTGGATATGGTTATGAAAAGGTAATAAAAGATCAATATTTCCAAGGATGGTCCGATGACAATTCTTATGTCATTGGTCATCTGGTCGTTTCCTATATCCATGCAGGAAATAATGGGGACACCGGTGCTTTTCATGGTGCACCTCAAAATTATATTGACAAAGCATTGGAAGTTGCCAACGCCATTGAAGGGCTTCCTGCCCCACCAGAATCCTTCCGTGCTTTTATCGTTCCTGGCAATGCTTCCCAAACTTTTGCAGGAAGCTGGTATCAGGTTCCAAACGGCTTTATCGAACTGCAGAAATCCTCTGCCAATACCGATATTTCCGATAAAAAATGGCAATTACTCTTTAGAAGGAGCCAAATACGGAATCTACAAAGGGGAAGAACTGGTAGAAACTCTTGTTACCGATAAAAAAGGATATGCAAAATCCAAAGAACTGGCAGAAGGAAGTTACACCGTTAAAGAAATCAGTGCCCCAGAAGGATTTGCTATAGATCCTTCCGCCCATAATGTTACGGTAAAAGCAGAAGGAACATCTACCGTAAAAGTAAAGGATATTCCTCAAAATAATCCCGTAAAACTGCTCCTTAAAAAAGTTGGATGCTGACACACAGCAAAATTCTGCACAGGGAACCGGCTCTCTCGCCAATGCCGAATTTACAATAAAAATTCTATACAGAGCAGTCAGCTACCGATCCCGGAGCAAATGGTAAGAAACCGGTTCGCACCTGGATATTGAAAACAGATGCCTCTGGAGAAATCCATTTTACAAAGATTATTTGGTATCCGGGGATGAATTTTCTATGCCAGTGATGGAAAGACCGTCTGCTTCCCACTGGGTACAGTAACCGTACAGGAAACCAAAGCACCTGCCGGCTATCTTCCAAACGAATCTGTTTTCGTGCAGCAAATCACCAGTACCGGTACGGAAGAAACTATCTCTATTTATAACGCTTCTTCTGTCGAAGAACAGGTCTTCCGAGGCGGCGTCAAAATTCAGAAGCGGGATCTGGAAACTCAGGGAACACAAGCACAAGGAACCGCATCGCTTGCAGATGCCGAATTTACCATTACCACTTTGAACAAACAGCCGGTATGGGTAGGTGGAAAGCTCTATGAAAATGGTCAGGCAGTACTTACAATTAAATCGGATGCACATGGTATTGCTGCAAGTGCCGCTGATGCCCTGCCCCTTGGACATTACCGGATTGAAGAAACCAAAGCGCCTTCCGGATACCTACGATGTGCAAAGGCTCTTGAATTTGACATCACCCAAAATGGAGAAATCGTAGATTTAACAACAGAAGAGACTTCTGTTTCTAACCAGATTATCCGTGGCGGTGTCAAAATCCAAAAACGGGATCTGGAAACGGGAGAAGCCAAACCACAGGGAAATGCTTCTTTAAAGGATGCAGAATTTACAATCACCAATCTTGGTCCAAATCCTGTTCTTGTGGATGGAACCCTTTACGAAAAAGATCAAGTAGTTCTCACTTTGAAGACAGATGAAAAAGGGCTTGCTTCCACAAAAAAGATACTCTCCCTTATGGACATTACCGGGGTGATGAGACAAAAGCACCGGAAGGTATTTGAACGAGGGAAAACTCTCTCAGGAGTTTCATATCACAGAAATGGGAAAAATTTTGGATT
>ENA-OPYV01000502-OPYV01000502.1-human-gut-metagenome-genome-assembly--contig:-NODE-502-length-10353-cov-3.587913_pt1 | contig 10353 bp, 13 predicted proteins | sample MGYA00242474_ERZ504485 | MGnify/ENA primary metagenome ERZ504485 (study PRJEB26092, sample SAMD00036263) | human gut metagenome | host: Homo sapiens | study: EMG produced TPA metagenomics assembly of...
AGATGATGAAACGATCATCGATGAGGTCTTTTTTGGATGCCTTTGGGTCGCCCGAGCTGCTCGAGGCAACGACGCCGGCGTCGCCGCGCTGCCCGCGAGCGGGCGCATCGCCATGTCGACCGACAGCTTTGTAGTCTCGCCGCAGTTCTTCCCCCGGTGGCAACATCGGCCGCCTCGCCGTGTGCGGAACCGTCAACGACGTCGCGACCTCGGGGCGCCAACGTGCGCTACCTATCGTGCGGCTTTATCCTCGAAGAGGGCTATCCCATGGACAAGCTGCGTCAAATCGTGCAGACGATGGCCGAGACGGCGCGCGAGGCGGGCGTGTCCATAATCACGGGCGACACCAAGGTGGTCGAGCGCGGCGGGGCCGACGGCGTCTACATCAATACCGCCGGCGTGGGCGAGGTGCCCGCGGGCGTGGCGCTCAGCGGCGCCAACTGCCGGCCCGGCGATATCATCCTGGTGTCGGGTACACTCGGCGACCACGGCATCGCCATCATGAGCCAACGCGAGGGCCTGGCGTTTTCGAGCACCATCGAAAGCGATGCCGCGCCGCTCAACCACCTGATTGCCGATGTGCTTGCCGCAGCACCCGACACACGCTGCTTCCGCGACCCCACGCGCGGTGGCCTGGCGTCCACGCTCAACGAGTTTGCCCAGGCCAGCGGCGTTGCCATGGAGGTCGACGAGGATGCCGTGCCCGTGCGCCCCGACGTGCAGGCAGCCTGCGAGATGCTCGGCTACGATGTGTTGCAGGTGGCAAACGAGGGCAAGATGGTCGCTGTGGTGCCGGCCGAACAGGCAGATGCGGCACTGGCCGCCATGCGCGCCGCCCGCTACGGCGAGCACGCTGCCATTATCGGCCGCGTGCTGCCACTTGCCGAGGGCGCCCGTCCCGCCGTGCGCGTACGCACCGGCTGGGGCTCGACCCGTATCCTCGACATGCTCGTGGGAGAGCAGCTGCCGAGGATTTGCTAACGACAAAGGCTCAGGGCTATTAAAGATATTCAGATTCCAAACATGCCCGGCACGCATGCCCAGTATCATGGGGTGCGTTTTACAACTCAAGCGGCAGGAGCACCCATGGCAGCAGCTTTTTCCCATGTGATCTTTGACCTGGACGGCACCATTCTCAACACGCTCGAGGACCTGGCGGCCGCCGGCAACCATACCTGCGAGATGCACGGCTGGCCCACGTTTGCCGTAGACGAGTACCGCTACAAGGTGGGAAACGGCATGCTCAAGCTGGTCGAGCGCTTTATGCCCGCCGAGTATGCGGGCGACGGCCGTATGTTTGAGCAGACGCTTGCCGAGTTTAGGGCTTATTACGGCGAGCACAAGGAAGACCACACTGCACCGTACGCCGGCACGATCGAGATGCTCGACCGCCTGCGCGCCGCGGGCGTGCAGCTTGCCGTACTCACCAACAAGGACCATGTCTCGGCCGCTCCGCTTATCGAGAAGTATTTTGGTTCCGAGCGCTTTGCGCTGGTACAGGGCCGTATCGATGCGTTTCCGCCCAAGCCCGAAGCGCCCGTCACGCTGCATGTGATGCAAGAGCTAGGCGCCGATCCGTCGACCACGCTCTACGTGGGCGATTCCAATGTCGATATCCTGACCGGTCACAACGCCGGCCTTAAGAGTGCGGGCGCAGCTGGGGCTTCCGAGGCCGCGCAGAGCTCGAAGCAGCCGGTGCCGACTACGTGGTTGACACGCAGGAAGAGCTCGCGGCGCTGATCCTGGGCGAGTAACGCCAGCGCTGCCCAACCCAGCCGCCGCAATGCCGTTGCGCGGAAAGTGGTCGTTGGGGACGTTCTTAAACGACTGGTCAAACAATGGCAACGTCGCAGGTAGAGGACGGACAGCGAAAACGCCCCTAAGCGAGCAAGGTGACGTGAAATGAAAGGGCGCTGACCTTCTGGTCGCGCCCTTGAAATTGAACGTCAGATTGCCGCTTAGGGGCGTTTTGCAGCGTCGAGCAGTTGCGGCGTTGGTAAAACGCCGCAACGAACTACCGCGTAACTCCCCTAGTTCATCATTGCATTCATCATCTCGGTGGTTGCGGAATCGTCAGCAGACCACTCGCCATCGTCATTGGCGGTGTACTTGAAGGTAACCTTGGTGTCCTTGGTCTTAGCGGCCTTGGTCACGTCGACCATGACCTGGCCGGCCATCTTGTACAGGTCGTCCTCGGAAGGCATCGTATCGAGCGCCGCGATCTTCTCCTGATACTGGGTGGCGAAATCTTCAACGATCTTGTTCATGGACTTGCAGGTAATGGTGACATCGGCAGTCGCGGTGCCCTTGTCCTCGTCGACCGTCACATCGCCGATCTTGTAGTCAAAACCCTCGAGATAGCTCTTGGCGTACTCCTTGGGATCGATGCCCAGCTGCTCGAACTCGTCGCCCGAGCCTCTTCCAGGCCGGCGAGGAAGTCGTCGCCGCCGTTCTTGACCTCGTCAAACTGCGTCGTAAGATCCTCGGTGATGAGCTCCTCAACCGAAGGACCTCCGCAGCCGGAAAGCACAACCACGCACGCGACCAGAACAGCCATCAGGGGCGCAAGCAGCAGCTTCTTCTTCATGACATTCCTCCCAACAAGCGGCACCGCGCTTCCCGACGCGGTGCGCGTCGTAACAATAAGGCCATACTAGCCGATAACGAACACCCCCGGCAAAGCAAAGGCGCAGTCGGCTCGATTTAACGTCCGAACGGTTTACCGGTCCGCCCAACGCGCAATAAAAACGTTCCGCCGCATTGCAATAAAAAAAAAGGGCGGCCGGATAACCCGACCACCCCAAAACACCCCTTAATGTTGCCGCAGACTACTTGCGGACGACCTTGACGATGGCATCGCCAGCGGAGACAGCGGAGTCAGCCTCGACGGCGAGCTCGACGTCGGCGAACTCGGCGGTGTTGGACACAGCCACGACGACGCAGTCCTTGTAGCCGGCAGCGGCGATCTTGGCGCGGTCGATCTTGAGCATGGGCTGGCCAGCCTTAACGACATCGTCGGCCTTGACGAAGCCCTCGAAGCCGTCGCCGTTCATGTTGACGGTATCGACGCCAACGTGCACCAGAACCTCGATGCCGCTATCGGACTGCAGGCCCACGGCGTGACCCATGGTGACGGTCACCTTGCCGTCGCAGGGAGCGTAGACCAGATCGTCCTCGGGCCACACGGCGCAGCCCTTGCCCAGAACCTCGCCACCAAAGACGGGATCGGGCACGTCGACCATCTTGATGACCTTGCCCTTGACGGGCGAGCACAGCACGTCGGCGCCGGCAGAAGCAGAGATGGAGGCCGGAGCAGCGGCAGCCGCGGGCTCAGCCTTCTTCTTGAACATGTCAAACAGACCCATACGTTTTCTCCTCTTGATTCAGCGCAACGTTATGCGCATGCCTATGGTGATTATAGTGCCAAATGGCCAAAATACTAAGGCGAGGGCTCGAATCGCAAGCCCTTTCAAGCCCTTCCCAAAACCTTTTCCCCAGTGGTTCTCATATTGTCGATTAACCCTCGATAAGCCGAGTATCGTCTGCGCACGGAACGGGCAGAAGCGGGCGCGCAAACCCGACACTTCTTTTCGCGCCCACGGACCGCCGCCGCCCCGTCCCTGACACTTCCTGATACCGACCGAAACGTGCCAAAATAAACCCGTTCCTTTTTGCCAGGTTTGGCAAGTGTGGGAGTTCGCATGGATATCAAACGCAAGATTACCGAGGCGCAGGGCCTCACCCCCACCGAGCAACAACTCGGCATTGCGGCCCTTGCCATCGGCGAGGACATCCGCGAGCTTTCGATTAAGGAATTTGCCGCGCGCACCACGTTTGTCGCGAGCGTGCACCGGTTTTGCAAAAAGCTCGGCCTCGAGGGCTTCAAGGACCTCAAGGTCGAGCTTATTCGCTTGGCAACCGAGGCGGGCAACCGGCGCGACGTTGACATCAACTTTCCCTTCGATGCCACTTCCACGCCTGCGCAGGTTATGGAGCGCATGGAGGGGCTCTACCAGACCACGCTGGCCGAAACGCAGGAGCTGCTCGACCCCACGCAGCTTGACCACGCCGCCAAGCTCATCGCGAACGCCCGACAGGTCGACATCTACACGGGCTCGCACAACCTCTATCCAGCGGGGATGTTCCGCGACCGCCTGCTCTCTGCCGGTAAAAGCGCGACGTGCCACGACAGTGTCGAGGCCCAGGTGCGCACGGCGCTTGCCTCGGATTCAGACCGCGCGGCGATCGTTATCTCCTACAGCGGCCTTGCGCCCAACCTCAAGAAAATCTTGCCGATCCTCAGCAGCCGGCATGTCCCGGTCATCGTCATCGGCACGCCTTATTGCGCGCGCATTCACCCCCGGCTTTGCCGCCTACCTTACGGTGAGCGATCACGAGAGCATGACGCACCGCATCACGCAGTTCGCAAGCCACATCGCTGTGCAATACGTACTCGATTCGCTCTACAGCAGCTACTTCGCCAAAGACTACGCCCGCTGCGCCGAATTCCTAGAGCGCTCATTCCCCTACACCCGCCTCCCTGGGCTCAAGTAGCGACGAGCGTGGATTTTTGGACGCTTAACTAACGAGCGTGGACAATCTCCCACTTTGAGGCCGTCACCGAGCCAAAACCGGGAGATTATCCACGCTCATTTTGGGTCCCCTGGGAACGCATGAGGAGGGCGGATAGACAGCCGTTATTTGCGAGGCGTCAGCGACGTAAAGAGTCCGTGTTGGTTGCAGTAAAGAAATATTCTGCCGCGCCCGGTAATATGGAAGCGCGGCTGCACCGATTGCTCTGGATAGAGCTTCTTAAAGCAGATGCCGTCCATAGTCGCATATGCCACAAAGCTAATGTAGTGATCCTTGGTCATGGGATGATCGAGCGTGACGTACCAATCGTCCTCGATGCGCTCGATGGAAAAGGCATGGTCCGCGTCCGGCTCTTCGGCCTCCTGGGGAAACATCGTGGAGCCACAGCAGCTAAAGCTGCCTTCTCCGAGCGCGTGCACAACGTTTCCGCAGATAGGGCAAACGTAAAAGACGCCTTTGAGCATATTGCCTGCACGGTTGGCGTTAGCCCGAATGTCACCAGCCAAAAGCTCAGCCACGCTTATGCCGAGTCTCTGGGCCAAAGGCTCAACGAGGGAAATGTCAGGAAGGCCGCGGCCGGATTCCCACTTGCTGACGGCTTTATCGGTCACGCCAAGGCTTTCCGCCAGGCGCGCTGGGTGAGGCCGCGCTCTTCGCGCAGCCGCTTGATGGCATGCGCTGCCAAAAAGTATGGGAAGCATTGGTTTGCCGTGTCTGGTTCATGGGCTGTCCAATCAAGTTGAAGAAATGGAGTGAACCGGTTCGACAGTCAGTATCCATTTGAAGGCCAGGCTCGACAACCTACGCTGCGTAGACATGCGCCAATCGAACGAGCGCGGTTTTTGGACGCTCATCTCGAGCAGTCATTTAAGAACATCCCCAATGACCACCGCATCCGGAGCAAGACAACGCCGCATGTAGAGGACGGACAGCGAGCGACGTCCAGGGCGAACAAGTTGGCATGAAAAAAGGCGAGGCATTGACCTTCTGGTCATGCCTTCGCCTTTTGAATGACAAATTGTCGCCCTGGGCGGCGCGCAGCGTCAACTGGTTACGCGGTTGGTAAACCCGCGTAACTACCTACTCTCGGGCTCCGTACTGCTCGTAGTAGGCGTCGATGGCGGTCTTGAGCTCGTCATCGATGACGACCTTGCCGTCGATCTCGTGGTTGTAGAGGGTCTCGACGACCTCGGCCATGGAGACGATGCTTGCGACGGGGAAACCGTACTTGGCCTCGATCTCCTTCTGCGCGGTGGTCACGCCGCCCTTGCCGACCTCCATGCGGTTGAGGGACACGATCAGGCCCTTGATCTCGACATCGGCAGCAGCCTTGACCTTGGGATAGTCTCGTCGATGGACTTGCCGCTGGTGGTGACGTCCTCGACCATAATCACGCGGTCGCCGTCCTGGGGCTCGTAGCCCAGCAGGTTGCCCTTGTCGGCGCCGTGGTCCTTGGCCTCCTTGCGATCGCAGCAGTACTTGACCTCCTTGCCGTACAGCTCGTGGTAGGCAATTGCGGTCACGACGGCCAGCGGAATACCCTTGTAGGCCGGTCCAAACAGCACGTCAAAGTCGTCGCCAAAGTTATCGTGGATTGCCTGGGCGTAATACTCGCCCAGCTTCTTGAGCTGGTAGCCCGTCACGTAAGCGCCGGCGTTCATAAAGAACGGGGACTGACGGCCGCTCTTGAGCGTAAAGCTGCCGAACTTAAGAACGTCGGACTCGACCATAAACTTGATGAACTCTTGCTTGTAAGCCTCCATGTGGGCTCCTCTCGTAATTGCGTACGTGCTTTCCAGTTTAGCGCAGGCGAAGCGTCGGTGCGGGCGCGCTTTGAGGCCACGGCGTCTGTAAAGGCTTTGTCAGGGGCAATGGTTTTCCAAACATTGGGGTTGACACGACAAACCCCCTCATCAAGAATACGGACGGATTGTAACGGGTACGAGATACCCAAAGCGCGCCGCGCCCGGCCTAAGGAGGTGTGCCATGGAAGGCAGTCATAGTCGAAAAACCTGCATGTCGCCCTCGGCACGCCGCGAGGATTCCGCACGCGCATAAGCGCCAACAGCCGATCGTCAAAACCACCACAAAGGTGCCTGTCCCCTTTGTGGCGGTTCGCGAGCTTGACGTGAGCGACATCTAGGTTTTTGAAGCAAATACGACACGTACGCTAACTCCCTTCAACAAGGAGGACCCTATGCTGATGCTCAAAACCGCTACGGTACTCGAAGCCATCTCCAAGCGCCGCCGCACGGCGCGCCCCGCCGCTCATACCGGCATGTCCAAGAACACCATATTCGCCGCCACCCACGGCGCCGAGGATGCCCTCGTGCTGCTCGACGCCACCGCTGACGGCCTCACCGCCGAGCAGGCAACCGAGCGTCTGGACGTCTCCGGCCCCAACACCATCGAGGCACCGACCAAGACGCTCGCCCGCCGCATCGCCGACGCGTTCATCGACCCCTTCGCCGGCATCCTCGCCGCGCTCGCGCTGGTCTCGCTCTACATCGACGTGCTCGCCGTGCCCGAGCCCCAGCGCGACCCCTCCACGGTCATCGTTATCGGCATCATGCTGCTGGTATCGGGCGGCATGAAGTTTATCCAGGAGGCCCGCAGCGGCAATGCGGCCGAGGCCCTCAAGGACCTGGTCTCCAACACCTGCTGCGCCCTGCGCGACGGCGAGCGCATCGAGATTCCCTTCGACGAGCTCGTCCCCGGCGATGTGATCCGCCTCTCTGCCGGCGATATGGTGCCGGCCGCGCCCGCATCATCACCGCACGCGATCTGTTTGTGATCGAGTCCGCACTCACCGGCGAGAGCGAGGCCGTCGAGAAGACCGCTGCCATCACCGTCGTCGAGGGTGCCGACGGCTCCGCGCTGTCACTCTCTGCCTGCAAGAACATCGTCTTTACCGGCACCTCCGTGCAAAACGGCACCGCATGGCGCTCGTCGTTGCCACCGGCTCGGACACTTACCTGGGCGGCATCGCAAGATGCTCAACGGGCGCGGCGAGAAGAGCGCGTTTGACCGCGGCGTCTCGAGCGTCTCCATGCTGCTCGTACGCCTCATGCTCGTTATGGCGCCGGCCGTCTTTGCCATCACGTCGCCACCAAGGGCAACGTCATCGACGCGCTGCTGTTCGCCACGAGCGTAGCCGTTGGCATCACGCCGCAGATGCTCCCCGTCATCGTGACCACGAGCCTGTCGCAGGGCGCCAAGGACCTCGCCCGTCGCCAGGTTATCGTCAAGGAGCCGCCGGCGATCCAAAACCTCGGCGCGATGGACGTCCTGTGCTGCGACAAGACCGGCACCCTCACCGAAGACCGCATCGTGCTGGAGCGCTACCTCAACACCGACGGCAACGAGGACGCGCGCGTGCTGCGCCATGCGTTTTTGAACAGCTTCTTCCAGACCGGCCTCAAGAACCTTATCGACCTGGCTGTCATCGACCGAGCGACGTGACACCCTCGACTGTCGCGCCCGATTCCATGCTGGGGCAGAGCCTGCGCGACCGCTATACCAAGGTCGACGAGGTGCCCTTCGATTTCTCGCGCCGTCGCCTGAGCGTGGTCGTCGCCGATGCCCAAGGCAAAACCCAGATGGTCACCAAGGGGGCTGCCGAGGAAATGCTCGAGATCTGCTCCTTTGTCGAGGTCGACGGCGCCGCCCAGCCGTTCACCGAAGATAAGCTCGCCCAGATTCGCAAGCAGGTCGCCGGGCTCAACGCCGAGGGCCTGCGCGTGATTGCCGTGGCGCAGAAGACCAATCCGCGCTGCGTGGGCGAATTTGGCATCGCCGACGAGTGCGACATGGTGCTGATGGGCTTTTTGGCCTTCCTCGATCCGCCCAAAGCAAGTGCCACGGGCGCCGTCGCCACCCTCGAGGCCAAGGGCGTCGCCGTTAAGGTCCTGACCGGCGATAACGACCGTGTCGCCGCCACCATCTGCGAGCAGATCGGTATCGACGCGAGCAACGTCTTGCTGGGCTCCGAGATCGATGCGCTCGACGATGCCGAGCTTGCCGAGCGCGCCGAGCACACCCACCTCTTCGCCAAGCTCTCGCCACTGCAGAAGGCGCGCCTGGTGCGTGTCATGCGCGAGATGCTCGGCCACACCGTGGGCTTTATGGGCGACGGCATCAACGACGCCGCCGCCATGCGTGCAAGCGATTGCGGCATCTCGGTCGATTCGGCCGTCGATATTGCCAAGGAATCCGCCGACATCATCTTGCTCCAGAAAGACCTGGGCGTGCTCGAGCGCGGCATCATCGAAGGCCGCCGCACCTACGGCAACCTGCTCAAGTACCTCAAGACCACGGTGAGCTCCAACTTTGGCAACGTGCTATCCGTGACCGTCGCGAGCCTGTTCTTGCCATCTTGCCCATGAGCGCTCTGCAGTTGGTGCTGCTGTCGCTGGTCTACGAGATCGTGTGCATCGCGCTGCCGTGGGACACCGTCGATGACGCCTGGACTGCCCGTCCGCGCGCCTGGGATGCCGCGTCCATTAAGGGCTTTATGCTCGAGTTGGGTCCCGTGAGCTCACTGTTTGATATCGTGACTTTCGCCGCGCTCTTCTTTGTGGTGTGCCCCGCCGCCGTGGGCGCAAGCTGGGCAGAGCTTGCCGCTAGTAGCGACGTCGCAGGCATGGCGGCCTTTACGGCGCTCTTCCAGAGTGGCTGGTTTGTCGAGTCCATGTGGTCGCAGACGCTCGTGATCCACATGCTGCGCTCCCCGCGCCTGCCGAGCCCGCGCGACCACGCCGCGCCCGCGCTGTGCGTTCTCACCGTGCTGGGCCTGGCGCTCGTCACTTGGCTGCCGGCAAGCCCCATCGCCGATGCACTCGGCCTCATGACGCTACCAGCGAGCTTTTTCGCGCTGCTCATCGGCATCGTTTCCGCCTATATCGCGCTCACCCAGCTGGCAAAGCGCCGCTACATCGCCCGCCACGGCGAGCTGCTGTAGCAAGCAGACGGAAAACACCCTGCCAGTTGCCGTTGCCTCTGCCGCCACCGATGCCGCTGCCTCTGCCGCTGTCGCAGTCTATCCCCTCAGCAGTTGCGGTGAAATAGTTCCCGCTTGGGGGTGCGGACAGAAAGTTGGACCGCGGGGCGGTCCGGACTGGAGGTTCGCATGTACAGCAGGGAGAAGGTCGAGCTCTTCCTCCTGGCGACGGAGGACGGCATGGGGCCGACCGCCGCCGCGAGTTCGCGGGGGTCTCGGTGGGCGCGGCCAAGAAGTGGGCGACGGGGCACCTCCCGCACAGCTACACCGGGGCGCGCTGTAGAATCGGGGCGAGGAAACCGCCACGGAAGGAGGCCAGCTTGGGCCCCGACAAGTCGATCTACGCCCCGCCGGCGACCGGCCCGCTCGCCGGGCTCAACGAGGACCAGATAGAGAACCTGCTGCTCAGGGCGGTGTTGGCCGACCTAAAAGCGGAAGGGTGGGACCCGGCTTCGATCTCGAACAGGAGCAAGTGCGAGCTCGGCGAGAGATTGAGGCGGGCGACCGCCCTGCCCCTCCGCTCGATCACAGGTTTCTTGAGGATATCGAAGAGCTCCTATGAGTACTGGAGGCCCCGCGTCGCCGCGCCGCGCGACCGCGACGCCGACATACGCGACCGCGTGGTGCGCATCTTCCGCGAGGGCTCGGGTGCTGGGGTACCGCGACCGTCTGGGCGCGCCTGCGCCGCGAGGGCGTCCGGGCCAGCGAGAAGCGCGTGGCCCGGCGTGATGCGCGAGGAGGGCCTCGAGGTCGCTACAACA
>ENA-OPYV01000503-OPYV01000503.1-human-gut-metagenome-genome-assembly--contig:-NODE-503-length-10322-cov-2.514860_pt1 | contig 10322 bp, 14 predicted proteins | sample MGYA00242474_ERZ504485 | MGnify/ENA primary metagenome ERZ504485 (study PRJEB26092, sample SAMD00036263) | human gut metagenome | host: Homo sapiens | study: EMG produced TPA metagenomics assembly of...
TTTTTATTGATAATCTAACTATTTAAATTTCTATTAAATTTTCTTCTGTTTTGATGGTTTTTGCTCAAAATGTTGTAGATTTGTTGTAGGAAAATAAATATAACACCTATATCTATGGCAACATATAAGTTTATTCTGTTTGCGGGTAATGAACGTAAAGATGGCAGTTTCCCGGTTTCTATTAGAATTACTAAAGAAAGAAAAAGTAAGTTAATACGAACTGGATTGGTTTCAACAAAAGAGCAGTGGAATGAATCTGATGGTCGATTTGTTTCTGATAAGAAAATTGTACCTAAATTTAAAATATGGAATGCAAGATTATCTGAAATAGAAACCCAGATTAATGAAATATTTCGCAACTTTGAAATAGAAAGGGTTGATTGGACTTTAAATCAGTTTGAAGAAGCATTTTTGAATAAAGGCCTCAAAAGGTAAAGTAAAGGATTATTTCAATAAGACAATAACTACGTTAAAGGATACTGGTCATGTAGGAAATTCAGTTTGTTATAGTCGTACTTTACATATGCTTGAATTGTTTGATAGTAAGTTTGATAAGAAAGTGTTTTCTGAAATAGACATTAAATATGTAAAGGCTTTCGATGTGTTTCTTCAGAAACGAGAGTGTAAAGGAAATACCCGGAAATATTATTTCAAAGCTCTGCGTGCAATTTTAAATAAGGCTATACAAGATCAGGAGGCTTCTGAAGTCACCTATCCTTTGGAAAAGGAGGTTTTAATATCTCTGCCTTGGAAGAAGAAACAGCAAAGCGCTATTTGCCACATGAAGATATGGATAAACTGAAACATACTGCTGTTAAAAGTCATGCTCAAGAGCTTGCAAGACGTTTGTTCCTATTTTCTTATTATTGTTATGGAATATCGTTTATTGACGCTGCACTGTTGACTAAAAACAATATAATCCGTTATAATGGTGGAAGCTATATTGTTTATAAACGAAATAAGACAAAAGAAGCAAAGAAAGTAAAACCTATTCAGATTAAGATAACTTCTGAAATTCAGGAATTGATGGACTGGTTTGCTTCTAATACAATTTTGGTAGAAGATTATTTATTACCAATCGTTTCTATTCCAGGATATAAAGGAGAACAATTATATAATCATATTCGTAGCCGTTTTGGACGTAATAACAAGAATTTGGCTAATTTAGCGCAGACTTTAGGGATTACGGACATGAAGCTGACCAGTTTATGTGAGCCGTCATACAATGGCTATGACTTTACAGGACAATCAAGTACCACGTGAAGTTATCTCACAGATATTGGGTCATAGTGATTTGTCAACGACCAATACTTATTTGGATAGCTTTGCCAGTAGCGTAATAGACGAAGCGGTAAAAGTTATTATAAAGGAAACGGTATGTTATCAACAAATAAAATAAAAGACTTGCTTTTGCATGGCGAGAATAGACAAGTAGAATTTAAGAAATGCACGGATAAGGTTTCGGCTTCCGTGTATGAAACGGTATGTTCTTTTCTGAATGCAGAGGGAGGATATATCTTTTTAGGAGTGGATGATGATGGGGCTATATTAGGAATTAACCCTAAATGCGTAACAGATATGACCAAAAGTATTATCAATACACTGAATAATCCTGAACTGTTTCTTCCTCCAATGCCAATCACGCCGGAGCAGACAGAGATTGACGGTAAGATTATCCTGTATCTGAGTGTGCCGGAGAGTGAACAGGTACATAGATATAAGAACCGTTTTTATGACCGTTGGGGTGATGCAGACAATGATGTGTCAAAGCATACTTATCTGGTTAAGAACATGTTCATGCGAAAAGAAAAGGAGTCTTCCGAGAATGAAGTATTTCCCGATGTAACATTGGCAGATATGGATGAAGAATCGTTCAAGATTATGCGTAGCCACATTTCTATTCATAACTCCAATCATCCGTGGTTGAGCATGACAAATGAAGAATTCCTGAAAAGCCTGTTCTGGGGGTAAGCAACGGGGGAACAAATAGGGAAGGATATAAGTTGGCTGCCATTCTTTTATTTGGCAAGGAACAGACTATTCTGAACTGTTGTCCGTGGCATCGTACGGATGCCATTTATCGTAGCGTGTCTTACGAGCGTTTCTTGCATCCGCTTCCGACTGACCCTGATATTCGTTACAATGACCGGGATATGATATGCGTAAATTTGATTCAGTCATATATCCGTTTGTTGAATTTCGTGCAACGCAACATGCCTGATAAGTTTCGTTTGGCGGATAATGGAATAGACCGTTTGGACTTACGGGTAATGATATTCAGAGAAATAATCTCGAATACACTTCTGCATCGTGAGTATATCAGTTCATATAGCAATAAGTTCCTCATATTCCGTGACCGGGTTATAACGGAGAATTGGACGAAACCTTTCCAAACAGGGGATATAGATATAAATGACTGGCGTACCCGTACAAAGAATCCGCTAATAACAAAGGTATTCCGTGAAATGAAATGGGCTGAGGAGCTTGGATCTGGACAGAAAAATATTCGGAAATATGCTCCGTTATACTTTGAAAACTCTGAGATAGAGATTCGTAGTGGAGAGGAGTTTGTCTTTTCTATTACCTATCGTGATCCTAAAGAGTTTGAGTTTGCAAAAAATATTCAGACAGGTCAGGACCAAGTTGGGACTAAGTTGGGACCAAGTTGGGACCAAGTTGGGACTAAGTTGGCACTAAGTCAAGGAGAAATACGAACAATTCTTGAAACTTGTATATCGGAAAAATCTCTAATGGAAGTTATTACTATACTACATTTTAGTAATCGGACTAAATTTAGAAACAAATATATAAAACCTTTGATTTCAGAAGGATTGTTGGCAATGACCGTTCCGAATAAGCCTAACAGTCGTTTGCAGAAGTATTATACCACAGAAAAAGGAAAATCTCTATTACTATGCCAAGACAGAAGCAATTAACATTTCATATTCAAGATTTGAGGTGTGCAGGTCACATCGTTGAAGAATTATCCAAACTACCACAGTTGGATAATTTTGACATGAGTTCTATTGAACTGACCATCAAAGAAAACAAACCTGCACCCAAAATCATCAGAAAAGATATAGATATGCTGATAGACCGTTTACAGCGTGGTTTCTCTGCCAACAAACATACTGTTATGCAGTTGAACGGATATTACCTGATTACAAATGTTCATTTAGCCAAATGGATGAGGACAACTCAAGCATCGGTCAATAAATGGATAAAGGACGGATTAATAAAACCCAGTAAGAACTCTTTCACTAATCTTAAATTTTTCGATATAGACGAGGTCGTAGACCAGCTTCGCAAACAAAAACAATAAAATCGCATTTTCTTCTATCATCTATACCAACTGTGTCACTAAGTGCCACTTCAAAGCCATTTAGTGCCAAACCTTGAAATATTACCGGGTAAATGTCATCATATGGCATCAAATGTCCGCAGTTGGCATAGTTAATATAGATATTTGCCTGTTTTATAAGCTCTTATTTTTATATTTCCTTTGCCGTATCAACGTTGAGATAGCTGTGACGACAGCTTATTGTTTAACCCCTAAAATGTTTGATTATGGCAAATATTATTGTCGCAACAGAGGAACAAATTCAAGAAGCTGTATTCAATGCGGTTTCAAAATTCTTTTCAGGAAATCAACAGGTAGCACCCAGTTCTGATTTACCTGATACATTGAGTATGCCCAATGCTTTGAAAGTGTTGGAAGATAACGGTTTTCCTACTTCAAAGGCAAAGTTGTATAAAATGACTTCGCAGGAACAGATTCCCTTTATGAAGTATGGGAATAAACTTGTCTTTTCCCGTAAGGCTCTTATTGAATGGGCGCACAAGCAATTAATTTCAAACCGTAGCGAAGATTGTAATTCCGCAATCAACATTCAGAAATGTTTCAAACGTAAACGCTAAAATATATGAGTACGAAAGAAACATTAAAGAATGAAAATCCGTTTGTCCGAGTAGGCACAGCACTTTACAAGATCGTTAGCCAGCCCCGACTGAACGGAGGACACGTCAAGAAACGCATTGTCTGGAACAACGAGACGCTCCGCCAAGATTACGGCAAGGACTATCTGGCTGGTGTTCCCAAGTATGACGGTTTCTGCACAGTTCCCGACCATGTGAACTACTGTCAGGTAATAGACAACTTCCTGAACCTGTACGAGCCGATAGGACATGAGCCAAAAGAAGGAGATTTCTCCCACATTCAAGCTTTGGTACGCCACATCTTCGGTGAACAGTACGAGTTGGGTATGGATTACCTACAACTCCTTTATTTGCAGCCTGTGCAGAAACTTCCTATTCTATTGTTGGTATCGGAAGAGTGCAACACCGGAAAAAGTACGTTCCTGAATTTTCTGAAAGCCGTGTTCCGCAATAATGTTAACGAGGATTTCCGCAGCCAATTCAATGCAGACTGGGCAGGAAAGCTCGTTATCGTGGTGGACGAGGTATTGCTGAACCGCAGGGAGGATTCTGAGCGTTTGAAGAATCTAAGTACCACACTTTCCTACAAAGTGGAAGCCAAAGGCAAAGACCGTGACGAGATTGCTTTCTTCGCCAAGTTCGTGCTTTGTTCCAATAACGAAAGCCTGCCCGTCATCATTGACCCGGGCGAGACACGTTACTGGGTACGGAAAATTCATCGCCTTGAAAGTGACGATACAAACTTTCTGCAAAAGCTGACAGCGGAAATACCGGCTTTCCTTTATTTTCTCCAGCACCGAAAACTGACTACCCGGCAGGAAAGCCGTATGTGGTTTTCCCCGAAGCTGACGGAAACTCCAGCTTTGCTAAGGATTATCCGATGTAATCGTGGCAAGTACGAAGTAGAGGCGATGGAGCTAATAAGGGAGATAATGGACAATGTAGGGATTGACAGTCTTTCCTTCTGCTTGAACGACCTGCTTAACCTGCTGAATCTTTCGGGTATTAAAATCGAAAAGCACCACCTGCGCAGAATCGTTACGGAAAGCTGGAAACTGACACCTGCCCCCAATGGACTGACCTATACAACTTACCAGTTCGACTATAATAGGGATTGCAGGTTTGCACCTATCAGGAGGGTTGGACGCTTTTACACCATCAGCAGGTCATTGCTGGACGAACTCTGATTATTTTGTTGAATTGTTTGAAATAAGCAAGTAATTTATTTGATACTTAGTTTTAAAATTTCTCAACAAACACTCAACACTCAAAATGTGCTGTTGAAAAGAAAAATAATAGTTTCTTTTTTCGCAGGCATTTGTTGAGCCGTTGTTGAGTGGATACCGCTTTGTCTTTCAACTTGATACAAGATATTCTCAACAATTCAACGCTTTTTACTCACAATCAAATCCGTATAGAAAATGACTATCGAAGAAGCAAAAAACAATAAGGCTGGTAGACTATCTACAGAGCTTGGGTTATACCCCTGTCAGGCAACAGGGAGCAAACCTTTGGTATAAATCACCGTTTCGGGAGGAAACCAAAGCGTCTTTCAAGGTGAATACTGAAATCAATAAATGGTATGACTTCGGGTTGGGACAGGGTGGCAATATTATCGCACTGGTTTCGGAACTTTACAGTTCCGTCCACGTGCCGTATCTACTGCAACGGATTGCGGAGCAGACACCGCACATTAGACCCGTGTCCTTTTCTTTTCGGAAGCAGTCCTCCACAGAGCCTAATTTTCAGCGTATGGAAGTAAGGAAACTTGATTCTCCCGTCCTGCTTTCTTATCTGCAAGGCAGGGGAATAAACTTGGAACTGGCGAAAAGAGAATGCAATGAGGTACACTTCGAGAACAACAGCAAGCGTTATTTTGCCATCGGTTTTCGGAACATGGCTGGCGGTTACGAGATACGCAACCGATACTTCAAGGGCTGCATCGCGCCGAAAGACATCACCCATATCCGGCATGAAGGCAGAAGGAATGACACCTGTTTCGTGTTCGAGGGATTTATAGACTATCTCTCATTTCTGACCATACGGACGGAGAAGTGTTCCAAGATGCCGTGTCTGGACTGGCAGAACTATATCATATTGAACTCGGTTTCCAATCTCCACAAGGCGATTGACGGATTGGCGGTCTATGAGCGCATCCATTGTTTTTTCGACAATGACCGTGCCGGAACGGAAGCTTTCCAAAGACTTGCAAATGAGTATTCCTACCGTGTCCGTGACGCATCGCACACTTACAAGGACTGTAAGGACTTGAACGAGTATCTCGTCCGGCAACGCTCTGTGCAGGAGCAGAAAACCGAACAGATTGTACCACCCAAAAGGTCGAAAGGGCGGAGCCTGTAACATCAATCATGTATCATCGCTGTACTGGCGGAAGCCGTATTGTCTGAAGGAGCAAGGTTATGGAAATGTATGCATTTCCGACCTTGCTTGCCGGAAGGCAAAGACAGTCCGTCCCGTTGGTCGCAGTCCAAAACGAATTTCAGAATGGAAAAAGATAAACAACAATCACGGCAGACCAGGCGCAACAAGGTGCGTGTGGTCAGCGCAAGATTTACAGATATTGAGTACCAAGCGGTAGAGAAACGCAGGAAAGATGCAGGCGTTTCACTCAGTAGGTTCGTTCACTCCGTATTGCTTACGGGTAAAGTAGTACAGCGCATCAGCAAGGCGGATGCGGACGTGTTGCGGAAACTTGCCGGAGAAGCCAACAACATCAACCAGCTTGCCCATAAAGCCAATGCCGGAGGATTCGCAGGAGTAGCAGCCGAACTGATGATGTTGAAGAAAAAGATAGTCCAAATCATAAAACAGTTGTCCGATGATTGGAAAAATAAGTAAGGGAGCAGGATTCAGAGGCTGTGTCAATTATGTATTGGGCAAGCCCGATGCAAAACTGCTGGCGGCAGAAGGAGTGCTGACAGACAGCATTCAGACAATAACGGATTGTTTTCAATCCCAAAGAATGATGAAACCACATATCCGCCAACCTGTGGGACATATATCACTCAGCTATGCACCCGAAGACGCTTCAAGAATGACAGATGAAATACTGGTAAGTCTGGCAAAGGAGTATATGCAGAAAATGGGAATCAAAGAGACCCAATATATCATTGCCCGGCATAAAGACCAAAAGCATCCACATGTTCACATTGTTTTCAATCGTGTAGATAACAATAGACGCACCATCAGCGACAGGAACGACTGTTATCGGAATATCAAGGTTTGCAAGGAACTGAAAGAAAAGTACGGACTTTATTTTGGTAAAGGCAAGGACAGGGTAAGAACACATCGTCTGAAAGGAAGCGATAAGACGAAGTACGAGATTTACCATGCCGTCAAGAACTCGTTAGGCAAATCCAATAGCTGGAAACAATTCATTTCCGAATTATCCAAGCAGGGAATAAAAACGGAGTTCAAGTATAGGGGCAGGAGCAATGTCATACAAGGCTTGTCCTTTACCAAAGACGGCATTACATTTAAGGCTTCGGATATTGACAGGAGTTTCAGCTATTCAAAATTAGACAGACAGCTGAAAGAAACCAACAGCCACTCCCAACGGAGTATCAGAATGGCAACCAACGGCAGCCACCAACCTGCAATGCAACATGAAAATACCTATAATTCAGGTAATGATGTAGTGGAAAGCATTGCCGGAGCGTTTGGCGGACTGTTCAATCCTGCACCCAACTATGGTGACGAGAATGCGGAAGCAGCTTTTCAACGGAAGTTGAAAAGAAGAAAAAGAGAAGAATCAACTGGTAATCATTCAAAAACAGACACGAAAATGAAAGAAATGGAGAACAACGATTTCATCCACACGCTGGATGCGGTATATAACCTCTGTTCCGAAATTAAGGAACGGATAGTTTCGGTTGAAATAACTGATGAAGAAGAAAGCAATGATGGAATTATCCTGCTTTCCGATAATCTGCAACGGCTTCAATCTGAAATAGCGGAAATGAAAGTCGGACTGTCTTCCGACAAGGATGGACGGGATAAACTTCGCGCTGCCATAAATTTGCGGTTGAAAGAAATCAATGAAGTGTATTCGGCATTGAGTACAACTAACGAAAGAATCTTTGCCGGGCAGGAACGAATCAGCAAGGAATTGCAACGGATTCAAAGTCTGAAGATTCAGAATGACCATACACACGTTATTGACTTCAAAACTTCCCGACCGTTTCTATGGCAGGTTGTCATGGCTATGATAATATTGCTTCTTTTGGTCGGCAATGTCTATCAGTTCAAGCGGAACATGGATTTGTCTGACAATGACTTGAAGTACCGTCTTATAAAAAATGTACGGTGGTGTTTCTAGCAATCAATTGGATACGCTGGAAGTGGTATTCCATCGTGACAGGGATAAAACCGTCATCAGAAACATTCGTAATGAGGTGGAGGATTTTGAGTATCGCACACGAGTAAGAGCTGAGAAATTGGAAAAAGCAAGGCTGTTGCAGCAGGAGGCAGAAGAATTACGATAATAAAAACATATTAGTGCCTTAATTTAGTTGGGGCACTAATTATTTTGTTTGCATTCCCTTTTAAACTTATTGTCTTTATGAATTAGAATCATTATCTTTGCTTCAAAGGAAATTAATATAAAACAAATGAATGATTTGAATCAACTTAAAATAGTTTTGGTAAAGAAAAAGCGTACTAATAAATGGTTAGCAGAACAACTTGGAGTAAACCAAACGACAGTATCCAAATGGTGTACAAATACAACACAACCAGATTTACACACATTGAAGCGTATAACAGAACTGTTAGAAGTGAACATTCAAGATTTAATAAACTTCTCGTGAAATAAAACATAGTGCAATGAATGAAATAACAATATCATCAATGTTGCCTGCGGTTAGGAATGCAGCACTTATGCGTGGCAAAACGTACATCGGGATTGATTTTGGCACCTCAACAACGGTGGTATCCATTGCTTCCTACGATGAATCCAATCATAAAATCCATACGAAGTCTTTACGATTGCCACAAATGCTTCCTGACGGTGCTTTATATAGGTCAGAGATTGTGCCTACGGTAATAGCATGGCTGAATGGACGCATCCTTGTTGGAGAAGGCGCATCACAGATGAAATATCAACTGAAAAAGGGGAAAAACATTTGGTATTCGTTCAAATGGAGTTGGGCGAGGATTTAGGAGCAAAGTATTATGATAGTGAATTGCGTGAGATTGAACCTTTTAGAATAAAGAATCCTGTGGATGCCGCACGGGTATTCTTTGCTTATCTGAAATACCTCATCATTAAATACTGCACCGAAAATAATATCAGTACAGATATTTTGTATGCAGTAAGCATCCCAGCATCATTTGAAGCCAATCAACGTAAAGATTTACTTGACGCTTTAATGGCGAATGACATGAAAGTGTCAAAGCAAGCCCTTATAGACGAGCCGAATGCGGCTTTTATCAGCTATGCCGTGTCACGGGCAGCAGAAGACCGTCCTATGTTCATAAGTCCGGATTATAACTCGAAAAGTTTTGGTCTTTGATTTCGGCGGAGGTACGTGTGATATATCAATACTTGAGATAGGACAGAGTGCCAATGGATTCTTTTCTAAGAACATTGCCATTTCAAAATTTACGAAGTTAGGTGGTGACGACATAGACAGGTACATAACATACCATTACCTGATGCCACGTTTTTTGGAAGCTAATGGAAAGAAAAAAGAACAGTTTCGGACGAATGAGCGTAAACAAATAGCTTCTGCACTTTATAAAGTTGCAGAACGACTAAAAATATTAGCGAATAAAACATTGGCTACGCTTACTTCTGATTTTGTAATACCTGAGGTAAAATCAAGCGATTCAAAGACAGAAATAGAGTCTAATGTTGAAGTCATTACGAATAAAGGTACGCTTAAACAGAACAAATTCTACCTAACAAACAAGGAACTTACAGAAACAATGGCTGTGTTCTTAAAACAAGGATTCGGTAAAACTACTCGCATAAAAGGAGAAGATGAATACAATAGTATATTTTCTCCTATAGAAAGTGCCATTAAGAAGTCCAAAGTTCCCAAAGAAGAGATTGATTATGTCTTGCTTATTGGAGGAAGTAGCAAAAGCCCATACATTCAAGAAGCCTTGCATTCCTATTTTGAGGATTCGGAGATATTGGTTCCGATGGACTTGCAAACTCACGTTTCACAGGGAGCAGCCATTCACAGCTTATTGTTCAATGGCATGAATAAATGCTTGATACAACCTATCACGAGTGAACCGATTTAATCATAACCAAGGACGACCGCCCTAAAATCATTCTCCCAGCAGGAACAGAGATACCCTGTAATACTATAGAGATTGATGATTTGGTAACAAGTTCGGGATGGGCAAAAATTGTC
>ENA-OPYV01000504-OPYV01000504.1-human-gut-metagenome-genome-assembly--contig:-NODE-504-length-10264-cov-1.667752_pt1 | contig 10264 bp, 14 predicted proteins | sample MGYA00242474_ERZ504485 | MGnify/ENA primary metagenome ERZ504485 (study PRJEB26092, sample SAMD00036263) | human gut metagenome | host: Homo sapiens | study: EMG produced TPA metagenomics assembly of...
GCCTTGCAGCCCGCTTTCGCTCGGCCTCGGTAGAGGACTGGCCTATTAAAAGTTCGATGTTGCTCATGTAGAATGTGCCGCTCTCCAGCACTTCCACAAGACCCAGCTTCAAAAAGATCTGCAAGGCTCTCTCCACAGTGCCGATCTGCTGGCGGGTAATGGTGGCGATCATCTGCGCCGTGTAGGGGATGTCCTCGTCAAGCTGGAGGCCGCCCCGCCATGTTTCAGCGATTTCAGATACAGCTTGAGCAGAATGTTGGAATACAGCACACCGTCCTGCATACTTCCAGCAGCACGATGGAATCATCGTCAAAATAGTTTTCTTTGAGTTTCAGGTAATAATATTTTCGGTTGTCTGACATAGGGTTCCTCCTTGGTGGTTCTCTTGGGATTCTGTACGCATTTTAAGGCCGTTTTAGGGGTCGGAGGATAAATCTATCAGCCTGCCTTTGACACCTCGAAAAATCCTTGATTTACAAGGGTTTTTCAGCCCCTAAGCGTGACATTTCTCCCCGTTGTTTCCGCTTGCGCTTTGCGGCGTTGATCCGCTTCATGCGTGCGGCACATTCCGGGCAGTATTTGGCTCGGTTGGAACCGGGGGTAAACAGCGCCCCGCATACGGAGCATTTCTTAGCATTCAGCCGGTGGAACAGCGCCGTTTCCAGTTCCTTATCCTGCGGCAATACCGCCGCCCGAAACCACCTGCACAACAGGGAGTAGGAAATAGACTGGACACAGACACATTCCTCCCCATCGTCCAGGGCGATACAGTTTCCGTCGATGTAGTTACAGCACTCATGCACCAGCCTCCGCACTCTGCGGTACTGGCGGTAATCCATGACGGGGATAGGTTCAGACTTATTGTTCTTCATAAATGATTTCTTTCATAAAGTCGGTAACCTCCTTAAATGAATTTATTATTAAATATTCGTGCAAAGTATTGTTTTCTTCGTGCAAATGGCATATACTATAATTGCCAGCAGAAGGGGTTGATCGTATGGCTGGAAATACCACAAACATCAGTATCCGCATGGACGCAGATTTGAAAGCGCAGGCGGACGCACTGTTTACTGAGCTTGGCATGAACCTGACTACGGCGTTTAACATCTTTGTGCGCCAGTCGCTTCGTGAAGGCGGCATTCCCTTTGAAGTAAGGCTGGAACAGCCGAACAAAGAAACGGTTGCTGCCATGCTGGAAGCGGAAAGGATTGCAAAAGACCCGTCTGTAAAGGGCTACAATGACCTTGACGAGTTATTGCTGACCTGAAAAGATGAAAGAAACCAAATATACCGTCAAGTACACGACCAGTTTCAAAAAGACTACAAACGAGCCATCAAGCGTGGCTTGAAGATCGAACTGCTGGAGCAGGTCGTAGCGTTGCTGGCGATGGGCGAACCGCTGCCGGATAAGAACCGTGACCATGACCTGTCCGGCGATTGGGCAGGCCATCGGGAATGTCATATTCTCCCGGACTGGCTGCTTGTCTACCGCATAGAGGACGATGTGCTGGTGCTGACGCTGGCCCGCACCGGCACACACAGCGACTTGTTCGGCAAATAAACAGTCTGCCGCCGTATGGGGAAACCTGTACGGCGGTTTTTCTGTATGCAAAAGGGTGTCGTGAAATGCGACACACTTGACAGGGGTACGCCAAAATGCAGTATCCCTTACCGATCCGGCTCCCGGTCGTGAGGCTTATCCCGTTCCTGTCGGGACAGCTGCTCGGCGGTTTTGCGGAGCCGTTCCACTGATTTCAAATCCTCCCTCATGGATTTCATGGCAAGCGTGTCCGTCTGCTTTCCGGCGGCCAGCTGGTCAATTTCCAGCTGCCATGCCTTTGGGGTGATTGCCTCGCCGCTGTCTTTCAGTTCTTTCAGATACTGGGCCGCTGCGTCATACAGAATCAGTTCCCGGCTGTGGCGCTGTTCAAACTGTTCCCGCTTTTCCGGTTTTACTTTGGCAAGCTGTTTGTGGATGGACTTGTACTGGTTGTACTGTTCCCACATCTCCCCCGTGCTCGGTAAGGGTAGTGATCCGGCGCTCAGCCTTGACGATCTTTCCCCGCAGGTCATAGTAACAGCTGTTCATATCAGCGATTTTTTCATGAAGCTGCTGCATAGACTGGATGCCGTTTGCCTGCAAAAAGCTGAATAGTGCAGCGCTTTCCTGCAAAGCCCGGATTTTGCCGGTGCGGGTGCGGGGAGCGTTCAACTGCTGCTGGGCCTCCCACAAGGCGGTCAAGCTGCTTTGCTGCGTTTGTGGTTTTCTGCTTCGGCTTTCGACCAGCGATAAAGACGGGTAATGCGGGCTTTGATTTTCTTTCAGCAGTTTGTTGTCGGCGGCGATCTGTCGGTTTACTTCCCCCTTGTCGGTGCGGATACCGCGCTTTTCCATTTGGCTGGCAGCTGGCCCCAGATGGACAGAGGGGATTTTATCAATGCCCTGCCTCCTGTAGCTGCGGTGGTCAATGCGCCCCGGTCTGCCGGCAGATTCCAGCGCCCGGTTGGTGTAGGCTGCCCACGCTGCCCGCCAAATCTCCACATTTCCTTTATCGTTCCAGTCGGTCGTATCCTCCCGATGATTTTTCCAGCCGCCTTTCCCATCCGGGATACGCTGTCCATTCTCGTCCAGATCGTATGCCTTGCGGCACTTTGCGCCCCACTGTCCGTTTTCTTTCAGAGGCCGGAGCGTCAGCATGATATGGACATGAGGGTTGCCGGTTCCCTTGTCATGGATGGCAAAGTCGGCGCACATTCCTTTGTCTACAAAGTTGTCCTTCACATAGGCACGCACAAGGGCAAGCTGTTGTTCGCCGGACAGTTCACGGGGCAGGGCTGCTTCGATCTCGCGGGCAAGCTGGCTGTCCCTTGCTTTCTCGATTTGCTCCACGCTGTTCCAGAGGATAGAACGGTCTGCAAACTCCGGCGGGGCGTGGGCGGGCAGCATGATCTCCGCATGGACAACGCCGCCCTTCCGGGTGTAATCATGGGTCAGGCCGTCCCATTCATTCGTCAGTTTGGTTCCGCTTCGGTAGGCGGCTGCGGCAACAGCAGAACGGCCTGCGCTGCGCTTGATGATACTGACGGGAATATGGCAAAAATCTATGGGTGGCACCTCCTTTCGGGCGGGGATATTTCAGGCTCCGTGGAGCCGAACAAACGCGAAGCGGGTGTTTGGCTGCGCGGGGCGCACAAGGGGTTTGGGGAGCGTAGCCTCCCATCGCCGGACGAAGTACGCCAACCGCCCCGGCAGCGCACAGCACCGGCCAACGGTGTATAAGTGCGCCCTTGTAAACAAGGGACTTATGGCGTGTCCCCGGATTTTGGCAGGTTTGCAGTCAATTCCGCAGCCCCTGGAAGATGGGACAGGGCAATCAGAAATGCTTTGACCTCTGTGCCGGAAAGGTTGGGAGCCAACGGGAAAACCCCCTCCAAAATGGGCTCCGCGCTCAATCAGGCGGCGGGTGCGAACCCTGCGTTCTTCGTTCCGCTGCTTGTTCTCCAAAATCTTCTTTCGGTTTTCAAGCTGCCGAATCTCCTTCAGGACTTTCTCCCGTTCTTCTTTTTGGGGGTGGGCTGTAATTTTTTCGTTCATGTCAGGCACCTCTTTTCTTTGAAAATACTCATAGATTGACCGTCCATTTCTGTCGAGCAAAGTACCGGCGCAGCCTCCGCAGTGCGGCATGGATGGATTTTCCCGCCTGTGATGGCGTGATACCCTCCATTGCGGCAATATCTTTCACTTTCATATCCAGAATATAGCGGGCGTGAACACGGCGAGCCTGCATAGGCGGCAGGGAGGAAATGGCTTCATACAATCGCCGTATCAGTTCTTCGTATTCGGCTAATTCTTCTTTTTCTATCAGGTAGTCCTCCGGCGATGGCTGCGCCCAGCCGATGGCGGCATTTTCGATTCCATCGTTACAATCGAGGGAATAAAACGCCTTATACCGGAACATCTTGCGATCTCTGGCGGCCTCGGCTCTCTTATCCAGAAGAAACGCTTCGACGATCTCATCGGACACCTCCACAAAAATGTCCTCTTTGCAAAATGGATAATATTGTTTGAGATTGATGGTCTGCATAGGCACGCCCTCACTCTGTTTGAAAAAGGTCATCATAGCAGCGGCGCATATTCCGCAGCCCCCGGTGGATGGCAACGCTGACCTTGCTGCTGTGGACGCCCTCTATCCGAGAGATTTCCGGCTGCTTGATACCAGCAATGTAGTAGGCGTGAACACGGCGGGCCTGTGTCGGAGTGGCATGAGCCAGAGCCACCGGCAGAGCTGCAATCAGGTATAGGCGGGTGGTCATTTCTTCTCGTTCCAGCAAAATATCTTCCGGCGATCTGCTGTGTTCCAGTGCGTAATTTTCCAGCCAGCTGTATGCGTCCAGAGAGTAGTAGGCGCGGTGGTAGACTTTCCGACGCTCATAGTTCTCCATCTCCCGCTTGGCCTGATACATCGCTGCCCATACCTCGTCCGTAACATCCACAAACTCGTCATGCCGGTAGTGGTGATACATCCACCGCAGATTGATTGTTTTCATAGGCTTACCTCCTGAAAATCGGAGAGGCGGGCAGCTTCGTCTGCTGTCCGCCCCTCGCTGAGATAAGGGAAATGATCCCTTTCACTTGGTAGCCAGAAAACAGGTCATTCGTTAAGCCTGTTCTCAAAGAAATTTATAAATTTTTTCTGACCGCCTCCACACTTTGATACACAGCCACTTTGGAGCAGCCGCACAGCACACCGATCTCTGCAAGGCTCAGCCCGTCAAGCGCATAGAGCAGGAACCGGCGGCGCTGGGCCTCGGTACAGGTGTCCAGAACAGCCATCAGCTCATGCAGCGTTTCCATGCGGCAAAGGTATTCCTCCGGCGTTTCGCCGTAGACCCCTACACCCTCGGTGGTAATGATGTACTCGTCAAACTCCCGGCCATCCCAATGCCGCCGCTGTTCATGGAACAGGTTCTCCGTTTTATGATCGGCCTGGTCAAGAAATTCATAGACTTCCAGCGTGACCTCCACGGCCACAGCTTGTCCGTTATAATTGATGGTAACTTCCATCTGCCTTTCCTCCATTCAGATTTTTTGGGTAAATCTGCATGGGGCGGCGGGGAGCGGCACCGGGGATAAAGTTCGGGCCATGCTGACCCGATGTTCCGGCTCCACAGGGACAAAAAAGCGCCCGGACGGCATAAAGCCATACGAGCGTAATAGAGTATATTTTGCTGTTTAGTTACATGGTATAGTGCATACTTCTGACCGCATTGCTCCGCTGCTGGGAACAGGCTTTTTTTTAGCTGGTGCAGGTCATGGGTACTGTGAAAAAAGGCAAGCATAGACACGGCGGCAATCCTCCTATATGCCCGCCGTGGATTTACACGGTGTTAGGGTCGTCGTAGACTTGCCGATAGGCAAAAAGAAGCGGCGGCTCTGAAAATCAAAGCCGCCGTAATTTAGAAATGGCGCGTGAAAATACCTCTGCTTTGCGACGGCTTTTTTTTCTTTTGCCGCGTCCGGCAGATTATTTTCTTTATGAGTAAGGGCGAAAAATCAATCGTAATCATAAAATTATGGTCATGTATTTCAATTATTGGATTTTGTACAATTCATCATAAGTAATAGCTTTTTCACAATGTAAAGTCCTTGTCCAGACGTACCATTACTTCTTGAAACATCTGCTACATAAAAGCGTTCCAACAGTTTTGAATATTCTTCTGTAGGAATAGATGCAACAGGATTTTTTAATACAGAGTTGTACAGAATCTGCGATATTAATTAGTTGAATTACAACATTATTTGTAGTGGATGTTACCGCATTGAATATAAGATTTTGTATAATGCGAATACACGCCTTTCTGTCAGCATTAAGATAGATGTCCATATTAGGTATTTCTATTTGGGGTTCAATTCCATTAACGCTGAAAAATCGAATAATTGTCTAGCAGGATTTCAGTAAGCAATGAGCATAGCTCAACCTTTTCATAGTAAAATGGATATTGTCCTGCTTCTAAAAGAGAGATTTGATAAAAGTCATCTATGAGACGTTCTAATCTCAATGCTTTTCCGGATAATGCTGAAATATATTCCGCTCTTTTTTCATCAGGCGCACTTGATAGAAGTTGCAAATATCCGCGAATGGAAGTTAGTGGTGTCCGTAAATCATGAGAAAGGCAAGAAATATTCTCTTTTAATTCATTCTCCTTTTTTTGAATTTCGCCCAGATAAATATTATCTTTTGATACAATCTGATTTATGATTTCAACCAAATGCTCTAACCGCCTATCAGATAAAGACACTGTAACTAACTTTTTCGTTTTTCTATTCAGAATAGCATTTAGTTGGACGATTACTTTATATATCTGTATTTTCCAGTTAATTAAAGAAATTGAAAGGATAATGACCAATGCTATCAGAACAAGAAACATAATCGCCCAACCCATATTCTACCTCCCTTTTACTTGATTTCTTTTCTAATCATAATAAGACCGCCAACAATCAAAAGAGAAATGCACCCTATGAAATAGAATGGTAAATGCTCAATAATACCCCATTGTGCGACAAGAGCTGAAATTCATCCAATAGTACATAGGATTTCCATATACAAAAAATTTTAAGGGTATTGAAACCGTCTCCATATCACTCCATAGCATTAAGTAAACAGACGCTCCACTGAATACATATAAGCAGCAAATCCCTGTTACAATCCCTGTATTTTGAATAACGACACATAAAAAAATAGAAATGCTTTCTAATGCTAATAAACCGTTCCGCAAGCAAGAGCCCATCCCAAAAGGTTTATTACTTCACTCGCAGTTGGAATGTAACCGGATTGTATGATTTCAATAACGAAAAATGTAGCTACAAAAAATCAGATACGTTATCAGAGACACCACCAATATTGTAATCGCTTGGTGTAGTAGAGAATAGTTCGTTTAGTGCCGTATGCAACAGATAATTTGATTGTACCCGTATTATAATTCTTTTGTAAAAAATATGGTTGCAAATAAAATGCCAATAATCCAGAAAAAGGCTGTATATGCAAGAGATGAGCGGGCAACAGTTTGAAACGTTGGTATTTCACTAGATAGATAACACTTAGCTTGAAATCCGATTACACTTTCTGTTCCATCTCCGGCTCCAAAAAAAGTCATGTCACCAAGTGCAAAAGAGACCATTATAACCGCCGCACATACGCCTAATATAGTTATCAATATCTTTGAGTGACGCAATTTATAAAATTCAGCTTTAAAATGGTTAATCATTTTGGCACCCTCCTATCAAATTAGTGTAATAAGTTTCAAGACTATCTCCAGATTGTGCTAACTGATAAATCGTAATGTTATTTGCACTTAGCAACGCTGATACTTTTCCGGCATTTTCAACATAATCATATAGATGAATACTTTTGTCTGGCATAACAGAAAAATTTGAAGTATTCAGTTTGCTTTCCAATAAAACACTAGCAGCAGCTACATCATTCACTTGCAACAACAGATGCTTTTTGCAGCGTTTGTCTAACTCTGTAGCGGTAATTTCCTGTAAAAGTTTCCCCTCATGTAAGATACCATATCTATTTGCTAATTGATGAAGTTCCGTGAGAATGTGACTTGAAATCAAAATAGTGATTCCACGTTCTTTATTTAGTCTTTTGAGTAAGTTTCTTAATTCGATAATTCCAGTAGGGTCTAGTCCGTTAATTGGTTCATCTAGTACGAGAAATTCAGGATTCCCAAGCAAAGCGATTGCGAGAGCTAGTCTCTGCCGCATACCCAAAGAGAAATCTTTTGCTTTTTTCTTTCCGGTATCTTTCAAACCAACTAATGCTAAAGCATTATCAATGCAACCTTTTCCTGGAATACCGCGTTGCAAACGTTGTACCTCCAAATTTTCATAGGCTGTCATATCAAGATAAAGAGAAGGGCTCTCAATAATACAGCCAATGCGCTCACGCTGCTTTGCAAGTTTCTTATTGCTTTCACCGAATAAAGCAATTTTGCCAGTAGTAGGTTCTGCCAGTCCGGTTAGTAAACGAATCATTGTTGTTTTACCGGCACCGTTTTCTCCGATAAACCCATAAATATCTCCTTGCATTACAGACATAGATACTTGATTTAGGGCTAGTGTATTGCGATACTTTTTTGTGATGTTGATAGCTTCAAAAACTGTTACGTTCATTTTTTCACAGCTCCTTTCTTGTTATTTAGTATCGCAGACAATTCCTTGAATAATCTAAAGGTAAAGCTAAAGATTATCTAAAGCTCACTTTGCAAATCGGTAACCCAAGCCCCATATGGTCTTAATTCGGCAGCCTTCGCCCTTTAATTTTTTTCGTAAGTTACTTATATGTGTGTTAATGACATCATTATCCCTTGCAAATGGTTCTTGCCAAATACTTTCATAAAGATTTTGCTTAGAAAAAACTTTATCAGGATATTTCGCCAGTAGTTCTACAAGTTGATACTCTTTTGCTGTAAGCACAATAATTTCGTCTGCAACAGTAACTATCTTTGAAGATGTATTAATGGAAAGTTCTCCAAAGGTCAAACAAAGATTGGGAGTATCTTTTTGACTTCTTAGCAAATTGCGTTCAATTCGCGCTAGTAATTCGTCCAAATCAAACGGCTTTGTTAAATAGTCATCAGCACCCAAGCGTAGCAGTTCGACTTTGTTGAATGTTAAACTTTTTGCAGAAACAACAATTACAGGTACGTCTGAAAATTTTCTGATATTTCTAATTAACTCATCTCCACTGATAAAAGGAAGCATTAAATCTAAAATAATTAAATCTGGGGATAATTCTTTTATACGTTCAATCGCATTTGCACCAGTAAGTGTGAAGAAGACTTGATAATTGTACTTTTCCAGATGGTCTTTTATCATAACGCAAATTTCTTTATCATCTTCGATAATTAAAACATTATTCATGTTGAAACTACCTTTCTGCGTCTATCAGTCGGCTTTTCCGCGTCCTTTGGGATCAGCCAAACACCAGCCATATTCACAGCGCCAGGGATACGCCCACCAGCGCAATAATAATTTGCACTACGAGGTGTCACGCCCCACTTTTCGGCGGCCTCTTTCAATGTCATATAGTCCATTTCGCACCTCCACAGAGTACATTATAGTTCTCTTTTTCGAACAATGCAAGAAACGGGATATGAATTATAAACTTCAACTAACCTGCATACAGTGACATTCCACAGGCGAAGTATGAATTATACAATGTAACAGGGTGATATTATATGGCGAAAGTTGAAGATTGTCCCGGTTTTGAAACCTTCGGCGCAGATGTCAAAGCCGCACGAGAGGCAAAGCGTCTGGCACGAAAAACATTGGCGGAAATGGTTGGGATTGAATGGCGGTATCTTGCCAACATTGAGAATCAAGGTGCAATTCCGAGCCTGCCTGTGATGATCCAATTGATTAAGATCTGCGGACTTCCCGTGGAACGGTATTTTAACCCGGAGATCATGCGGGAAGAAAGCGAACAGCGGCAACGGGTCAGCCACAAGCTGAAACTCTGCCCTGAAGAATACCTGCCGATTATCGAAGGTGCCATAGACGGGGCGCTCAAATGGAACAGACTGCGAAGCAGAAGGAGGACGCATAATCGCGGCCTCCTTCTGGCATTTCTATATCAAGGTTCCCGGCACTTTTCCAAAAGTTCCTGACACCTCTGCTGGATTTCTCTGGTTTCTGTCACAGTCAGTTCACGCTCGTTTCCGGTAATTTTATCTTCCAGAAAGTTGGCGTATGTACCCAGCAAAGCGTTCCGTAAATCCTCTGGGGTTTTCTGTATCTCGGCGCTATACCAGTCATTCCGGTGGGGTTCCCATGCCATCAATGTATAACCGTGGCTGGTCTGAACCACCTCATACAGAGGGTCATCATCCAGATATGCCTGAAACACTTCCAGAACCTTTTCAAAGGTCAGCATTTCCCACACCTCCCATTCAGCTGCAAATCAGTTCCCTGATTAAAATTTCCTCAATCTGTGCCGTTAATGTGTTCATCAGCCCCACCCAACGCATAGGGTCACAGGCTTTCAGTTCTTCCGTGACACCCGCAGTCTCCATCATGTGAGGCAACATGGTTTCCACACGCTCCTGCGCTGTCCGGGCAATCTCTAACAGGTGTGGATACAGCTTCTCGCTCATCAGCAGTTGGTTGTAGAGAATGGGGCGATGTTCCTTTAGGTAGGATTTTTCGCATTCTGCCGTACTTGCCGATAGAAGTTTCCGGCTGTTCAGAAAGTTTTAG
>ENA-OPYV01000506-OPYV01000506.1-human-gut-metagenome-genome-assembly--contig:-NODE-506-length-10218-cov-2.636111_pt1 | contig 10218 bp, 11 predicted proteins | sample MGYA00242474_ERZ504485 | MGnify/ENA primary metagenome ERZ504485 (study PRJEB26092, sample SAMD00036263) | human gut metagenome | host: Homo sapiens | study: EMG produced TPA metagenomics assembly of...
TGTCTGACGACTTAAAGAAAAAATACGAAGAAGCAACTGCTAAATTCTTGGAGCCTGCGAAAAATAAATAACCTTTAAATAAATACGTTATGAAACATTAGCTTATTATTTGTTAGGCATCTTCTCTTTTATGCCTCCTGAATGCATGCAGTGACGAAGAAAACCCAACTCCGGAACCTCCTCCTTCCAAAGGACAGGAAGAAGTACAAAAAAATTGTAGAAGTACTGAAAGAAAGCAATCCGGAAGTCAGCCAGTTTGTAGAAATACTGGAAAAAGTGAATGTAGCCGACCTGACACAAGACGAACTGACCGTCTTTGCTGTAAAAAACAAAAATACCGCAAGCCGTGCTGCCGTATTGGATACCGCTTCCATCAAAAATCACATCGTCAAAGGACGCTATGCCAAAGAGGATTTAACAGATGGCAGTACCCTGACCAGTATCAGTAACGAAACACTTTATGTGACACGTACTGAAAATGACGTACAAATTAATGGAGTCAAGATTGAAGGCAATGCTATTCCGGCCGGGAAACAGCTATGTGTATGTCGTTCTGAAGTGATTCCGACAGCAGAGGTTCCTTTGGTTCCTTTACATGCAACCACCATTATCACCAAGTTACCTACAGGAGAAGCACTTGCAGGAGTCAACATCGAAGCAAAAGATGGAAGAGGAAACCTGCTTGGCACTTTCACCACGAATGAAAACGGTGAAGCAATTATTCAGCATCAAAGCGATACATTGAGTTATGTGATTAGTAAAGAAAATTTCTCTAACCTGCACGACGGCTTCTTAATCGCAGGAATGGACGAAAACGGAAATTTAATATACGCCGACTTAAACGGAGATGGCCTGATAAACGTGGATGATAAAGTAAGCAGTGACCCTTATACTTACTTCGTGAATTACAAAGATCTTCCGGAAAACAGTCTGACAAAGACTCACTACATGACAGAGATAAAAGAGGAAGAAATCAATGTGCCTGAAGTGGAAGCACTATGGAAACAATCATTTGAGACATTCCTTACTCAAAGCAAAAACATGGAATTCAGCCTGTTATATGATAAAAGCTTTGACTATAACATGATTGAATATACCTCCAGTACTTTCTGGGATTTTGCTTATCAAACAATAGACGAATGCAAAAAATACCTGGAACAACTGACTTCACTCAATACCGCAGAAGGATGGGAAGCCTCCTGGAATCTAACCGTTGACTTAGGAGTCATTCAAAGCCAGTTGTTCGGATATTATGGTAAACTCATACCTAATGACACACAGGAAAGTCAAGAATACTTGATTTACTATCTGACTGATTTAGTAAATACATTTGACACGGAGAAACAATTAGCAGCCAGAGCCCTACTTGCAAAGATTTCCCTACTTTCTGGAGCTTACGACGCTGCTATCCAAGAATGCCAATATATTTTGAATACCAACGCATTCGTTTTAGACCCACAGGCTCTAAATAATCTTGAAAGTAAAGAAGTTATTTGGGGAGGATATAAAGACAATTTCGGTAATCCCGGAGGCGACTACATTCATCCAGTTCTGCTGCGTGAAGTCTACCTTATGGCTGCCATCGCTTATTCTCAAACCGGAAGAGAAATGGAAGTCACAGAAGTTAAAAACATCTTAAACGAGGCATTCTCTATCGAAGGTGCAGAATGGAAAGACTACATCAATCTGCTGCAAGGAACCGGAAGCGCTTATCCATATTACCGGTTGCTGAACATACCTATCGAGCAGACAGGATTCAACCCGAACAAACATTTCTATCTCCCCATTCCTCAAACTGCACTCGATACTTATCCAGGAATGAAGCAGAACTCTGGATATTGATTCTCTCTTACTCTCTCTCTAACACAAAAAAAATCCCAGCCAGAAATATTTCCGACTGGGATTTGCTTAATATACGTGAAAGGGGAAGATTACATCATACCGCCCATGCCACCCATTCCCGGAGCAGCCATCGGCATTTCAGGTTTTCTTCCTTCTTTTCTACGATGACACATTCTGTAGTCAGGAACATACCTGCGATAGAAGCGGCATTTCCAATGCTACACGAGTAACCTTTGCAGGATCAACTACACCGGCAGCATGCAAGTGTTCGTATACATCTGTACGAGCATTGTAACCGAAGTCACCTTTACCTTCACGTACTTTCTGTACTACAACTGCACCTTCCTTACCAGCGTTAGCTACAATCTGACGAAGCGGTTCTTCGATTGCACGCTTGATGATTTCGATACCTGTAGTTTCATCTGCATTGTCACCTTTCAAGCCTTCCAATGCATCGATGGCACGGATGTAAGTTACACCACCACCCGGTACGATACCTTCTTCGATAGCGGCACGAGTTGCACACAAGGCATCATCTACACGGTCTTTCTTTTCCTTCATTTCTACTTCGCTGGCAGCACCTACGTAAAGAACTGCTACACCACCTGACAATTTAGCCAGACGTTCCTGCAATTTTTCCTTATCGTAGTCAGAAGTAGAGTTCTTGATTTCAGCCTTAATCTGGTTGATACGTTCCTGAATCAATTCTTTCTGACCTGCACCGTTTACGATAGTAGTGTTTTCCTTAGAAACAGTTACCTTGTCGCAAGTACCCAACATTTCGAGTGTAGCCTGTTCCAGTTTCAAACCTTTTTCTTCGCTGATAACTACACCGCCAGTCAATACGGCAATATCTTCCAGCATAGCCTTACGACGGTCGCCGAATCCCGGAGCCTTCACAGCACAAATCTTCAACTGACCACGCAGACGGTTAACTACCAAAGTAGTCAACGCTTCGCTGTCTACATCTTCTGCGATAACCAACAAAGGACGTCCGCTCTGTACAGCCGGTTCCAGGATAGGCAAGAAATCTTTCAGGTTAGAAATCTTCTTATCGTAAATCAGGATATACGGATGTTCCATCACGCATTCCATCTTTTCAGTATCAGTTACAAAGTAAGCAGACAAGTAACCACGGTCAAACTGCATACCTTCTACCACACCAATTGTAGTATCTGTACCCTTAGCTTCTTCGATAGTGATAACACCGTCTTTAGAAACTTTACGCATTGCATCTGCAATCAACTTACCGATAACCGGGTCGTTGTTTGCAGAAATTGTAGCAACCTGTTCAATCTTATCGTAGTTATCACCTACAGTTTCAGACTGAGCCTTGATAGATTCCACAACCTTTGCCACAGCCTTGTCAATACCACGTTTCAAATCCATCGGATTTGCACCGGCAGTTACGTTCTTCAAACCAACACCTACGATTGACTGAGCCAATACAGTAGCAGTAGTTGTACCGTCACCTGCATCATCACCTGTCTTAGAGGCTACAGATTTTACCAGCTGAGCACCTGTGTTCTGGAACGGATCGCTCAATTCCACTTCTTTTGCTACAGTTACACCATCCTTTGTAATGTGAGGGGCACCGAATTTCTTTTCGATGATTACATTACGACCTTTCGGGCCCAGTGTTACTTTCACTGCATTAGCCAGTTCGTCTACACCTTTTTTCAACTGATCGCGAGCGTCAATGTTGAAGAGAATATCTTTTGCCATAGTGAATTTCCTTTCTAATCTTAAATTCGTTAATTACCTAAATTATCCCAAAACTGCCAGTACATCGCTCTGACGCATCATCAAATACTTCACACCTTCGTATTCGATTTCAGTACCAGAATATTTACCATACAATACAGTATCACCTACTTTCAAGACCATTTCTTCGTCTTTAGTGCCATGGCCAACTGCCACTACTTCACCCTGCAACGGTTTTTCTTTCGCTGTGTCAGGAATAATGATACCACCGATTGTTTTTCTTCTGCAGGAGCCGGAAGAATCAGGACTCTGTCTGCTAATGGTTTAATGTTCATAATGCTATAATTTAGTTTATATTTTATCGTTTATCAAATGCGTTAAAGCACCTATCTTTCTGCGAAAAGCGTGCCAAAACAAAAGACTGACATTCTGACATAAAACAACCTGACAGTCCTGGCCTCATACTGACAATTCTGACATCCAGCCTTACACGCAAACAAACTTCCGTTATTGGAGATGTATCGAAAAATAATTATCTTTACCACCTAAACCTAACATAATAAATATATGAACAGACCTCTGCAAACACTTACTTTAGCCGCTGCACTTTCCTGCACAATGGCTACGGGTTGGGCTTCCATTCTTACACAAATGCCCAATCAACAGAACAATGACTACGAAATGTTTATGGAAAAAATCCGGAATACAACTATTAAAAATCCTTCCATTGACAAAGATCTAGCTTTGTTTCAGGAAAACGGCTCATTTAGCGACATTGATTATGATGATACCCAGATGACCAACTGGACTCCGATTCAACACATTGAACGTTTGTCGGATTTTGTCTACGCATATACCAACGAAAAAGAACAAATACTATCAGAACGAAGATTTATATCAGAAAATTGTCAAAGGATTAGAATACTGGTATGACGTAGATTCTGAAAGTGACAACTGGTGGCACAATCAGATTTCCGAACCACAGAAACTCGGGGTGCTGCTCATTCAAATGCGCATTGGAAAAAACAGATTCCACAAGAACTGGAAACAAAAATATTGAAACGGATTCAGGAAACAGGCGGAGACCCGGCTAAATGGACAGGTGCCAACCGTACAGATATTGCTCTACACTGGATTTACCGTTCTTGTCTGACACAGAATGAAGCCGATTTAAAAACAGCTATCGACAACGTTTTCAATCCGGTGGTATATACCACAGAAGAAGGATTCCAACATGACAACAGTTATTTCCAACATGGAGAACAGCTTTACATCGGAGGCTATGGAGATGAAATTCTTAAAGGTGTTACCCAGGTAGCTTCCTATGCATTGGGCACACAGTATCAACTGGATAAAGAGAAAGTGAAGCTGCTCAGCAAGTTCATGCGCGAGACTTATTACCGTACCGTACGCGGTCAGAATATGTCGTTCGACGTGGTAGGACGCAGTGTAAGCCGTCCGGGATTACTGAACAAACGAACCACTACCACTTATGCCCAGCGAATGATTGACATCGATCCAACTCATGCCGATGAATACAAAGCCATCATCGCCCGCCTGAACCGAAAGCAGCCTGCTGACTATCAGGTAACCGCTTCACATACCCATTATTTCCGTGGTGACTACTCATTACATGTGCGTCCTCAATATAACTTTTGACGTACGTTTGGCTTCTACACGCACGAAGAAATGTGAATACGGCAACAAAGAAAACCTGAAAACCTATTTCATGTCCGACGGATGTACCAACATTGTACAAACAGGCGATGAGTATTTCAATATCTTCCCAGTATGGAACTGGTGCCATATTCCGGGTACTACCGCTCCTCAAGTAGAAAAAATACCGATGGATCCGAAAGCATGGGGCGTGTTAGGTACTTCCACATACGCAGGAGGAGTTTCCGACAGTATTTATGGAGCTACGGCATACGCTTACATGGATACCAATCCTGAAGTAAACACCGGAGCCAAGAAAAGCTGGTACTTCTTTGATAACGAAGTGGTATGTCTGGGAGCTGGTATACAATCCACTTCCACTTATCCGGTTCACACCACTGTCAACCAATGCTTCTTGAAAGACGGCATCTTAGTTGACAAGGGAGGTAAAGAAGAGACCTTAGCAAACGGAAGTTATACCTTGCAAGCCCCGCAGTGGGTATTGCATGACAAAATCGGCTACTTCTTCCCACAGAAAGAAGAAGTGTTCCTGACAGCCCAGACACAGAGCGGACGCTGGTATGACATCAACACCAGCAAATCGAAAAAAGAAGAAAAGAGGGATGTCTTCACATTGGGTATCAATCACGGTGTGGCTCCGAAAGACGGCTCATACGCTTACATTGTAGTGCCGGGAAAAAACTTCCGCACAAGAGATGGAAGCCTATCAGAAAGAGAATGCCATCGAAATTCTGTCGAACAATGCAAAAGTACAGGCTGTTCGGAATACCAAACTGAATGTCTGGATGGTAACTTTCTTCGAAGCTGGTACTTTCAAACATAAAGAATTGAGTGTTACCGTAGACAAGCCATGCATATTGATGGTAAAAGACATCAACGCAAAATCGGCCAATCTGCATATTGCCGACCCGGGACAAACCCAGTCGCCCATTCAAGTGGAACTGAAAATCGGTAAGAAGAAACAAGCGCTCACAGCCGACTTCAGCCAAACAGGCATTTATGCAGGAGCTACCAAGCAATACACTGTAAAACTTTAATCTCAATATGAGACAAAAAAGAAGCTCCATGGTACACTCAACTCAAGGCCATGGAGCTTCTTCTTTTTATTGTTCTTCCGATTCCGAGAATAAATCTCTTGCAGGAGTCACCGGTGTCGTGCCCCTGTCCGCTTCCTGCCGGATACGGGAGGAGAACCTCTTTTTCGAAGTGATGCCCAATTCCGTCAGCATATCCGCCTGACGAATCAGGTTGCCTTTTCCCTGCGAAAGCTGCCCCAACGCATTCTTGTAAGCCGTGGAAGCTGCCTGTAAAGAATCTCCAATCTTTTCGAAAGTCTCGGTAAATCCTACCAGTTTCTCATAAAGCACCGTTCCTCGCTTGATGATGTCCTGAATATTTTTCACCTGATACTCCCGCTTCCATAAATCCAAGGCCAATCGAAGCGCTGCAATCAGGTTGGTCGGACTAATCAATACGACCTTCTTCTGGTAAGCATAATTCCAAATGTCCGGATCGGCCTGCAAGGCCAACAAATAAGCCGGCTCGTTCGGCACGAACATCATTACAAAATCCAATGAAGACACATTGTAGCTGGAATAATCTTTCCGGCTCAACTCATCAATGTGGGCTTTCACAGAAGCCAGATGTGCTTTCAAGTACTGTTCACGCTGCACGGCATCCTCACAGGCCACATAGCTTGCGTATGCCGTAAGCGATACTTTTGAGTCAATAATCACCTGACGGTTATCCGGATACACCACCAGCACATCAGGCTGCATCCGCTGTCCCAACTCGTTTTTAAGCGGTTCACCGTGTTCATCTTTCAAGAATTCCTGACGGAAATATTCTTCCCCTTCCCTCAGACCGGAATTTTCCAAGATAGTCTCCAATATCATTTCACCCCAGTTTCCCTGCATCTTGGAATCTCCTTTCAAGGCACGAGTCAGGTTGTTGGCATCGTCGCTAATCTGTTTGTTCAGCTGCATCAGTTCCTTGATACGGTCTTCCAAAGAAAAGCGTTGCTTGGATTCTTTATCGTACACCTCTTCCACCTGATGCTTGAATTCTTTCAAATTCTCTCCAAAAGGTTTCAACAAATTACTCAAAGTTTCTGAACTAAGCCGGTTGAATGCCTCCGTCTTCTGCTGGAAAATCCGGTTAGCCATATTCTCAAACTCCGTATTCAGTTGCTTCCGCAATTTCTCCACTTCTTCCTTCTGATTCTCCAACCGTTCTTCCAGGTTGCGACGCTCTGCCTGTGATGTAGCCAGTGCACGACCTGCCTCTGCCCATTTCCCAGAAAGTTCATCGACCTGTCCACGCAGCCTCTCCGTATCCTTCCGATACTGCTCTGTCAGCAATTCAGCACGTTCCTTTTCCGCCTTCAGCAAATCCTGGGCATGCTGTTGGTTCATCTGTAACTCCGACCGCAAAGAAAACGGACTTCCTCGCAGCCCATAAATAGCCCAGCAATCCTCCTACTATCACGCCAACAACCAAATATACAATTTCCATATTCTCTACTAATTTTCGAAAACACCTATAAAAAACACAGGTTTCACGAAACAGAAGTCCGAAGCATCTGCCTCTTCCGTCTTCTTCCGTGACCTGTGTCCTTTTTATTTATGATTAATCGCTCACACTTATCCGTTGATGGCAGCTACCAGTTCTTCCGGAGTAACCAGCGACTGTTCGCCGCTCGTCATATTTTTCAGCATGACTTTTCCTTCTTTCATTTCATTTTCACCTACAATGGCTACAAACGGTACCATCTTAGCATTGGCATAGCTCATCTGTTTCTTCATTTTAGCAGCATCCGGATAGATTTCTGCACGGATACCAGCCGCACGAACCTGTGCCAATACCGGCAATACATACGCAGCCTCAGCTTCACCAAAGTTGACGAACAGCAACTGTGTGCCGTTCACCGCTTCTTTCGGATACAAATCCAACTGGTTCAGTACGTCGTAAATACGGTCAGCGCCGAACGAGATACCCACTCCCGACATACCTTCCATACCGAACACACCGGTCAGGTTATCGTAACGGCCACCTCCACTGATACTACCAATCTGTACGTCCAGCGCCTTCACTTCAAAGATAGCACCCGTATAATAGTTCAGTCCACGAGCCAATGTCAAATCCAGTTCCACTTCCGACTGAATACCTAGTCCGGCAATCGTCTTCAGGATAAATTCACTTTCTTCTACTCCCTTCAAGCCAGTCTCACTTGCAGCCAGCACATTCTTCAACGTAGCTAACTTCTCTTCGTTCGAACCGCTCAACAGAATAATCGGCTGCAACTTGTCGATGGCTTCCTGCGGAATACCTTTTGATGCCAGTTCCGCATTTACATTGTCCAAACCATTTTATCCATTTGTCAATGGCCACTGTAATGTCGACAATCTTATCGGCTTCTCCGATGATTTCTGCAATACCTGTCAGAATCTTACGGTTGTTAATCTTGATGGAAACACGAATACCGAATTTCTGGAACACCGCATCAATCATCTGCACCAGTTCCACCTCATTCAGCAAGGAATTACTGCCTACCACGTCGGCATCACACTGATAGAATTCACGGTAACGTCCCTTCTGCGGACGGTCGGCACGCCATACCGGCTGAATCTGGAAACGCTTGAACGGGAAAAGTGATTTCATCACGGTGCATTACCACGTAACGCGCAAAAGGAACTGTCAGGTCATATCGCAAACCTTTTTCACAGAATTTGCTGGCCAATTTTGCTGCATTGCGGCTCAACAGTTCTTCATCTGTCAGTCCAGAAAAATAGTCACCTGAATTCTGAATCTTGAAAAGCAGCTTATCGCCTTCCTCTCCGTACTTACCCATCAAAGTAGACAGGTTTTCCATGGAAGGAGTCTCTATCTGCTGAAAGCCGTAGCGATAGAACACCTCGCGAATCGTGTTGAATATATAGTTACGTTTCGCCATTTCTACCGGCGAAAAGTCTCTTGTTCCTTTAGGTATACTTGGTTTTGTTGCCATAATGAATCAGTCATTTAAATTAAGGGGCAAAAATACGAATAAAAATTTCTACCTTCCGCACAACAAAACGAAAGGATTTCATGCTTACTCGCGACGATTCATATAAATCGTTACGTAGTAAATCAGCGTAGCCAGTGAACCCAAGGCAGCTACGACATACGTATAGGCAGCCGACTTCAAGGCATCCGTAGCCTGCTGATGATTAAACGCATTGGTAATTCCAGCACTACTCAACCATACCAGTGCCCGACGGCTTGCATCAATTTCTACCGGAAGGGTAATGAAACTGAACAACGTAGTCATGGCAAACAGACAGATACCGATAAGCAGCAGCTGCGGAAAAGATTGTAACATTATTATACCTGCCAACAACACCCAAGATACGATGGAAGAAGAGAACTGTACTACCGGAACCAAAGCCGAACGCATACGCAAAGGCGCATATCCCCGCGCATGCTGTACCGCATGTCCGCACTCGTGAGCAGCCACTGCCGCAGCAGCCACACTTGCACTACCATAAACTCCTTCACTCAAATTCACTGTCTTGTTCATGGGGTTATAATGGTCGGTCAACATTCCCGACGTACTGGTCACTGTCACGTCGTAAATACCATTGTCACGCAGCATCTTTTCCGCCACTTCCTTTCCTGTCATGCCATTGGTCAACGGCATCTGGGAATATTTTTCAAATTTACTCTTCAGGTTTGCCTGAACCAGGTAACTGATAATCGCAATACCTATAAATACAATCCAAATCAACATCAATACTTCGGTAAATTTTTACCGAAAAATTAAAAAGTTAAACAATAGAACCGGCAAAAGCTGGTTCGGAAACACTAAAGAGGTCATTGAAATGTTGTCAAAAACGAATGGTTAAGCATGAAGAAATGTGCTGAAAAAAGAGAGCTAACCTGCTGATAATAAAGGTAAAAAGTATTGCATAATTCGTTATTTCTTAGTAAATTAGAAGTCTCTGAACTCTTCTGATT
>ENA-OPYV01000507-OPYV01000507.1-human-gut-metagenome-genome-assembly--contig:-NODE-507-length-10217-cov-1.744301_pt1 | contig 10217 bp, 10 predicted proteins | sample MGYA00242474_ERZ504485 | MGnify/ENA primary metagenome ERZ504485 (study PRJEB26092, sample SAMD00036263) | human gut metagenome | host: Homo sapiens | study: EMG produced TPA metagenomics assembly of...
ACAAAAAAAGATGGAACTGCTGTTTCAGAATGGCTGTATCGCTGGGTAGAGAATCTGGTATTGTTGTTCAGTCCAGCCGTTCTGTAGATAATAAGATGTACGAATCAAAAATGTTGAGGATATGACCCTTAAAGCAGGCCATGAGAGCTGGCGTGAAAAATTAACTCTTTATGTATATGATTACGATTCCACAGGCAATCAGACAATATACGATATTAATACTGGAATTACAGTTTCTGTTGAAAAACAGGATTTAAAAGATGCCATTACAATTGGTACTCTCAGTGATCTTAAATATAACGGTTTTTCTCAGTCAATAGATACTTCTAAGTTACTGTAACTCCTGCTTCTGTTGATTCAAAGTATTATTCTCTTACATCTACAAGCGCTACTAATGCAGGAGAGGAAATCACTGTAACAGCATCTGCAGATGATGTTGCAGGTTCTCCTTATAAGGGAAGTGTTACTGCAAAAGCAAAAATCGTTGCAAAAACATACAACAAAAGTAACAAAGATGATACAAAAGCTACAACTGATATCATTGCAGATGTAACTAAGGGACTTAGTTTTCCATATACAGGAACAAAATATTTATGTGTCTAAAGACAAAGTTACTGTAGCTGAGTCTAAATCCGAAAATAACGGTGCAGATGAGAAACTTGGCGGAGCAGATTTATCAAATGCGTTTAAAAATGCTGTTATTGATGGAACAGATGCAGGAAATCATCAGGTAAAAGTAACACTTGATGGAGATAAGCTTACAAACTTTGATAAGTTTGATGATAAAGCTTTAACAACAGAAAATACAGTTGAAATTACCAAACGTGATCTTTCTACAGCAGGAACAAAGATTTCTGTTAATACAGCAAGTGGATATGTTCCGGTTACAGCAAAACCAGAAGATTTAAATACTTATTTGACATTTACAGGTGCTGAAGGCACTTATCTTACTCTTAATCATAAAACAACGGGTAAACCTGATGACTACACAGTTACTGTAAAAAATGATGATGAAACATATACATTAAAACCTGATGAAGCTTTTACAAACGGAAGTACCTATACTGTAATTGTAAGTGCTACTAAAGATGGAAACTGTAAGAATGAGCAGAAATTTAAGGTTGTTGCATCTACTGCTGTATTAAAAGAAGTAAAATCCAGCACAACATATACAACACCATACACTGGAGAAGCAATTCAGCCATCTAAATCTGATTTAGGAACATTATCTATCACATATATTGATAAAAATAGTACATCGCCTGATAACACAACAACTGAGAAGTTGGATCCTAATGCATATGAGATTACAGGATACACTAATAATACAAATGCTTCTGAACTTGTTAATACTAATGCTACTGATCCTACAAAGAACAGCTACAGAACAACTGCATATGCAAATATTAAGATTACAAGTGGAACATACAAAGACCAGACAGCTGCTATCCCATTTATTATCGAGCCATTAAAGGTAGAGGCAAGCTATATTACTGTTCCGAAGGATGTTGCATTCAATGAATCTTATAAAAATGCATCTGATTATAAAGTTGCATTAACAGTTGTTGCTAAAGATAGAGAAGGAAAGAAAGTTCAGAAAACTCTTGCAGCAGATGACTTCACTGTAAAGTATGACTGGGAAAAGGCCGAAGGAAATGTAAAACACAACAAGATTCTTTCTACTGTTACCATTACAAACAAAAAACTATATTTATGGAACAACTAATGGTAAAACATACACTGTAAAGGCTACTGGTAAAGATTACACAGGTGCTACCGAAATTGTTGCTAAGAAGCTGACAGATTCTATGGTTGTTGTAAATCCGTCTTCCTATACATATACAGGTGGTAAGATTACACCAAATTATGCAGTTATCGATGGAGTAATCGTTCTTTATAAAAAAGGCGAAGTTGCAGATGGCAAAGCTGAATATGAAGAAGTAGCTATTACCGATGCAGTTAATGTTGGTACAGGAAAGGTTACTGTAAAAGGTTATGCTGGCAATGATTTCTACTCTGGAACAGCAACTGGAACATTCACAATCACAGCTGCGAATACTGCTGATGTAAAAGTTACAATCGAAGATGAGGACTATACCGGAAGACAGGTTAGACCACGTACATTCAAAGCCACATTAAATGGAAATGATGTAACAAACCAGTTTGAGATCGTATCCTATGGTGAAAACAAAGAAGCTGGAAAAGGAACTGTTGTATTAAAACCAGTTGATGGAAACAAGAACTTCACAGGTTCTAATATCACTGCTGAATTTAATATCATCAAAGAGAAAGTAAAAGGTGTGTTAAAGGTTTACGACAGTAAAGGATTTGATGCATCAAGCACTATATTTGATTATGATGGAAATGCTCATACATTTGCCAAAGCTGTATTAACACTTGATAAGTCTAACAAGACAACTGCAAAAGAATCTGATTTTGAAATCAAATATGTAGACAATATTGCTGGTAAAAAATCTACACAGAAAGATTCTAATAATAATCCAATTAACATCGGATATGTTTATGCTGTAGCTAAAGAAGGCACAGGATTTGCAGGAGATGGAACACAAGATATTGTAACTGCAGATGGTACAATTATTAAAGGTGTAGTTGCAAGGGTTCCTGTAAAAATTAGAAGCGTTCAGTTTGTAGCTAAGAACGTAAGTCTTAAAAATGCAACATATGCTGCAGGTCTTCCAGTAAAACCTGAAGTAACAATTCAGATTGGTGGTACTACTTTTAGTTGAAGGTAAAGATTACAAGCTTGAGTTAATTGATAGCAAGGGAGCAACAGTAACACCTACAGATGTAACTGTTGGAAATATTTATGGTGTAAAAGTTACCGGTATCAATGGATATGAAGGATCTTCAGTTGCTACTACTGACCAGAAAGACGGCGCTGACAAATTAGTATGGGGTGTTGACAAGAAGAACATCAAAGATTGTAACGTAACTGTAAAAGACGGCGTTGTTTCCGTAGTAAACGGATATATCCCTGTAGCATCAGCAGAATACACATCCAAGAACAACGGTGACGGCACATACACAGTATCTGCTGTAAGTACATCCAAGAATTATACAGGTTCTGTTACAGTTAAAGCTGATGGAAAAGCTGAAGATGAGAAGCCAAACGCTCCAATGATCAGCAGCGTTAAAGTTGTTGGCAATCAGGCAACAGCAATCCTTTCCGGTGATTCAGAAGGTGCTGCAGGTTACGACTATGTAATCTCCACAGACCGCGACTGCATCAAAAACAAAGACTATGCTTCTGTAAACAAGAATCAGGTTAGCACCTCTACTACATTTAAATATGTACAGCAGGGAACCTACTACGCATACTGCCACGCTTGGAAACGTGACGCAAACGGTAAGAAAGTATTCAGCGACTGGTCTAATGCATATCCATTCGTTGTATCCGCAATCACACCGGACGCTCCTGTTATCACAAACGTAACAGTAAGCGGATCTACTATCAAAGTAACATACAAAGCAGCTGCAAACGCAACTGGTTACGATGTAGTACTTGGAACATCCTCCAAGAAAGAAAACGGTGAGACAAGACCATACAACTATGGTGCTCACAAAGTACTGAACCTGAAAGAAGGTACAGTAACAGCAACATTCAAGAACGTACCAAAAGGAACATGGACTGTAGGAATGCATGCATTCAACAGAACATCCGAAAATGGAAGGAAAGTCTTCAGCCCATGGTCAAACCTGAAAAAGGCTACTGTTAAATAATCCATTTGGGTAATTAATACAGATTCCTAAAAGAAGGCTCCGGTCATTGCGACCGGAGTCTTTCTTTTTAGGAACTTTTGCCACACTCCCAGACAATTACATGATATAATCAACATACAGAACCCTTACTTAAAACATCTCTAATGAAAGGAAATCATGTATGAAGAAAAGAAAATCATGTTTTATCTGGCTCTTGTGCATTCTTCTCTTGGTCACAGCTTTACCTGCTGTAGATTTTACAGATGTCCAGGCAGCATCCGTCAGCAGTACTTTCACCGGATGGAAACCTACGGTGGAAAAAAATACTATTATAAGAATGGCAAAAAGCTGACAGACCTGCACAAAATCGGCAAGTATTATTATTGTTTTGCCGCAGACGGTGCTATGCTTACAGGGTGGCACCGTATTCATAATCGTTTCAGGTATTTTGGCAAACAGACCGGAAGAATGCGTATCAATCAGACTGTAAATGGACGAAAGATCAACAGTAAAGGGGTCTGGACTCCTGTTATTGTACTGGATCCGGGGCATTCTGCTGTCGTTGCCGGTGGTTATGAACCTCTTGGGCCTGGTTCCAGCCAGCTGAAAGAGAAAGATACTTCCGGAACCCAGGGTGTTGCTACAGGTGTGGAGGAATATAAGCTCAATCTGAGCATTGGTCTTCAGCTAAGAACCCTTCTTCAGAAAAGAGGTTTTAAGGTAGTAATGACCAGAATCAACAGTAAAGTAGCTTTCAGCTGTATTGACCGCGCAAAAGTGGCAAATAAGGCAAATGCGGATGCGTATATCCGTATCCATGCCAATGGAAGCGATAATTCCTCTATCAGTGGAGCACTGACTATCTGTACAACCAGAAACAGTCCTTATATTTCATCTATGTACAGAAAAAACAAAGCTCTCTCTGAGGCTGTACTCAATGCATATGTGTCAGCTACAGGATGCAGAAAAGAATATGTCTGGGAAACAGACTCTATGACCGGAAATAACTGGAGCAAAGTTCCGACAACGATTATCGAGATGGGATATATGAGTAATCCTTCCGAAGACCGCCGTATGCAGCAGAGTTCTTTATCAGAAAAAAATGGTACGGGGAATTGCAAATGGAATTGAGAATTACCTGATCAAATAGCCTTGCTTTTGAGTCGCAGACAGTTTATACTGGACTGAATGGGTATAAAAAAAAAATAATTGGAGGATTTTTCAAATGAAAATTGCAGTAACATATGATAATGGAGAGATTTTTCAGCATTTTGGAAAACAGAGTCTTTTAAAGTTTATGAAGTGGAAGACAACAAAGTAGTTTCCAGTGAAGTGATCGGTTCTAACGGTACAGGACATGGTGCACTTGCAGGTCTGCTTGCTGAACAGGGTGTAAATGTTCTGATCTGCGGTGGTATCGGCGGTGGTGCTCAGACAGCTCTCACAGAGGCAGGAATCGAATTATGCGCCGGGGCCCAGGGAAATACTGATCAGGCAGTTGAAAGTTATTTAAAAGGCGAATTAGTGTCTTCCGGAGCTAACTGCGACCATCACCATCATGAAGAAGGTCATTCCTGTGGCAGCCATGAGGAGGGACACTCCTGTGGAGACAGCTGCGGTGGCGGATGCGGTGGATGTGGCGGATCACAGCCACAGCTTACAGGACGCAATGTAGGAAAAACCTGCCGCACACATTACAGAGGAACTTTCAATGACGGAACACAGTTTGATTCTTCTTACGACCGTGGCGAACCGCTGGAATTCATCTGCGGTGCAGGCCAGATGATCAGAGGGTTTGATGCTGCTGTAGCTGACATGGAAGTTGGTCAGATCATTGATGTTCACCTTATGCCTGAAGAAGCATACGGTATGGCAGATCCAAACGCTATCTTCACTATAGAGATTGCCCAGCTCCCAGGTTCCGAAGACCTGACAGTTGGCCAGCAGGTATACCTGTCAAACCAGTTCGGTCAGCCATTCCCTGTTAAAGTGACAGCTAAAGATGAAAAAAACATCACATTTGATGCAAACCACGAAAATGGCTGGAAAAGAACTTAACTTCAAGATTGAATTAGTAGAAGTGAAATAAGACAAATACTCAGGGCAGTCTCCCGGCAAAAATTTTGCCGATGAGACTGCCCTGTTTTATACTTTATTTACCAAAGTGATAGTGCTTTTGTAGTTTTATAATTTACGAGTAAAGATTTATCGTTTTTGTGGGCTTACTGTATATTCGCTTACCGTTTACTGTCTTAAAAGCTTTTACATAATAGTTATAAACCCAGTACATGCCTGTCTGGGAATCATAAGCCTTTGTGTCTTTCCAGGTTAAGACAGAGGACTTCACTGTTTTGACTGCAGAACCATTGCGGTAAATCACATATCCGGAAGCACCGGCTACTTTTGTCCAGGAAACCTCTGTACCACCGTTACTCATTTTACATGAAACCTTAGATGGAGCCGGGACAGCAGCTTTTCTTGATTTCACCGCTGAAAATTTAGAATATTTGTTTTTTCCACTTGCGTTGGTTCCATAAGCACGGACTTTAAATGAATAGGTTACTCCCGGTACTACAGCTGCATCGAAACTGAGGGATCCTGTTTTCAGAGTTTTTATCCGCTTATAAGAAGACTGTGAATCTGTTTTGCAGTAAATCTGGTATCCTTTGGCACCCGGAACCTTTTTCCAGGTTAAATGTATTTGATCTGCAGATTTCTGGGAAAGTTTCAGCACAGGTTTTGTCAGTGGTGTGTTGTTCTCAGATACCTTTACCGTCACCTGACACTGAGCCTGAAAATCTCCGGCAGAAGCAGTGATTACTGCCTGACCATAACCGTTCCCCTGAATGGTTCCATCCTCTGAGACAGACGCAACCCCAGGATTACTGCTTGTCCAGACCACATCTTTTACATCATCAGAGTTAGATGGTGTAAAGGAAGGCGTGAGTTTTTGTGTATTGCCTTCGTCAATTGTCAGATTTGTCTGGTTCAGAGCAATTCCATTAAGTGGAGTTGTCACTACGGGGATTTCATACAGGTATGTGCGGGAACTGTCATAGTTGCCGTTATCATAATTTCCGGATACCCATACAATATTACGTCCCCATAAGATTGGCTGGGAATCCGTCTGGATCGTTACATTCTTGTATAATTTGGATAATATTACGTTTCCGGACATATCCATAAGGAGATAATGCAGAATGCTCTGGTCGGAGGTTTCCTCTGAGAAAAGGACTGCGTACTGATTATTTCCTGCCGGGATGAGTTTTGGTTCTGTCAGAGTTATTTCTGCTCCTGATGGTGAATACTGAGTGAGCCAGATAAATCTGGAAGCCATACTGTTCTTATCTGTGATTATCATAAAGATATTTTTGTTAAGATTCTCATATCCGGTCTGTCCATTCACAGCAAAACCATGGGGAACAGACTTGCCTACTGTGATCAGATTATTTCCTGCCAGAGAAAATCCGGTTACCTCGCATCCGGTATAATTATCACCTGTAGCTCCCATAAAAGGAAAGATATTTACCGCACGATCCTGAGCGATATATTCGCCGGAATATGCGGAGAAGGAGGACAGGATCAGACCTCTGTAACAAGCATCCCCATGATCCAGAAAATATACATGAGAGCCGTCATTTACAACAAACTGATTAAAGGAATGGCTGCAATAGGGCATATCTGAATTAATAAGCGTCATATCCTGAGTGTTGATGACAAAAGTGACATCACTCTGATGGTGTATTCCTTCCATTCCATACATTTCCCGTCCTGTATGGACGATCAGGGTAGAACCAGTCTGGGTCATGCGCAGGGAAGCAGCATCAAAAGGAATGTAGATTCCTTCAAACATATTTGTGTATCCGCCGCCAATGTCCGTTGCACCAAGCAGTTTCCAGGCACGGCTGTATTTGAGGATCCGGACAGCAGTTATGCTGTTGTCTTCATTCAGATTTTTCTGTCCTACTGCAACATAAAAAATTCCCATCGGGTGCAGCGTAGAACCCTCCCCCACAATGGAAGCGGAAGCTTTACTGTTGTTACATTGGTAACATTAAGATCGGAATTGCAGACAGCATCATATAAAGTCTGATCTTTCCAGGCAACAATGTGAAGATTTCCTGTTTCATCTGTATAGTAAGAAGTATATTCAGGACTTGCCCAGTTCCAGCTGTAAGATCCGCTGTTGATTCCCATACCCTGAAGCTGGGAGAGAACTTTTCTCCTACCAAAGGAGGATTTGAGGAATAGGTGGAAGTACCGGATGTTATTCCCTGACCAGCATTTTCAACCAGCGTATCTCCCTCCTGGACAGAAGGCATTTCCTTTTCATCCGAAAAGAAATCATCATCTGTCTGTTCCGAAGTAAACTCATCTTCAGTGTCATTGAACTCTCCATTGTTATCAAGCTCCTCAGGAACAGAAATTACATCTTCGTTTGCCGCATTATCCGGGTCAGTAAAAATATCTGTACCATATGCAGGAGCAACATTCATTAGAGCCATAGAAGAAGCCAGTAATAAAGCTAACAATTTCTTTTCATTCTTTCAAATCCTCCTTGGAAATAATGGTGGTTTTGTGTTGGAGTTGCATTGTACCAATCAGTGGTCTGCTACATCGAAAGAAATATTCTTATATAATCAATATAGCATACAACTTCTGCAACGTCTATGACAGATTATGTTGATTTAATGTGTGAAATTGCCAGCCAAAAACTGCTCAGCGGATATAACGAAAGATTAGTGTCTTACCTCGGGAGACCTACTCATCCTGCTATTATCCAATCCTGTTACTGGATAATCATGCAGCCTAAGGGGGGATTTTCTCCCCTACCCAGTTACATATATCAGTTCATTATAAAAAGCTTAGATTTTTGTCTTGACAACTGAACACTATAGCTGATGCTGGATGCAATATGTTCGACAAAGCCATATCAGCAGATCAACGGGGGAAGCTGTGCCTACACAAGTGGTCAAGAGCCGTTTGCTGAAAAGTCGGGTATGAACACATCCAGTATGTGTTTTTCAGTCTTGACAGGAGTACAAGCAAAGTGAAGAATATCCGGCAGTATATGCTGACGGTATTGTATAACGCTCCTGCAACGATCAATCAGTTTTTATGATGCTGAAGTTCGACATGACATGTACTGGGGGGAAGGATATTCCGGACAGGGTAAAGAACTTTTGTGCCCACTGGGGCACGAAAGTTTTAAAATAGAGATAGTCATATCTGGCAGATATGCTAAAATAACCTTGTGTCCACTGGGCACAAAGTAGGAGGAAGAATTATGTTGAGATTTATGATAAAACTGCCATTCGAATTATTGCAGCTCCTGTTTGGCTGGTACTTGCAGCGGTGAATATTGTGCTGGTGTTCCTGGTTGGATTATCTGCTGGATTCTGCTATCTGATAGCCGGAATCTCTGTTGTGACAGAAGTTTTGAGTATTGGGTTTGGAATCAGTACGGACTGGACAATGAAATCAGCGATTATTACGACAGTAGTGTTTGTTCTACTCCCACATATCGGTATGGGGATAGTTGCAGTAATTGAAGTTGTGAAATGTGGATTACAGGATTTTATTTTTGGATGATTGTGGAAAATATAGCGATGCTATATGGAAAGGCAGAAATAAACAATGGAAGAATTATATGAAGTGATGGATGATTTGCTTGAGGTGGAATTTCAGATAAAATCAGGGATGGATATCCTGAAAGAACTGGAAGAGTTTTATATGCTGGAAAAAGAAACCGAAAAATCGGAGGCTAGAAAAGTAGCTGTGCTGATGAAAGGATATCTGCAGTCGATGAAGTCAAATATTCGAGAAATCATTCGTTATATTGATGACACGACACTTGAAAAATCAAATGATAAAAAGAAAGAATAAACAAGGAATCTACGAGTACCATGTCAGAGGAAGTGCAAGAATTTGTAAATCTGACAATTACAGAGCATATGGTAAAAGCATATTCAGAATGGAAGTTTAAATCAGGATAAAGAGGCGGTAAGTGAGATTGATAAGAAAATACCAGGAATTACTGGAAACGTTTATCACCAGAACAGGAAGAAGTGATTACGGAATACTGTAATGCAATTTTTAGCAGTGGAGCAGAAACAGAAGAGTTTTTCTACCGACTGGGATTAAAAGATGGACTGAATCTGAAAAATACGGTAAAATTAGTATTAGAAATGATATCGTGAAATCGGAATTTATTAAGGAGGATATGGATGAAACTGTTTTTATGTTCGCACTTTTCAAGTGTAGGAAGTTTGATAAAAGAAGAAATTGATAACAAGAAAGTCGCATTTATTCCAACAGCTTCGCTGCGTGAAGGCTACACCGGTTATGTCGGCTCGGCTCGAAAGCTATTCAATAAACTGGGAGCAACCGTAACGGAAATTGATATTTCAACGGAGGCTTATTCAACGATACAGTCTGTTTTGAAGATGCGGATGTGATCTATTTACTGGTGGAAATTCTTTCTTCCTTATGGATCA
>ENA-OPYV01000508-OPYV01000508.1-human-gut-metagenome-genome-assembly--contig:-NODE-508-length-10215-cov-1.750000_pt1 | contig 10215 bp, 14 predicted proteins | sample MGYA00242474_ERZ504485 | MGnify/ENA primary metagenome ERZ504485 (study PRJEB26092, sample SAMD00036263) | human gut metagenome | host: Homo sapiens | study: EMG produced TPA metagenomics assembly of...
ACCGAGGGTCAATTAGTCTGAGCAGTATTTAATTTATGCAGTCTGTTATATAACTGCATCTTTTTATTCATTTGTTTATTTGTTGTTTTTATCATAGTTATGAGAAAGTGACTGGCATACTTCCCACTGATAGTCAGAGATACCCTTCTGCATAGCAAGTGCTTCATTGATATCGAAGTCTACGAATTCACCGTGACGATATCCGACACGCGGCATGTCTTGCCTGCAATAAGAAGGTCTACAGCCAGAGCACCCATCATAGATGCATATACACGGTCTTTACATGTCGGGCTTCCACCACGCTGCATGTGTCCAAGGATTGTAGCACGTGTTTCGATACCTGTGGCAGCTTCGATACGTTTTGCCATTGCTTCAGAATGACCGATACCTTCTGCATTGATGATGATGTGATGCTTTTTGCCTTTCTTACGACTCTCGATAATGTTATTGATCAGCTTCTGCTCATCATAGTCATATTTTTCAGGAACCAGAACGTCCTCAGCACCGTTGGCAATACCGCACCACAGAGCAATATATCCTGCACCACGTCCCATAACCTCGATGATACTGCATCTCTCATGAGAAGTGGAAGTATCACGTACTTTATCAATTGCTTCCATTGCTGTGTTTACAGCTGTATCAAATCCGATGGTATATTCTGTACATGCAATGTCAAGGTCGATTGTTCCGGGAAGACCGATTGTATTGATTCCGAGATTCGCAAGCTTCTGAGCACCTGCGAAAGATCCGTCACCACCGATGACAACAAGTCCGTCGATTCCATGTTTTCTGCAGATCTCTGCACCACGTTTCTGGCCTTCTTCTGTACGGAATTCTGCACAACGTGCTGTATAAAGGATTGTACCTCCACGTTCGATTGTATCAGATACATCTTTTGCGCTCATGTCAATAATCTCTTCGTTTAACAGACCATTATATCCTTTCAGAATACCTTTTACATTTAATCCATTGCTTAAACCTCTTCTGACAACTGCACGAATTGCAGCATTCATTCCAGGTGCGTCACCACCGCTGGTAAGGACACCAATGGTTTTTTATCTTGTTTTCTGCCATCTTTTCTTCCTCCATCTTCTGAATCTATCTCATTTTTACTATACACATATTCGGGTATAGTTTAGCGCATTTCTATAAGTTTTTCAATCCTCTTTCTACAACTTTAACATTGGTTTTACCATATTTTTCGTACATATAGTTCAGCCATGAGTCCTGAATTTGTGCATGATATCCAACCGGAAGCTTCTTTATGGCCTTTACGTCTTTCAGGTAGATCACAACAGCACTGTCACCCGGTGAACGTCTGAGGTCTGCAAGCAGTTCCTGAGATTGCTGTGTGTAGCTTTCTTTATTGTCAAACTGTATCCAGATTTCCCTTGGCATATTGTCAAAGGGACGGATTTTTTCAAGGATCAGTTTACTAGCGCGATCGTCCTCTGCAGATACTCTGCCCTGAATAAATACTCTGCCTTCTTCATTCAGGAACTGCTGACTTTTCTCATAATCTCTGGGGAACACAACTACCTCCACTGTTCCTACCAGATCCTCCACTGTGAGGAATGCCATAACCTTATTATTCTTTGTATATTTGATGGGTTTTATCCGTAATCATTCCACCGATAATTACTTTCTGACCATCCATGACTTTCGGAAGATTTGTTTCTTCATCCTGCTGAAAATCAGAGGTTTTCGCAGAAATGGTTTTCTCCATCATTCCCCGGTAATTTTCCAGAGGATGACCACTGAGGTAGATTCCCAGAACTTCCTTCTCATATCCCAGAAGTTCCTCTTTTCCGAATTCCTCCACATCGGGCATACGGATTTCAAATTCTTTTTTGTCCTCCTCGCTTACCAGATCAAAAAGGCTCATCTGGCCTGCCAGTGAATTCTTCTTATCCTGACTGATACTGTCTGAAATCTTCTGATAAACCAGCATTTTCTGGCGGCGGTTACCATCCAGGCAATCCAGTGCACCTGCTTTGATAAAGTTTTCTACTGCTCGCTTATTCATCTGCGGAGAGTTTCGTTCCATAAAATCCTTCAGGGAACGATATTGTCCGTTCTCTTCCCTCTCTCTTACCAGGCTTTCAATAACCGGACGTCCCACACTCTTTATAGCGGACAGACCATATCGGATCGCACCGTTATCTACAGAGAATCCATACATTCCACAATTCACATCCGGCGGCAGGATCTTAATCCCCCATCTGTCTGCAGACAGAATATATTCTGCAACCTTATTGGGAAAATCAATAACCGATGTCATTAATGCGGCCATAAATTCCACAGGATAGTAATATTTCAGATATGCAGTCTGATAGGAAACAACTGCATAGGCTGCTGCATGGGACTTATTAAAAGCATATTTGGCGAAATCAATCATTTCATCATAGATTTTATTTGCCGTTGCCTCATCAATTCCATTTGCAATACAGCCTGGAACTCCCTCTGCTTCATTTCCGTAAACAAAGTTCTGGCGCTCCTTTTCCATGACAGAGGCCTCTTTTTGGACATTGCACGGCGCACCAGGTCGCTTCGGCCCAGAGTATAACCTGCCAGGTTACGAACGATCTGCATAACCTGTTCCTGATAGACAATACACCCATAAGTAGGCTTCAGGATCGGCTCCAGCTGAGGGCAGTCGTAACGGATGGTATCCGGACGGTTTTTGCCCCGGATATACTGAGGGATAAAATCCATGGGGGCCCGGGCGGTAAAGAGAAATTCCTGCGATCACATCTTCCAGACTCTGAGGCTTCAGTTCCTTCATGAAATTTTTCATTCCCGCACTTTCAAGCTGAAATACACCATCAGAACGACCGGTGCCGAGGGAATCCAAAACCTTTTTTATCATCATAATTAATCTTCTGCATGTCCAGAGTCACTCCTGCATCCTTCTGGATCAGCTTTACTGCATTCTGGATCACAGTCAGAGTACGAAGTCCCAGGAAGTCCATTTTTAAAAGTCCCAATTCTTCCAGTGTTGTCATGGTAAACTGAGTGACAATAGACCCGTCTGATGCTCTGGAAAGCGGTACATATTCTGATACGTCCTTCTGGCTGATAACAACACCTGCCGCATGCATGGAGGTATGTCTGGGAAGTCCCTCCAGACGTCTTGCCATATCGATCAGATAATGAATTTCATCCTGCTCTTCATATGCTTTTTTCAGCTCAGGGTTCATAGTAAGGGCTTTATCTATAGTAATATTTAATTCCTGCGGGATCATTTTCGCAATGGAATCCACCTGTGCATAAGGCATATCCAGTACACGGCCCACATCCCGGATCACACCACGGGCTGCCAGCGTACCAAAAGTAACGATCTGAACCACACAATCATCCCCATATTTACGGCGGACATATTCAATAACCTCCTGCCTTCTTTCGAAGCAGAAGTCAACGTCAATATCAGGCATAGATACTCGTTCCGGATTCAGAAATCGCTCAAAGAGCAGATCATAGCGAATAGGATCAAGCTGTGTGATGCCCAAGGTATAAGCAACCAGACTTCCCGCTGCAGAGCCACGTCCCGGTCCTACCATAATGTCATGATCGCGGGCATATTTAATAAATCCCATACTATAAGGAAGTAATCCACGTAGCCCATATTTTTATAGTAGATAATTCGTAATTCAGACGAGCTTTTAATTCCTCTGTAACCGGCTGATAACGTTCCTCCAGTCCCTCGAAGCATAGCTTGTTCAGATATTCCCAGGATGTAAGACCATCCGGCACATCGAATCTTGGAAGCTTGGTCACGCCAAATTCAATCTCAACATGACATCTCTGTGCAATCTTATGAGTATTCTCCAGGGCCTCCAAAGCATATGGGAAAAGTTCTGCCATTTCTTCCGGGGATTTCACATAATACTGGCCGCCCTCATAACGCATTCTGTCCTCGTCTGCCAGTTTCTTGTTTGTCTGCAGACAGAGAAGAATATCATGAGGATCAGCATCCTCCGCCCTTGTATAATGCACATCATTGGTTGCCACAAGGTCAATCCCTGTTTCTTCGTGCATACGGAGAAGCTCCTGATTTACCAGTCTCTGCGCAGGGATTCCATGATCCTGTAATTCCAGGAAGAAATTCCCTTTGCCAAAAATATCCTGATAACGAAGAGCTGCTGCCTTTGCATCTTCGTACATTCCTCTCTGAAGATACCTGGCCACTTCACCTGCAAGGCAGGCACTTAAGGCAATAATCCCTTCATGGTACTCTTTTAATACCGCAAGATCTACTCGCGGTTTATAATAGAATCCTTCTGTAAAACCCTTGGACACAATTTTCATCAGATTTGCATAACCCTGATTATTCTCTGCCAGAAGAACCAGGTGGTAATATCTGTCTTCGCCGCTTCCTGCTTCACGGTCAAATCGGGAGCCGGGGGCTACATAAACCTCACATCCCAGAATCGGATTGATTCCCTCGGCTCTTGCTGCACGATAAAAATCAATCACACCATACATAACTCCATGATCTGTGATCGCCGCACTGTCCATGCCAAGTTCTTTGACACGGGCTACATATTCTTTTATCTTATTGGAACCATCCAGCAGACTGTATTCTGTATGGACGTGAAGATGTGTAAACTCCAACTCTATTTCTCTCCTGTTCTAATATCTGCAATTTTATCGCAGTATTATTTTTACTGTTATTTATTTCGCGTAGATTCTCTTGTCCTTAATCTCTACTTTGCCTTCTTTCATCAGATGACCAATAGCACGTTTAAACGCTCCCTTACTCAGGCCGAATTCTCTCTGGATTACTTCCGGTGATGCCTTGTCATCAAATGGAAGAACACCTGCAAACTCATTGATCACTTCAAGGACATTCTCCGCATCCTCATTGATCTGCAGGTATGCCTTCTGGCGGTCTGTGACATTCATTTTTCCGTCTTCTTTTACTTCGCTGACACGCAGCTCCAGAATCTTGCCCGGACGGTATTTTCCCTTGGCTTCTCTTGCAGGGATCAGTGCAGAATATTTATCATCAACTGCCACAAATACACCGAATCTGTCGCTGATCTCATAAACACGACCTTTCACCATATCTCCCACTACATAAGGAGTTCTGGTGGAAAGATAATGATAAACCTTCATAGTTGCGCAGAGACGACTGCTCTTGTCAATATAGAGTGCTACCAGCACATCTTCTCCCTCTCTTACTTTCAGAGTCTGCTCATGATATGGAAGCAGAAGGTCTTTCTCCAGTCCCCAGTCAAGGAATGCACCAATCCTTGTTACCTGAGAGACTTTCAGAACTGCTGTCTGACCTACCTGAAGCTTCGGTTCTTTTTTGTTGTTGCAATAAGACGATCCTGAGAATCCTTGTAGATAAATGCTTCAATGCTGTCGCCTTCCTTTGTTCCTTCCGGAACCTGTCTGGACGGAAGAAGAACACGGTTCTTGCATCTGCCTGCATATCCTCACCCAGATATACACCAAAAATCTACGGACTTCACTACTGTTAATTTCTGTTTTTTTCCTAACTCTATCATATAATCTCCATTTCTGTTGTGATAGTATCTTTTTAAAGAAAATTAAAAATATACTATACTTTCATCATCCTCTGACATTAGCTTTTATATTTCAGTATAACATAAATAATAAAGGCGGCACAATGCCGCCTTATTATTTTTTTATTATCTTATTTTACGTTACTGTTCACTATAGATCAGGATGTATTTTTATTCCAATTCAATTTCACATACACTCAGACAGATTCTTTTATCGTGTATTATATATTCTGCATCCACTTGCATGCCAGTTCTATCCAGGACTGGCATTCTTTCTGTACACAGCCGCCGTCTTCGTTGCTTGTCTCTTCGTTTGCAAGACTTAAACCATGTCCGCCAACCGGATAAAGATGCATTTCTACCGGAATTTCAAATTTGCGCAACGCATTGAAGAACAACAGAGAATTCTCTACAGGAACACAATCATCTGTCACTGTATGCCACAGGAATGTGGTTGGTGTATCTTTAGATACCTGGAATTCCAGAGACTGTTCTTTTCTCTTATCAAGATCATTATAATCCTCTCCAAGCAAGCATTCAAAGGAACCTGTATGTGCAAACTCACCGGAAGTGATCACCGGATAACTTAAGATCATACCATTTGGTTTCACCATATCAGAAGTTACCCCAAGTGTCTGTGCAATAAAATCTTTCTTCCAGAAAACGCCAAGACTTGCTGCCAGATGACCACCTGCGGAAAAGCCCTGCAGAACAATTTTATTCGTATCAATATGAAACTCTGCAGCATTTTTTTCTTAAAAAAGCAACAGACTCGCAAGCTGCAAGAGTGCCAGTGGATATCTGGCAGGTTCTACGCTATAGCGCAGGATCACTGCATGATATCCCTTACCAGATACTGCATGGCGATCGGTTCTGCTTCTCTGTCAGAAGTCATAGCATACCCGCCTCCCGGGCAGATCACAACTACCGGACGCTTTCTGTTGATATGCATTTCAATGGAATTATCCAGAAAATAAGTGTATAAATCTGCAGTTTTCTTTTATATCCGTCTACTGCAATTTCAATCTTTCTTATAAATCATAAGTTCCTCCTGTATATTTCATCATTTTTTCCATTTTCTACTCCCCCATTCCGCTATTTGGGGGAATATTTACAGCTACTTTTTCTCAGTTTTTGTTTTTGCCATCCTTTTGCTGCCCAGACGCTTATATAAATGTATATTTCCATCTGCATCAAGAACAATATAAAAACACTCTAAAATATGACCTGATCCTACAATTTCCCGTGTTGTATATATATATCCTGCTTTATTCTTTTTTCTTTTAGAAAAAACAATCCCTCTGCTTCTCCTGTCTCGGAAACTTGGAAAATAATCTTCACGTATAATTTCAAGTTCTTCCCATTTATACATTTTTTTGAAAAACAGATACGATATTTTGCAGCCTTCTTTACTTAATGTTACGACTTTTGAAGAGAAAAACAATAATGGTGCATCAATCAAAAACTCAAGAATCAATATTGGAATTCTTTCTCCCTCTCAGCAGACAGCCCTGTCCAAATAAGCAGTACCGTAATAAGTATTACCATGGTTATCTGCAAAAATATCTGATCTTTATTACTTCTTGCTGATATTCTTTTAAATTTGTACAGTCTGCTCCTTTGCTTTGAATTTTTTTTCTTTGTTGCCTCCTCAATTCTATCATTTCATCATATTGTCTTTGTTTTTCTTCTTCTTTATTCCCTCTCCTTTTCTGCCTCCACTCCCCATTCCTTCATTTTTCACGAACATTTTACGTACATTTTTCTAATAACTTGCTTTTTCCTTTTCTAATTTATAAGAAAAAACATTGCCATGTTCATCAAAAGTAATGTAAAAACAATCTGAAAGCGGAAACGCAATCAACGATCATCCTGGTAGTATATTTCTTTTTCTTCTTATTTACTGCATATTTGGAAAATTACAATCCCCTGATAACGTATGCTCCCTCCCTTACCATATGTATACCAGACATCCTCTCTGATAACAGCAAGCTCTTCCCATTTATAATTTCTCTTCCAAAACAGCCAGGATACCGTACAGCCTTCTCTGCTCAGCACAACAGTTCTCATATAATACAAGATTAACAGCAACATTAATATTTCCACACTAAAAATTATAAATTCATATCCCTCTGTTCTTATTTCCTTTCTTTCCAGGAAAATCATCAGAATTCCTATGCCGAATACAAACGCTGATATAAATAATATCAGTATTATATGTGGATCTAATACTCTTATTTTTCCTGCTGCTCTTTCATATGCATTTCCTCCGGTTGTCTGAAATCCTTACTGTTACTATTCCGGTATATCAACCTAATTTCTTGCATTTTCTTATGAGTTCATTATAAGGTAAATATATGTAATTGTTAAGGTGCAAAATAAAATGTTGCTGTCCCGTTTACTGCAAATTAAACGAACCATACAATATTAAAGTTCAGCTGTTATTATCTTTCAAGGATCATGACATCTTTTTCATTCATGCTAACGGTCTGCCCTGAAACGTTCTCCTCCTTCGATAAAGTTGCAGAAAATTGCCCGGACTTTCTGCAATATGCAGAAGAATTTTCCTTGTTTCTTCTGCTACAAAAAATCTCCCGGATAAGAGAAGCGCTTACTCTTATCGGGAGATTTTTTTATATCTTTAAACAAATTCATATCTTTTTATTTTTCAGATCAGCAATTATTTATTTCCCTGTCCATAATATGCATTTGCACCATGTTTTCTGAAGTAGTGCTTATCCTGCAGATCCTGTGGTGCAGGTTTTACCTGTGGATTGATCAGCTCACAGCGGGATGCCATCTTGGCAACTTCCTCAAGAACAACTGCATTATGTACTGCTTCATGAGCATCCTTGCCCCATGCAAATGGTCCATGGTTTTTGCAAAGTACTGCAGGTACTGCTTCATAATCTTTGTCCTTAAACAGGTCTACGATCAGAAGTCCTGTATTTTTCTCATATTCTTCAAATTCTTTGCCTTCCAGACAGCGTGCACATGGAACCTCACCATAAATATAATCTGCATGTGTGGTTCCATAACATGGGATTGCTCTTCCGGCCTGTGCCCAGCTTGTTGCCCATGAAGAATGTGTATGTACAACTCCTCCGATATTCGGGAATGCTTTGTACAGTTCTACATGAGTTGCTGTATCAGAAGATGGATTATATTTTCCTTCTACCTTATTTCCATTCAGGTCTACAACAACCATATCATCCGGTGTCAGCAGATCATAATCAACTCCACTTGGTTTGATGACAAAAAGTCCTGATTCTCTGTCGATTCCGCTTACATTTCCCCATGTAAATGTAACAAGTCCGTATTTTGGAAGATCCATGTTTGCTTTGTAAACTTCCTCTTTTAATTTCTCCAGCATGATTCGTACCTCTCCTTTTGCTTTTCAGATATTCTTTTACAACAGCTTTCAGATGTTCCGGCTTTTTTCTGCATATCCCACCCGGAAAATCTCTTAATATCTGTATTATAGCACTTGTACGGTACATGTACCAACTTGTATGTTGATTATTTTACTGTTTCTCATACAAAAACTCTTCAGGCAGACTTACCTTGAAATCTTTTGCAAGTGAACGGAAATTGTCCGGTGTAATAGTCTGAAGTTTATTTGGAGTCATAGAAAGAATCTTCACCAGGATCTCTGCAGATTTTTCTACCGTATGGAGCAGACCAAAATGTCAGGTCAAAATCTTCACCTGAGCAGAACATTCCATGATGTGCCCAGATAACAACATCATATTTCTTCATTAATTCTGCTGTTTTTTATGGCAATTTCTCTTCCACCCGGTACCATCCAGCCGACAACACCTACGCCGTCCGGGAATACAACCGGACACTCTGTAGCAGATTCCCATAACTCTCTTGTAAAGATCTTATCATCCAGTGGCAGAACAAATGTCAGAGCAATTGTATTTGTCGTATGTGCATGATAAATAACACGATGTTTTCCGTTTGTCAGTTTCTTCTTCACTTCATGATTCATCAGATGAGTCGGAAGCTCACTGGTAGGTCTGCCGCCCTCAACCAGGCCCCAGCGGATTCTGTAATTTTGTTCCTGTCTCATCCAGTTCAATGATCGCAAGACATACTTCCGGATCCACGATAATATTTCTGAAATATTTACCGCTTCCCGTTACAAGGAAAAACTCTCCTGCTAATCCCGGACCTCTACCCCGATCGGTATCCATTCTCCAGGTGCATTCAGACGGGGACGAATCATCTCTACTTCCTCCGGTTTCAGACGATAGCTTAAGTTTCCGCCGTTTCTCTCATGCCATCCCTGAAGATAACCGTCATTTGCCATTTTGATAAATCCCTGTACAAATTTAGATTCCAGAATTTTCATAATATATATCTCCTCCGCTTTTGTGGTTTTATGTTGTTTGTTTTAACAATATATTGTTTTCTTGTTGTTTTATGAATGTATTATATATTGTTTTCTTGTTGTTTTGTAAATAATTTATTCAAAAAATCTCTCACAAAACCACACATCAATTCCGAAATATCTTTGTCAATTCTGTCCTGCTATTCATCCTGTTCAGAAGATTTTTACCGTTATTTTTGCTGAAATTCTATAATTGCGTATGCTTTCCGTCTGTATCATCAAGCGATACAATCACCTTTCCTGTTTCTGCTTTGCTTTCGGGCATGATTATATCTCCTAAGTTTT
>ENA-OPYV01000509-OPYV01000509.1-human-gut-metagenome-genome-assembly--contig:-NODE-509-length-10185-cov-1.604395_pt1 | contig 10185 bp, 16 predicted proteins | sample MGYA00242474_ERZ504485 | MGnify/ENA primary metagenome ERZ504485 (study PRJEB26092, sample SAMD00036263) | human gut metagenome | host: Homo sapiens | study: EMG produced TPA metagenomics assembly of...
AGAGAAAATTCTTAAGAAAAATGCAATTGTTCTCGGACCTGGTGTAAAGACAGGACTGAACATTATGATGGATAATCCGGGACAGCTTGGCGCAGATCAGGTTGCTGATGCAGTGGCAGGAATTGCCGGTTATCCGGTGCCGTTAATCCTTATTGATATGGGAACTGCAACCACAGCGTCTGTTGTCAACAGTAAGAAGCAGTATGTAGGCGGGATGATTCTTCCGGGCGTAGGGGTTTCCTTGGATGCACTTACTGCGAGGGCTTCCCAGCTCAGCGGAATCAGTATTGATGCGCCAAGACATGTGATCGGGAAAAACACGATCGAATGTATGAAGGAGCGGGTCTTACAGCAATGCAGCAGCTCTGGATGGAATCATTGACAGGATCGAAGAGGAACTGGGGGAGAAGGCAACTGTAGTGGCAACCGGTGGTCTGGCAAAGAAAATCGTTCCTCATTGTAAGAGAGAAATCATTCTGGACGAGGAACTTCTTCTGAGAGGTCTTTTGATCATTTATGAGAAAAATAAATAAGAATGTATATGCATTCATATCAAAACAGTTCATCAGACATAAAACTGATGAACTGTTTTGTTTGCAGTAATTTATGGGGTTGCTATAAATGCATTATTTTAGAGAATTGCTATAAAAGGCAGAAATAAAATCAATAGGAAGCGGAGCAGTAAAAAGCATGACCTTTCCGGTTATAGGATGAGTAAACTCCAACTGATAAGAATGAAGGGGCTGACGGTTTATCCGACGGTAATCAGGATTATATAAATAATCTCCGGGCAGAGGATGCCCGATATATTTCATATGCACACGTATCTGGTGTGTGCGGCCTGTTTCCAGATGAAGTTCGGCCAGAGAATATTCTTTTCCTGCCGCCAGCCGTTCATAATGAGTTATTGCAGACTCCCCGGTTCCGAAATTTACTTCCCTGGTGATCACGGAGCCTTCCATTCGTGCGATAGGAGCGTTGATCGTTCCGGAGTCAGGAAGAAGCCCGTCTACAAGTGCGAGATAAGTCCTGAGAATCTGACGTTTTTCATCTGAACTGACAGAATCGCTGCGCTGAGGGGATTTTTGGCAAGGATCAGAGCACCGGTGGTATCCCGGTCCAGCCGGTTGATACAGCGGTAAACAAAATCCTCTCCTTCTTCTGCAAAATACCAGGCGATTCCATTTGCCAGAGTATTTTCATAATTTCCCGCAGAAGGGTGCACAGGCATATCTGCAGGCTTGTTTATCACAAGGATATCCTCATCTTCATAAATGATATTCAAATCCATCTTTGTACGGATAATGTTTTCTCCTGATTCGGTTTCAGGAACAGTGACGATCAGATGATCCTGCGGTTTAAGCACTGATCGTCCGAAACCACGTTCACCATTGAGAATGATGGTGTTGGGAGTGTTCTTCATTGAGCTTAATATGTGGCGGGAAAACCCCTCTTTTTTAGAAAGTCCAGAATCGTGACCGGAGTTGTATTTTCGGAGATAATATATTTAAGGATTCTTTGCATATGATCTGTCTGCTTTCTTGATTTGTATAAGATTTAAGAATTGCGGGCTGATATGCCCTGCCTTATTTTTAACAGATTTACTGTATCAGATTTTGAAGAACATAACAAGAACAATTATCAGATTTCATAAAGAATGCTTAAAAAATACATTTTATTCTATTGCATCACAGAAAATTAAGCGTATAATCAAAAAAAGAAAATAGATTCAGGTGGAAAAAATGAAAGAACAGCAACATATTTTTACAAACAAAATGCTCCGAACCCTGTTGATACCGGTTATTTTTGAACAGGTACTGAATTCCCTGATGGGAACTGTGGATACCATGATGGTCAGCAATGTAGGCTCTGCTGCAATATCCGCGGTATCTCTGGTGGATTCCATCAATGTATTGGTGATCCAGGCGTCTCAGCGCTGGCAGCAGGCGGTGCAATCCTCTGTTCACAGTACATAGGTCAGAAAAATCATGAAATGGCAAATAAATCAGCAAGACAGGTATTATTTATCATTACTGCCATATCCGTAGCAGTGACTGCTCTGTGCCTGCTGTTTCGTGTGCCGCTGTTAAAACTGATATTCGGAAAGTAGAATCAGATGTTATGACTGCCTCTCAGGTGTATTTCTTCTATACGGCATTATCCTTCCCATTTATAGCACTTTATGATGCGGGAGCATCCATATTCCGGTCCCAGGGAAATACCAGAGGGCCAATGACAGTATCGGTTATTTCAAATGTGATTAATATCGGCGGAAATGCGGCGCTGATCTGGGGATTCAATATGGGAGTGGCAGGAGCTGCCATCGCAACTCTTGCATCCAGAGTCTTTTGTGCTGTAGTGGTACTCTGGCAGCTTCGTATGGACAGACAGCCTATTGTAGTCAGAAATTACAGACAGATCCGTCCGGATGGAAAAATGATCAGAAGAGTTCTGGCTCTGGGAATCCCGTCCGGCATAGAAAACAGCATGTTTCAGCTTGGAAAGCTGGCAATACAGTCTTCCGTATCTACATTGGGAACGGTAGCCATTGCAGCTCAGGCAATGACGAATATCCTTGAGAACCTTAACGGTATTGCAGCTATCGGTGTAGGAATCGGTCTGATGACTGTAGTAGGACAGTGTCTGGGAGCGGGCAGAAAGGATGAGGCAGTTTACTATATTAAGAAATTAAGTGTCCTTGCAGAAATCATTGTTGTTGCAAGCTGTCTTTTGGTGTTTGCCTTAACCATTCCGGTCACAAAGCTGGGTGGTATGGAACCGGAAAGTGCAAGAATGTGTTTCCATATGATATCCTGGATAACGGTTGTCAAACCTATTGTATGGACCCTGGCATTTATCCCTGCTTATGGCCTTAGAGCAGCCGGAGATGTAAAATTTTCCATGATCACATCCTGTATCACTATGTGGACATTCCGTTTTTGCCTTTGTGTATATCTGATCCGTTTCAGAGGCTTCGGCCCAATGGCTGTATGGATTGGAATGTTTACTGACTGGACAGTGCGGGGAATCGTATTTTCTCTTCGCTTCCACAGTAGGAAATGGCTGAAGCATAAGGTAGTATAACAAGGTGGTATAGCCATGAAATGCGTTGACTTTTACTGCTCAAAATTATATAATGATTCTCGGAAATAATTCTGGAAAAGCATTACAGGAAGTCAGGTGAAATTCCTGCGCAAGTCCGTTACTGTAACAGCCAGATACTGTCTGCTTTTCATTGTATATAAGAAATATGATCTGCGGCAACCAGAGGATATTTCGGGAAAAGAGCTTTCAGGAGGGATTTTTGTTGCACACAGAAATCCCTCCTTTTTTATGTAGATGTTATATAAATGACATTATAGTAATCTGCAGACAGGATGTGACAACAATGCAGCAAAGGAGATATCATGAAAAACGGACTGGAAGATTACTACGTGATACGTGGACAATAAAAAAAATGAGGTTTTGGCTATACAACAGGCTCCTGCGCAGCAGCTGCATGTAAGGGTGCTGCAGAGATCCTGCTGGGTGGTGTCATGCAGAAGGCTGTCACCTTGATGACTCCTAAGGGAATCCTGCTTACACTGGAACTGAAAGACATCCGGATTGAAGGAAATCAGGTGACCTGTGCAATTCAGAAGGATGCAGGAGATGATCCGGATACTACAACGGAATACTGGTTTATGCTACGGTGCAGAAACAAAAAAAAGAACCGGGAATCATCCTCGACGGAGGCGTTGGTGTGGGAAGGGTAACAAAAGCCGGACTTTCCCAGAAAATCGGGGAAGCAGCCATCAATCCTGTGCCAAAGGCCATGATTTTGCGTGAAGCTACAGAAATTGCTGAGAAATATGATTATGAGGGCGGACTGAAGATCATCATCTCCGTTCCTGAAGGTGTGGAAATTGCAAAGAAAACCTTTAATCCACGTCTGGGAATTGTGGGAGGAATCTCCATTCTGGGAACTTCCGGGATTGTAGAACCTATGAGTGAAGCTGCTCTTGTACAGAGTATCAATGTAGAGATGAAGCAGCATTTTTTCTCAGGGAGAAGAATATCTTCTGGTAACACCGGGAAATTACGGGGCAGATTATCTGCGGGAGCATATGGATCTCCCTTATGAAAAAATATCAAATGCAGCAATTATGTAGGTGAGACCATTGACATGGCAATTGATATGGGAGTTAAGGGAATCCTTTTCATTGCTCATATCGGAAAGTTTGTAAAAAGTTTGCAGCAGGGATCATGAATACCCATTCCCACAGTGCAGATGCCAGGATGGAAGTGCTGGCATCCAATGCGATCCGGGCAGGAGCATCGTTGGAGTGTGCAAAGGAAATCCTGAATGCATCTACTACAGATGAAGCAATAGACATTCTGGAAAAATATCAGATACTTCAGAAGACCATGAAAGAGATCCTGGACAGGATCCAGTTTTATTTAAATCACAGATCTTATGAGCAGATCCTTTTGGGGGCAGTGATCTTTAATAACACCTACGGGTATCTGGGGCAGACTGCAGACGCAGAGAAGCTGATAACACTGATCAATGCACAGAATAACGAAGCATAGTTACAATAAATTTATAAAGGAGAATGATAGATTATGGTACATTTCGTAGGAGCAGGTCCGGGAGCACCGGATCTTATCACAGTAAGAGGAAAACAGTATCTGGAGGAAGCAGATGTGGTGATCTATGCAGGATCACTGGTAAATCCAAAGCTTCTGGAATACACAAAGGACATCTGCACCATCTACAACAGTGCAAAAATGACACTGGAGGAAGTGATCCATGTGATCGAGAAGGCGGAAGCAGAGGGAAAGACAACTGTCCGACTTCATACCGGAGATCCATGTATTTACGGTGCGATTCGTGAGCAGATGGATATTCTGGATGAGAAAAATATTGCTTATGATTACTGTCCGGGTGTCAGTGCATTCTGCGGTGCTGCAAGTGCCCTGAATCTGGAATATACTCTGCCGGATATTTCCCAGAGTGTGATCATTACACGAATGGAAGGCAGAACTCCGGTTCCGTCCAAGGAAAGCATTCAGTCATTTGCGGCTCATCAGGCAACTATGGTTGTATTCTTAAGTACAGGAATGCTGGAAGAGCTGAGCAGACGTCTTATTGAAGGTGGTTATACAGCAGATACACCAGCAGCCATTGTATATAAGGCAACCTGGCCGGAACAGAAGACCTTCGTCTGCACAGTGGGAACACTGGCAAAAACGGCTGCAGAAAATAATATTACAAAAACAGCTCTGATGATCATCGGAGATACAGTTGCAGCAGCACACTATGACCGTTCCAAGCTGTATGATCCGGAGTTTACCACAGAATTTCGTGAAGCTGTGAAATCAAAAACACATCACTCATAGAATCTGGTAACCTTAAGGAATTGCTATCGTTTATGAGATACTGTAAACAGGAGAAAGAGAAGGAATATAACAGTGAAGGTTGCACTTATATGCTTCAGCCTTACCGGTCAGCAGACCGGGGAGAGATTATGCCGGGGGCTGGAAGCTGCCGGTATGACAGCAGAACTGATAAAAAAGTAAATATCTTCCGGATTCCATTCAGATCAGTACCTCTGCATGGGCAGGAGAGAAATTTTCTGATTCAGATGCACTGATTTTTATCGGTGCCACCGGAATTGCCGTCCGCAGCATTGCGCCTTATGTAGCGTCAAAGAAGTCAGACCCTGCGGTGCTGGTCGTAGATGAGTGTGGAAAGTTTGTCATTTCCCTTCTGTCAGGACATCTGGGCGGTGCCAATGAACTGGCGCTAAAACAGCAGAAATTCTGGAAGCAATACCAGTGGTCACAACAGCCACAGACCTGCATCACCGTTTTGCAGTAGATGTTTTGCAAAGAAAAATAATTGCAATATCTTTAACATGAAAGCAGCAAAGGAAGTCTCTGCTGCACTTCTGGCAGGAAAGAAAGTTGGATTTTACAGTGAGTTTCCGACGGACGGTGAACTGCCGGAGGGGCTGGTCCGGTGTGATGAATATGGGAATCCTGTCAGCAGTATGGATGACAGATCAGAAGAGGAAACACAGAAAAGCTCTGGTTTTAATGGAACAGGGACAGACTGTACGAATATAGACTGCGGAGTTGCAGTTACTGTACATACTTCCTGTAATCCTTTTATTTCTACCACGCAGGTAGTTCCGAAATGTCTGACTCTGGGTATGGGCTGCAGGAAAGACAAGGATGCCCGTGGAATCGCAGAGGCAGCGCAGAAGGTGCTGGACAGATCCGGATTTCATAAAGAAGCATTTGAGCAGATCGCAAGCATCAATCTGAAGAAAGAAGAAAAGGGAATCCTGTCATTGTCACAGGACTGGCAGATTCCTTTTGTGACTTATACAGAAGAAGAATTAAAACAGGTGCCTGGAGAATTTACTCCCTCACCTTTTGTAAAAAAGATCACAGGTGTGGACAATGTCTGTGAGAGAAGTGCAGTCCTTGCCAGTGGAAATGGCAGGTTGCTGCAGAGAAAAACAGGAGAAAATGGTGTGACCACAGCAGTGGCTGCCAGGGAATGGAGGATACATTTTGAGTAAAATATATGTAATCGGAATCGGACCGGGAGCTTATGACCAGATGACAGGAAAAGCGATCCGCGCCATGAATGAAAGTGATGCGATCATCGGATATACCGTATATGTAGACCTGGTGAAGGAATATTTTCCGGGAAAAGAGTTTATGACTACACCTATGAAAAAGGAAGTGGACCGCTGTGTCCTTGCTTTTGAAGAGGCAAAGAAAGGTAAGATTGTTTCCATGATCTGCAGCGGTGATGCCGGGGTTTACGGTATGGCAGGTCTGATGTATGAGGTTGGTGTCAATTATCCGGAAACAGAACTGGAAATCATCCGGGTGTGACAGCTGCAACAGGCGGAGCTGCTGTTCTGGGTGCACCTCTGATCCATGACTTCTGTCTGATCAGCTTAAGTGACCTTCTCACACCATGGGAAAAGATAGAGGCAAGACTTCTGGCAGCAGCTCAGGCAGATTTTGTTGTATGCCTTTACAATCCGTCAAGTAAAAAACGTCATGATTACCTGCAGAAAGCCTGTGATCTGATGATGAAATACAAATCACCGGATACCATCTGCGGAACAGTTTCCAATATTGCAAGAGAAGGCGAAGAAGCTCATGTAATGACATTAAAGGAACTGAGAGATACACAGGTGGATATGTTTACCACAGTATTTATCGGTAATTCTCAGACAAGGGAAATCAACAATAAGATGGTAACACCGAGGGGATATAGGAATGTATAAAGTTCTTGTTTTTGCGGGAACAACAGAAGGATACGAAATCTGCCGGTTTCTGGCAGATCACAGGGTACAGACAAAGGGATTTGTTGCCACAGAGTATGGCAGCAAATCCCTACAGAAAATGATTTCTTACTGTTCAGACCGGAAGACTGGATGCAGCAGCCATGGAGGAGACCTTTTTACAGGAGAAACCGGAAATGGTGCTGGATGCTACTCATCCTTATGCTGCTGAGGTGACTGTAAATATCAGGACAGCCTGTGAGAATACGCAGACAGCATATTACAGGGTGCTGAGAGAAGCAGGAGAACATGAGGACAGAGCAGTATATGTGGACAGTGTTCAGGTTGCTGCAGATTATCTGGATCAGACCCAGGGAAATGTATTACTGACAACAGGAAGCAAGGAACTGGCCGGTTTCACAGGCATGAAGGATTATCAGAACCGTCTTTATGCAAGAGTCCTTTCTCTGCCCAATGTGATGAAAGCCTGTGCAGAGCTGGGATTTGAGGGAAAACATCTGATAGGAATGCAGGGGCCTTTTTCCAGAGAGCTGAATGCTGCAATGCTCAGACAGTATGACTGCAGATATCTGGTCACAAAGGATACAGGAAAAGCAGGTGGATTTCAGGATAAGATCGATGCTGCCCTGGAATGTGATGCAGTTCCTGTGATCATCGGGGCGCCTCTGAAAGAAGGAAGGAATGTCTGTGAGAGAATGTAAGAGATTTCTTACAGAGCATTTCAGCTTAGCCCACAGACCGCATATTACATTGCTGGGAATTGGAATGGGAAGTCAAAAACTTCTCACTGTCCAGGGTAAGAACAGCCTGGATCAGGCGGATCTTCTGATCGGTGCCAGGAGGATGGTGGATTCTGTGAAACGTCCGGGACAGGATGTGTTCGTGGAATACAGAAGCCAGGAGATCAGGGATTATATTGATGCACACCCGGAGTATGACAATATTGTGATTGTCCTTTCCGGAGATGTGGGCTTCTACAGTGGAGCCAGAAAACTTCTGGAAGTACTGTGTCAGGACAGTGCGGATCTGAGAGTACAGAGAAAAGAACGGATCAGAGAAGAGTGAGGAAGAACGGGATAGTTCAGCACAAAATAATACAGAGATAGAGATTCAGTGTGGGATTTCCTCAGTTGTATATTTTATGTCCCAAATAGGATTGTCCTGGGATGATGCCAAAATCGTCAGTGCACATGGAAGAGGATGTAATCTTATCTCACATATCTGTTATGCGGAGAAAGTATTTTCCATACTTGGAACCTCAGACGGTGTAGCAGTTCTGGCAGAGAAACTGGTAAAATACGGGATGGGTGATGTGCTCCTTTATGTGGGAGAAAATCTGTCTTATGAAAATGAGAAGATTTTTGTAAAACCAGCCAGTGAACTGACAGAATATAAGGGTGATCCTTTGTCCGTCATCTGTGCAGTAAATGAAAATGCAGGAACACGTCTGGAGACACATGGGATCAGAGATGAGGAATTTATCAGAGGCAAAGCACCCATGACAAAGGAAGAGGTGCGTACGGTATCTCTTTCCAAATTGCGGCTGACTGCTGATTCTGTCTGCTATGATGTGGGCGCAGGAACAGGCTCACTGTCAATAGAGATGGCACTTCGTGCTCATCAGGGACAGGTCTGGGCAATTGAGAAAAAGGAAGATGCAGTTGAACTGATCCACCGGAATAAGTTGAAATTGCAGCGGATAATCTGGAGATTGTGGAAGGACTTGCACCGGAGGCTCTGAAAGATCTTCCGGCACCAACCCATGCTTTTATCGGAGGCTCGTCAGGAAATCTGAAAGAGATCGTGAAGCTGTTGCTTGAAAAGAACCCTCAGGTCCGGATCGTGATCAACTGTATCACTCTTGAAACTGTGTCTGAAGCATTGGAAACAGCGAAAGAGTTTGGATTTGAAGAAAATGAAATCGTGCAGCTAAGTGCGGCACGTTCAAAGGCAATCGGACGTTATCATATGATGATGGGCGAGAATCCTATTTATATTATTACACTTCAGAATCCCGGGAAATAACAAATGATGCAGATATCAGGGATTACAAATTAACAGTTAAGGGAATGCAGATTAACAGTTAATAGATTGGAATGCCCTGAAATTGTTGAAAAAATATAGGACAGAAACAGAGGAGAACAGGGATGGATATTCCAAGAATACTTCTTGCAGCAGGAGCCAGCGGCAGTGGCAAAACACTGATCACCTGCGGACTTCTGCAGGCACTGGTCAATCGAAAATGAAGTGGCATCTTTTAAATGCGGACCGGATTATATAGATCCCATGTTTCATTCCAGAGTCATCGGGACGAAATCCCGTAATCTGGACACCTTTTTACAGATGCCGAGACTACCCGATACCTGCTTGGAAAAAATGCAGCAGACTGCGATATTGCAGTGATGGAAGGTGTTATGGGCTATTATGACGGCGTGGGTGGAATATCCACGAAAGCAAGCGCCTATGACCTGGCAGATACCACAGATACTCCGGTCATCCTTGTGGTAAACAGCAGAGGAATGAGTATTTCCCTGGCAGCTTATATCAAAGGTTTTATGGAGTACAAAGAGAAAAGCCATATCAAAGGCGTGATCTTTAACCAGATGTCTCCCATGCTTTATCCCAGAATGAAGAAGCTGGTGGAAGAACAGCTTGAGGTGGAGGTTCTTGGATATGTGCCAAAGGTAGAGGACTGTGTGATCGAGAGCCGTCATCTGGGTCTTGTGCTTCCTGAGGAGATTTCTGATCTGAGGGAACGTTTGCAGAAGCTTGCCGGAATATTGGAAGATACACTGGAGATTGACAGGATTCTTGCACTTGCCCAAAATGCAGAGGATCTGCAGGTGCCGGAATCTCTGATACAGAAAGACAG
>ENA-OPYV01000510-OPYV01000510.1-human-gut-metagenome-genome-assembly--contig:-NODE-510-length-10181-cov-2.268152_pt1 | contig 10181 bp, 16 predicted proteins | sample MGYA00242474_ERZ504485 | MGnify/ENA primary metagenome ERZ504485 (study PRJEB26092, sample SAMD00036263) | human gut metagenome | host: Homo sapiens | study: EMG produced TPA metagenomics assembly of...
GTGATTATCTTAGGGGGATTACTTCTGTGGCTGCCGTTTTTGTACGCACCCGGATACCACACATCTTTTACAGATGCCATGTTTACCGCAACCACAAGTATATGTGTAACAGGGCTTGTGACAGTTGTTACGGCAACTCACTGGACTCTGGCAGGCAAGATTATTATTCTTGTCCTGATCCAGATCGGAGGTGTGGGACTGATTTCCCTGGGCAGTATTATTTTTATAAGTCTGAGAAAGAAAATATCGCTGAGGAACCGGCGTGTTATCCAGGAGTCCTATAATATGGATAGAATGGGTGGGATGGTCAGGCTGGTGAAGAAAGTTCTGATCTGTGTGTTTGGAGCAGAAGGAATCGGTGCAGTGTGTTATGCAGTTCGATTTATTCCGCAGTTCGGTCTGGCAAAAGGTCTGGGATACTCTGTTTTTACGGCAGTATCTGCATTCTGTAATGCTGGTATTGATCTGCTGGGAGAGGACAGCCTGGCTCAGTATGTTGCTGATCCGATCGTAAACTTTACAAGTGTAGGACTGATCATTATGTCAGGACTTGGATTTGTGGTCTGGTGGGATATCTGGGATAAGATCAAAACGAGTCATCAGAGGGAAACTTCCTGTGGGACGTATATTTAAAAAATCTCCGTCTTCACAGTAAGATCGTGTTGATGATGACGCTGATACTTGTTGTGGGCGGTACAGTACTGATCTTTCTGTTTGATCATGGAAATCCGGAAAGTATTGGGACATATTCGCCGGGAACGAAGTGGATGGCATCTTTGTTCCAGTCAGTTACCACAAGAACAGCTGGATTTTTCACTGTAAGCCAGGAGAGATTTTCCAATGCAACTTATATGCTGTGCCTGGTATTGATGTTGATCGGCGGTTCCCCTATGGGAACAGCAGGTGGAATTAAGACAACAACAGTTGCGGTCCTTCTGCTGAGTCTGAAATCCAATCTTCAGGGAAAACGGGATGTGGAAGTACACCACAGGAGAATCAGAGACAGCTATATACGTTCTGCAATCGTAGTGACAGGTATGGTACTTACAGTACTTATTCTCATGAGTATGCTGTTGTGTGCAGCCATGCCGGAAGCACCTATAGAAGATGTTGTTTATGAAATTACATCTGCGGTTGCAACGGTAGGACTTAGCAGAGGGCTGACACCCTGCCTGAATACAGCAGGCAAATGGATCGTGATCCTGACTATGTATCTGGGGAAGAATCGGTCCGCTGACTCTGGGGAACTGCAGTGACTGTACGTGTACAGAAAAATGCCGGCAGATTCACATCTGGCAGAAGAAGATATTATGATTGGATAGTAACGGTTCGGCAGCAGGCGGATATTCGCAGAGGATAACGAATACATGTTCAGAAAGAGAAATGAGGAAGAAAAATGAAGAACAAATCTTATGCAGTGATCGGTCTTGGGCAGTTCGGGATGACGGTAGCCCTTACTCTGGCAGAGGCGAACTGCGATGTACTTGCCATTGACGATAAAGATGATAATGTGCAGGATATCGCAGAGAAGTTTCCTATGCTGTCAAGGCAGATGTGCGTGATCCGGGAATTCTGGAATCGTTTGGAGTTCAGAACGTAGATGTTGCGGTCATCGCAGTAGCCGAGAATATGGAGGCCAGTATTACAGCAACGATGCAGGTGAAAGAACTTGGAGTTCCTTTTGTCATGGCGAAGGCAATGAATTCTCTTCATGGCAGGATACTGGAGAAAATAGGGGCAGATAAGGTGATTTATCCTGAACATTCCATGGGTATCAGAGTTGCAAGAAATCTTCTCTCCAGTGGATTTGTCGATATGTTTGAGCTTTCTTCTGATTTCAGTATGGCAGAATTTAAGATTCCGCGGGAATGGATAGGAAAAACACTTCGGGAGCTGAAGGTCAGGGAAAAGTATAACATCAATCTGATCGGTCTGAAGCATGGCGATAAGATGAATATGAATGTGGCGCCGGATGAAGTGTTTCCGGCAGACTGCACAGTTGTTGCAGCAGGAGCAAACAGTGACCTGAATAAGGTTTCGGAAAATTGAGGATAAGATATGATCACCAGTGTAAATAACGGACAGGTAAAAAATATCATACAGCTGAACCAGAAAACAAAAGCCCGCAGAGAACAAGGGCTTTTTGTTGCAGAAGGAAGAAAAATGTTCGGCGAAGCACCTAGGGATTGGATTTCGAAGGTGTATGTATCAGAAGCTCTCAGCGGTGATGCAGAACTGATGGCTCAGGTGGAGAAACTTCCATATGAAATAGTAACAGATTCTGTTTTTCGACAGATGAGCGATACGCAGACGCGCAGGGAATTATGACAGTGCTTAAGAAACCTTCCTATATAATGGAAGATATTCTCGGCGGGGAAAATCCGCTGGTTATGATTCTGGAAGATCTGCAGGATCCGGGAAATGCGGGAACTATTCTCCGTACAGGAGAGGGTGCCGGAGTAAGCGGAGTTCTTCTGACAAAGACCTGCGTGGATATCACAAACCCGAAGGTTATACGATCAACCATGGGTTCTGTCTACAGAATGCCTTTCCTATATGTGGAAAGTGTGGTATCATTAGCACAGGAACTGAAAGACAGAAATATCCGCACATTTGCGGCGCATCTGCATGGTAAGAACTCTTATGATCAGGAATCCTACACAGGAGGAACTGCTTTCCTGATCGGCAATGAGGGAAAAGGACTGACAGATGAAGCGGCAGACAGTGCTGATTGTCTGATACGGATTCCTATGTGTGGAAAAGTAGAATCTCTGAATGCTGCCATGGCATCCGGAATTCTCATGTATGAAGCTGCTCGTCAGAGACGATAGCAGACGAAAGGAGGAGTTTCATGCAGCCTTTGATCTGGCTTGGGATTCTTGCGTTATTGCTTGTTGTAGAGGCAATTACGGCAGGACTGACCACCATCTGGTTTGCCGGCGGCGCACTGGTCGCTGCTATTGCATGTTATGCAGGAGCGAACCTCACTGTACAGATATTGCTGTTTCTGTGTGTTTCATTGGTACTTCTCATCTTTACCAGACCACTGGCAATGAAGTACTTCAACAAAGAAACCATACAGACCAATGCAAACAGTCTGATTGGAAAGAAAGCAGTTGTGATTCAGGAGATTGACAATCTGGCGCAGACAGGCCAGGTTCGTATCAATGACATTGAATGGACTGCACGTTCTGCTGATGACGAAAAAATCGGCGAAGGCACCGTTGTAACGATCGAAGAGATCCGAGGTGTGAAACTTATCGTAAAACAGAATAAGGAGGATTAGTTATGGGCGTGGTTTTCTGATAGTTATTATCGTTATTGCGGTATGGGTCCTTGCATCCTGCGTCCGCATTGTACCACAGGCATATGCAGTAATCCTGGAGCGTCTGGGAGCTTATCAGGCGACCTGGAGTACAGGAATTCACTTCAAGGTTCCGTTTATTGAACGAGTAGCCAGAAAGGTAAATCTGAAGGAACAGGTAGTGGATTTTCCACCGCAGCCCGGTTATCACAAAGGATAACGTAACCATGCAGATTGATACTGTCGTATTCTTTCAGATCACAGATCCGAAGCTTTATACTTACGGTGTGGAGAATCCGATCATGGCAATCGAGAATCTGTCCGCAACAACCTTAAGAAATATTATCGGTGACATGGAACTGGATGAGACACTTACATCACGTGAGACGATCAATACTAAGATGAGAGCTTCTCTTGATGAAGCTACTGATCCATGGGGAATCAAGGTCAATCGTGTGGAACTGAAGAACATTATTCCTCCGGCAGCTATCCAGGATGCAATGGAGAAACAGATGAAAGCTGAGCGTGAACGTCGTGAAGCAATCCTGATCGCAGAAGGTCAGAAGAAATCTACGATCCTTGTTGCAGAAGGTAAGAAGCAATCCGCAATTCTGGATGCAGAAGCTGAGAAACAGGCAGCAATCCTCCGCGCAGAGGCTCAGAAAGAGCGTATGATCAAGGAGGCAGAAGGACAGGCTGAGGCAGTTCTGAAAGTTCAGAATGCCAATGCAGAGGGTATCCGCATGATCAGAGAGGCAGGAGCAGATGAGGCAGTTCTGACACTGAAGAGTCTGGAAGCATTTGCCAGGGCAGCAGACGGTAAGGCAACCAAGATCATTATTCCGTCGGATATTCAGGGAATCGCAGGTCTGGCAAGTTCGCTGAAAGAGATCGTCACTGATCCGAAAGCGGAGACAGACAAATAACAAAAAGAGAATAAAATGACATCGGGGAGAGAATTATTATGAACTTAAAAGGAAGAAACTTTCTGACACTGAAAGACTTTACACCGGAGGAGATCACATATCTTATTGATTTATCCGCAGAACTTAAAGCAAAGAAGAAAGCCGGCGAGCTTCACGAATATTACAGAGGCAAAAATATTGCACTTATTTTTGAAAAAACAAGTACAAGAACCCGTTGCTCTTTTGAGGTAGCTGCCCATGATCTTGGAATGGGAAGCACATACCTGGATCCGACAGGTTCTCAGATCGGTAAGAAAGAAAGCATTGCAGATACAGCAAGAGTTCTGGGAAGAATGTACGATGGTATCGAATATCGTGGATTTGGTCAGGAAGTCGTAGAAGAGCTTGCAAAACATGCAGGTGTTCCGGTATGGAATGGCCTTACGAACGAATATCATCCGACACAGATGATCGCTGATATGCTGACAATCCGTGAGCATTTCGGAGATTTAAAAGGACGTAAGCTTGTATACATGGGTGATGCCCGTTACAATATGGGTAATTCCCTGATGATTGCCTGCACAAAACTTGGCATGCATTTCGTAGCCTGCACAACTAAGAAATATTTCCCGAATGCAGAGTTAGTTGCTCAGTGCGAGGAATATGCAAAAGCATCCGGCGGAAGCATCACTCTGACAGAGGATGTTCAGGAAGGAACAAAGGATGCAGACGTTATCTATACAGACGTATGGGTATCCATGGGTGAGCCGGATGAGGTATGGACAGAGAGAATCCATGATCTGACACCTTATAAAGTAACAAAGGACGTTATGAAGAACGCAGGAGAGAAAGCAATCTTCCTTCACTGTCTGCCTGCATTCCATGACCTTAAGACAAAGATCGGCAAGGAAATGGGTGAGAGATTCAATCTGACAGACATGGAAGTAACAGACGAAGTATTTGAATCTGAGCAGTCCAAAGTATTTGATGAGGCAGAGAACCGTATGCATACCATCAAAGCTGTTATGGTAGCAACATTAGGAGAGCCGGAGAACAAATAATGGCACATCTGTATAATGAAGAAACAATTTCACAGGCGATAAACACAAAATGGGCGGGCAAAACCGTCCATTTTGCAAAAGAAACAGATTCTACCAATTCATGGATCAAGCGTCTGGCAAAAGATGGTGCAGAGCATGGAACTCTGGCAGTTGCGGAATTTCAGTCTGCGGGAAGAGGGCGTTTTTGACAGAAGATGGGAAGCGCCGGAGGGCAGCTCTATTATGATGACACTGCTCTTACGTCCGGAATTTTCACCGCAGTATGCGTCTATGCTGACACTGGTTATGGGAATGGCAGTGGCACAGGCAGCAGAGGAACTGGGGTTTAACGTAAGTATTAAATGGCCCAATGATATTGTGATCTCTAAGAAGAAAATCTGTGGTATCCTGACCGAGATGGGAACAAATGGTGTGAAGATCAATTATGTTCTCATCGGAGTAGGAATCAATGTAAACCTGAAAGAATTTCCGGAAGAGATGCAGGACAAAGCGACTTCACTGATTCTGGAGGGCGGTCATGAATATGACAGAAATCAGGTGATTGCACTGGTGATGAAATATTTCGAGATCAACTATGAGAAATTTATCCAGACCTGTGATTTTACTCATCTGCTGGATGATTACCACAGAATCCTTGCAAATCTGAACCAGCCGGTCAGAGTGATCGATGGTGACAGAAGTTTCGAAGGAATCTGCAGGGGATTGATGAAAAGGTGAACTGCTTGTGGAAAGGCAGAATAAAGAAGTTGTGAAAGTCAGCGCAGGAGAGGTTTCAGTGCGTGGGCTTTACAGCTATGTATAAAAGATTCTGAATAATTTCGAAAGAGGGAAACAGTAATTTATGTATCAGGACAACATTACTCTCTGCGGCGCAAGCGCCTATGAGAAGAAATTTTATTTTAATCAGGATTTCAATGCACTTCCGGATCATGTGAAGAAAGAACTTCAGATCATGTGTGTTCTTTACACAGAGGATGTAGGAGGAATCCTGACTCTGGAATTTGACGAAAACGGCAGACTTCAGTTTAAAACAGAAGCTCTGGAAGCAGATGCCCGCTACGATGAGATCGGAAGCGGACTGAAGATCAAACAGCTTCAGCAGGACAAGAAAGAACTTCTGGAATCTCTGGAAATGTATTATAAAGTATTCTTTCTCGGAGACATCCCGGAAGAAGAATTGAAGAAAACATCGGGCAGTGAGGACTGAATCCATGCAGACAAGGAATGAGCCGGTACGGGCAAGAGAACCATTCATGGAGATGCAGTGGAAAATAGGAACGTACAGATTGATAATCCGTTTGTTCTTGCACCAATGGCAGGTGTCACAGACCTGCCATTTCGAACGCTCTGTAAAGAGCAGGGGGCCGGACTGATCTGTATGGAAATGATCAGTGCAAAAGCGATTTCTTTTCACAATAAGAACACCATTGCCCTGATGGAGATTGATCCATGTGAACACCCGGTTTCCATGCAGCTTTTTGGCAGTGAACCGGATCTTATGGCAGAGGTTGCGAAATCCATTGAGGACAGAGATTTCGATATCCTGGACATCAATATGGGATGCCCTGTGCCGAAGGTTGTCAATAACGGTGAGGGATCTGCATTATTGAAGAACCCGAATCTGATTGAAGAGATCGTTCGAAAAGTATCATCTGCAATCAGTAAACCGTTGACTGTCAAGGTGCGAATCGGATTTGAGAATGAACCGGTAGATATTGTTGAAATCGCGAAACGTATTGAGGATGCGGGAGCAGCAGCACTTGCAGTGCATGGGCGCACCAGACAGCAGTACTATTCCGGCACTGCAGACTGGGATACGATCCGCAGGGTAAAAGAAGCGATTACCATCCTGTAATTGGAAACGGAGATGTAGATTCTCCGCTGAAAGCAGAAGCACTGGTAAAACAGACCGGATGTGATGCTGTTATGGTGGGACGTGCAGTAAGGGGAAATCCCTGGTTGTTCCGCGAACTGAACCATTATTTCCGGACAGGAGAACTGTTGGAACGCCCGTCTGTAGAGGAAATACGTGAAATGATCCTGCGTCATGCCAGAAAACAGATTGAATTAAAAAGGGGAATTCGTAGGAATCCGTGAGATGCGTAAACACGTTGCCTGGTATACTGCAGGCATGCGTCACAGCGCAGGGCTCAGAAGAGAGTCAAACACCATAGAAAGTTATGAAGCTCTGGAGGCGCTTTTATCAAGATTAGCATAAAAAGTAAAACCATGTGAAATAGAAATATAAAACAATAGCAAAGGCGCTCGGAATGCTTGACAATCCGGGTGCTTTTTTGTATAATACAGAAATTGTGAATATCCTAGAATAAGTCTGCCCTTTTTCAGGTATGATGTATCAGGAAGCACATAAATCCATGTAGTGATCCGGGGCGAAAAGAAACGCAGAAGACTATACCGGATGTTGAAAGGGAGTAAGGTTATTATGGAAGAAAAGAAAAACTTACTAACTTATGCAGGACTTAAAAAATTAGAAGAAGAGCTGCATGATTTAAAGGTAGTAAAGAGAAAAGAAGTAGCAGAGAAAATTAAGGAAGCCAGAGAACAGGGCGACTTATCTGAGAATGCGGAATACGATGCAGCGAAAGACGAACAGAGAGACATTGAAGCACGTATCGAAGAAATCGAGAAGATCTTAAAGAATGCTGAAGTTGTTGTAGAGGACGAAGTAGATCTGGACAAGATCAGCGTTGGATGTAAGGTTAAAGTACACGATTTTGAATTCGAAGAAGACATCGAGCTGAAGATCGTAGGTTCCACAGAGGCTAACAGCCTTGAAGGCAAAATCTCCAACGAATCTCCCGTAGGAAAAGCACTTATCGGTGCGCATACAGGTGATGTAGTAGAAGTAGAGATGCCGGCAGGAATCATGAAATACAAAGTTCTGGAGATCCAGAGAAACGTATAAGAGACAGATGACTGAGGTGCGCGTAGAGATTTATCATGCAAAGGCATAACGCGCACCTTTCTCTGACTATATAAGCAGATAATAAGAAGACAATAAGAAGTTTGTTATTTCTTATTTTTGTCTGTATATCTGATAAATTGATATTTGAAAATACAGGATTCTGTTGAATGGAATCTTCTGTTACATCTGATATCACATGGAAATGTAGAATAAATGTAACTATTCAGTAGTCTACTATCCCGCGAGGTGTTTTGGCACGTAAGTACCAAAATCCCGAGACATACAAGCCAAAATGCCATCACCGCAGGTGATTTTTAATGCATTTTGATCGTAACTGTGAAGGTACTGAACAGTTACACATTTCCATATCACCGGAATTCTCCGTAAAAACAGCCGGGGACTGTGATCGTCACAGTTGTCCCCTCGCCTGCTGTACTTTCAATATGCAGTCCGTATTTCTCTCCGAAAAGCCTCTTCAGACGCGCATTAACATTCAGGATTCCAATGGAAATGCCGGATTCCACACGTTTTCATATCATTCTGATCCAGCAGACGGTTCATAGATTCCGCATCCATTCCCGCACCATTATCCTGAACTGTGATCACCAGATTCTCATTCACATGTTCTGAACGGATCAGAAGCTTTTTGTCCTTACGGCGGACGTTTTCTGAGACCATGTGTAAGTGCATTCTCCACAACCGGCTGGATGCAGATACGCGGCATCTGATCTGCCAGTGTATCGCTGTCAATCTGATAATCGTAAGCTATCGTTGAGCCATTTCTCACATCCATAACATAGAGATAATTTCTCACATGCGCCATCTCATTCTGCACAGTGGAAAGCTCATCTGTCATATTCAGGCTGTAGCGGAAAATTGCAGACAGTGAATGACACATACCGCTTACCATCGGACAGTTCTGAGCATTGGCAATCCCGCTCATGGTATCCAGTGTATTATAGAGGAAATGGGGATTGATCTGCGCCTGCAGCATTTTGTATTCCGTCCGCTCTACCAGCATTTTATGCTGCAGTTCTTCCTGCGCCATGACCTGCATACGGTCAAGCATTTCATTAAATTCCGTACCCAGCGTAGTCAGCTCCTGGGACCATCCTACGGGCTGCACCCGAAGCTGGGTTTCTCCGTCCTTGATCCGCGTGATAGTGCTGCTCATCTCTTCTACAGGCTTTGTCATCCACTGAGACACAAACAATACGATCACCATAATTGCAAGGATCATGGCTCCCATTATAATAAGAAGTGTTCGGATCAGTGTCTTCTGCGTTGCAGTGAGAAGAGACTGTGAGACAAGCACAAATGCCTCCAGATTATAATTCTCCTGAGACACCTGGATCAGATAATTCCCATCATACTCCTGTTCCAGTTCACCGGATTTATAATGACTTTGTACAACCTTTGCAAGCTGTTTCTGGATTCTGCACTGACTCTCTGAAGCCTCCCCGGTCATTGCGATCACCCGGTCATTTAATGGCTGCAGCCACAGACATACCTGCTCTACATCTACATATTTAGCCATAATAGAAGTAAGTGCCGCACTGTTAATATCACAGACCAGATACCCCCAGGGGCATTCCTGTCTGCATCATAATTATGCAGTTTCAGCACAAACCGCACAATATCTTTCTTTGCGGTAGAATTGTGATATCCGGAAATCATCAGATCTGTACGTTTTCCATGCACATAATCATAAACCCGTTCTGAATTATCATCGTACTCTGCCTTGTAAATATCTTTGGGATATGTAACTGAATTGTAGCGGTAGCTGCTGATCAGATGATCCTTTTGTATCATAAAGATACATGGCAAGAAGCTGATCCTCCTTTGTAAAAACGCTTCCTTGCAAAAATACCAGCTTCTCCAGTAATAATCCTTCATGTCTGTATCTTTTTTCCGCAGCTTCACGCATAGCTGCGATAAGATCCTGCTCACTGTAGATCGTAAGCATTTCCCCCTCGTATTGTGTG
>ENA-OPYV01000511-OPYV01000511.1-human-gut-metagenome-genome-assembly--contig:-NODE-511-length-10151-cov-2.005188_pt1 | contig 10151 bp, 13 predicted proteins | sample MGYA00242474_ERZ504485 | MGnify/ENA primary metagenome ERZ504485 (study PRJEB26092, sample SAMD00036263) | human gut metagenome | host: Homo sapiens | study: EMG produced TPA metagenomics assembly of...
CATCGGGTTCCATGTGCACACGGCGTTCCAAACACTTGTGGCGCTTCTTTCGGGCATATCGTGCCTTATTTCTCTGGACATTGCGTTTCGGTTGAAACAACTGGATTGGACTTATGCGATCAGACTTGTCGTCATCGCATATTGGGTGTCTTTCGGAATAGGTGTTCTGGAATTCCTTGCCGTACACGGACATGCCCCCGCAATTACATGGATTGCACGGCGCATCCTGAAACGTAACTACGTGCCCAACCATGTGCAGTTCCTCTTTGCCGAACCTTCATACGTCGGCATGCATGTATTCGGCGTACTTATGCCACTGTATTGGTTCACCAAGCGTAGGCAAGTCGCCATTCTTACGCTCTCGTATGCCTTCGGTGCGGCGGTTATGGGCGTTGGCGTGCGCATCCTTATTGACACGGTTGTCGCACTGCTGTTGTGGTTGATCGTTGCCGAGAATTTTCATCGTCTGCGCGATATCATCATCACCATTGCCGGTCTTGGCGTAATCGGAATCGGCGGGTCAGTGGTGATGCTGCGTAATCCGCGCGTCGAATCGTTGCTCGCCAACGGTCCGGTAAACGGAGATTTCTCCGCCTTGGCACGGGCTGTTCCGTACGCTGGCCCCAGCTGAAGCGTGGAAAGCCGACTGGGCGCATTTCCTTTTTTGGATTCGGTATAGGCAACCTCAAAGATGCCATTGCTCGTGGATATGGGGCCGCAGTGCAGGCACTTACGGCCATGGGAGGCAAACCACAGTCAAATGAGGAAATCCGTTTGCTGGGCAATCCTCCCGGAGACCATTACATTTTCACGATGAGCGCTTATGTAGATGCGATTACCGAATTTGGCATACTAATGTGTTTGGCCGGCGTAGTGTTGTTGTTCATGCACATCACCCGTAACGGGGCATGGAACAAGATGACGGTGTGTTGGATGGTCTTGTTGGCATATCTGTATATCCAGTTCGAGGGCTATGCCTTCTATGCGCTGTGGATGTTCATATGGGTTGTTGGTACGCGGATATATGGGCAAAAGAGAGATTCTGGTGAACAATTGAGCGCATCGTAAGCTAATGGTTGAGCGGTTTTGGTAAAACATGTATGTTACGAACAGAGTGAAAGGTGCCGCGTACAGGGCGCCGTACAAGTGCTGAGAGGTAAGAGAGAGGCATCGCGCATGGCGAGCAGAAAATACAATTGGCCGATTGACGATCTCAACGGCGGAAACGTCGGCCGGCATTCGGGCATGGGGGACCGAGTGTATCTTTTCCCCTCCACGGTGCCCGAGCAAGGTTCCATCCCTGCCCTTGACCCTTCTTCGCTTGCTCCCCGCACTTCTGCGGTGGCGAAGGTATGGAACGCGAAAAAATCGGCCATTATCATTGCGTGGTATTGGTCATAGCCTTGGCTGCGGCCGGTAGCGGGTTCACCGTATTGCAACGTCGTGACTCCAGCCAGATGGCCTTCGACGCCTGCCAGCAAGCCATAACCATCAATCAAAAGAGCGTCACACGACTCAAGAAGACCGTGGAGTCAACCACCTCGGCCACTCAGACTGCGGCCGATGCCGTTGCAGACCCACAGACCATCGATAATCTGAAGGCGGCGATTGATAAGGTCGTGATGTCAAGCAGGCGGAGAATAGTTGCAGTCCTGATGCTGAAGCCGATCAGAATCTAGCGGCCGATGCAGCCATCACCGAGCAGACTCGTGCACTTGGTTCGAAGAACGAGGCAATTCTTGATGCGAATGATGCGGTTGCTTCATCCAAGGCGCGCAAGGATGCTCTGAATGCGAAACAGGCGCTCGGCGATCAGCTGGAGCAGCTGCAGAGCGTTTCCACTAGTTCGGCGGTATCTAGTGCCGATTTGCAAACGCGTAAGCAATATTCCGACGCTTTGAACATGACACAGCAGCTGTTGCTGTCGGACCAGATTATGAGCGCAGCTATATATCAGAGTGCTTCGCAGCAATTGCAGGCAGCGGTTGATAAGGTCAACCAGTCGGCTTTGCAGCAACAGCAGTAATCAACACTGCACGGCGGTTCGAGGGTCATCAAGGAAGGAACACGGTCCATGCATATCATGTTTGTCTGCACGGGCAACGTCTGCCGGTCGCATGGGCGAGTTGTTGATGCGGCGATACCTCTCTGGTACCTCCATTACTGTTTCGAGTGCTGGCACGCATGCTTTGGTCGGTCATCCCATCGATCCTTCGAGTGGCCGTCTGATGGACAGCGTGGGCATTGATTCGGGTGAATTCCGGTCCCGTCAGCTCACGCGAGAGTTGGCGGAAAACGCTGATTTGATTCTCTGTTTCGAAGAAGAGCAGCGCAATAATATCGTAGATATGGCTCCTGCGGTCGTTCGGCGCACGTTCCTCGTCACTGATTTTGCCAACATGTGTCTGTATTGCGCACAGCATGACTTGGTCAAGGGCTTGACTGTGCAGGAGCGATTGAATTCGGTCATCGAAGCGTCCTCGTTCATTCGCCCCATCGATTCCGGCCCCTCCGCGATGTGGAGGACCCCTTCACCAAAGATTTCCCTGTATTCCGTAAAGCCGCGAATCAGACCAATAAGGCAATATGGATCATACTCAACAGCATGCGCAAGCATTACCGAGTGAATGGTGCGCCGGCTCGAACCATGATCGAGCATGCGAAGGAAACACAGCCGGTTGCTGCGGAACCCGCTTCTGCGGAACCTGTGGAGATTTCGTTGCCGGTGTTTGCGCCTTACCAGTCCAATGCTGCGGAGACCGAAGTGATGAAGCCGGTACATGTGGCACCGGTAAAGACGGTTCCAGCGCAAATGGCACCGGCGCAGGCCCAGCCCGTGACGCGGTCCGTGGCACAGGCCGTATCGCAGCCGTCGCCAGTATCGGTTATGTCGGAGCAACCCGTAACAGCCCAGCCATCACCGGCTCCTCTCTCTCCGCCTACGCCGCCTAAACCTGCACCACCTCTCACCGTGGTTATGCCGGATGTGCCTAATTTCAATGTGAATGTTACAGGTGGGATCACTCCCACGAGCGGTGAGTGACGACTGCCTCCATAAGAATGTGTACCGGAGCAGCTGTTGCAGCTTGTGAGGAAGTCATTTGCATGGGAATGGAAGAAGGAGACGTCAGTAATGAGCGACGAAAAGCGTGACACGCCCACGTCATCTTTAACGCAGGCGGGCGATATCGTCGACACGTTCTGGGATATCAAGCCAATCGAATTCCCCCGTCTGGATGGCGACGAGGAAACTTCGACCCTGCCGCCGCAGGATGGCAGTGATACAACCACTCCGTTCGGTGAATTACCGGTGTTTTCTGGCCCTGATCAAACCGACGAATCCACTACTGAGTCGGCTTCTGACAATGCAGGCGCTGATGACTTCGCGGCCGACATGGTGGCACAACCAGTCATCCCGGAACGCAAGATAAACCCGTGGCTTATTGTGACCATCGTGGCTACTGTGGTCATTATTATCGGTCTTGTCATCGGCGGATTGGTGTATTGGAATTCGCTGAAGAAAGATGATGCGCACTCCACCGCGATGTCGCAGTGTCTCTCCTCCAGCGATAATTACACCAAGGCGTCGGAGAAACTCTCGAAAGCGCTGGAAAACAGCAAAAGCGTGCAGGCCATTACCGACGGTCAGGTGGCTGATGCTGCTACGGTAAGCACACTGAAAAGCGCAGTGACAGAGGCGAATTCGATTGGCAAAGCCGCAAGCTGCAACTATATCGCGCCCACGGCTTCCCTGAGCAAATCCGCCAAAAGCAATCGCGCATTGACGGCTAAGCTCGAGAGCAGTGCCAAAGCTGTGACAACTGCCGCCAAAGCCGTAACGAAGAGCCAGGAACAGAAGAAGATCGATACCGCCAAGCAAAAGCTGCAATCTGCTGTTTCTGATGCCCAGCAGACGTTGGCTGACAGTGATGGTGCCGTTTCAGACGAAAGCACGCGCGACTCCCTGCAAAAGGCGCTTGACGATGCGAATGCATTGCTCAAACAGTCCAACCCGAAGGCAGCTGATCTCGAAAAATCGCTTACAAACTTGCAGGATGCTACCAAGGCAGTGAAATCGTCCATGGACGACTACACTGCGGCGCAGCAGCGTAAATCGAGCAGCTCTCAGAACTCCGGCGGCAACAATGGTTATTCCTCCAATAGCGGTACCAGCAACGGGGGGTAACCACCGATGGGGAGCAGGTCGATCAGGGAACCAGCACTACGCCTACGACTCCGGATACTCCCACGACGCCCACGACTCCGGATACTCCCACTACACCCACGACTCCGACCAAGCCGGATCAGCCGACGAATCCTACGAATCCCACGGATCCTGATCAGCCAACGACACCTACTAATCCGGACCAATCCGGCGGGACTAGCGACGGTGGCTCCACTTCCGCGCAGTGATTGTTAACCTGCGGGTCACAGAGCGGTTGGATTCATGTTGCGTGCATGAACCCAACCGCTTTTTTTTTATTGGGTGTAGACTCTGCTGGCGATATGAGGAATCGTATAACGGGGGGTAAGAATGCGTCATAAGGCTGGTAAAGAGAACGAGACCCAGACCAAGCACACCGGCCGGAACATCGTTATAGCGGTGGTGGTGGTATTGGCGGCATTCTGCGCTTATGCCGCGGCGCTGGTGCATTCGGCTATGGTGATTAAAGACGAAGTCACTCAATCAGTGGGTGTGGTGCGTGATTCTGGCATTGGTGCTGCTTTGGCCGGTTCCGGCCAAGACTCGAGCATGGCAGGTATGACCGCGATCGAAGCGGTAGCTCCTCAATTGCAGCAGCATACGACGGTCGCCCGGGGACAGGGCTGATGGATGGGTGTGGCGTAGTGCTTCGATGTTGCCGGTGATAGGTAACGATTTTGCGGCCACCCGTATCGCCACTGATGCGTTGGACACTCTTGCTTCCGACGTTTTGCCAAGCCTTACCGATGCGGCAAATACCATGCAGAAAGCGGGTCTTGCCAATGCGGATGGCAATCTGAAATGTCAAAAACGTTGACTGAAGTATCGTCGAAAATCAGCAAAAGCAACGATACTCTACAGCGTCAGGTCACTGCGCTGAATGAAGCTCCTGAACCGCATATCGCCCAGGTTCGTGACGCATTGACCAGCGGCAAAGCCACATTGGATAGCGCTGCATCCCAGATCAATGGTGTTGCCAGCACACTTGACAGTTTGGCGGCATTGTTCGGTCATGAGGGTACCCGCAATTATCTGATTCTCTCGCAAACCAATGCGGAAACGCAGGCTGCTGGCGGCGTGGTGGGATCCGTCGGTACGCTGACAGTCAATAACGGCACTATTTCCATGGGACAGTTCTATTCCGACTCCAAGTTCGACCTGACGGCTCCGGTGACCAGCACGGATGAAGTGGACAAGCTCTATGCCATCTCACGGCTTGGGGTTTCCTATGGTGGTGACATTCGCTTGGCCTCCGCGACGCCGAACTTCCCGGCCGCGGCTCAGTATGCCAAAGAAGTGTGGGCGAGGCAGTCGTTTGGCTCGAACAATATCGACGGCGTACTGTCGTTCGATACAGTCGCGCTACAGTCTTTGCTCGGTGTGACCGGGCCTATCACGTTGAGTTCGGGAAAAGTGACGCTTACTGCACAGAACACTGCTCAGTATCTGTCGAATCAGGTGTACATCGATATCACTGATCAGAATGCTCAGGACGCATTCTTTGAGGAAAGCGCTCAGCGGATCATCAATGGCATGCTTTCCGGGCTGACGCGCATAAGGCGCTATCGCTTGTTGCCACTATGCCAAAGCTCACTGAGAACCGACACGTATACATGTGGTCCTTCGATAAGTCCGATCAGAAAGTCCTGAAGAAAGCAGGCGTGGTTGGCGAGCCGGGCACCGATGCGCAGAATCCGGTCACCGGCGTATACGTCAACGAAATGGGCTGGACCAAAACTGACTGGTACATGAAGAAGTCTGCCACGGTGAGCAAGACTGCCGATAACAAAGACGGCTCTTCCACATATCACGTTACCTACACCACGACCAACACCATGACGGCTGATCAATCCACGAAACTTCCCGCCTATATTACCGGAACATTCCCGTTGGCATGATGAATGGCCTTGTAGCCCAGTCCGGAGCTTCGAACGACGAGAAGACAGCGATTCGGGCCGCGATGGAAAATCTGAGCAAGCCGGGCGTCGTGGGGCATTCGATCGCCATTACCCAGCCGGTGGGCGGCAGCGTATCCAACATCACCGTCACCAGTGACTCCAAGGACCAGATTCCCGCGCTGCAGAGTGACTTTATGAAGATCAAAGCCGGCAGTACCACGTATTATGCGAATATCGCATGTCTGTTGTCTCCCGGTGCGACGTTCACCGTCGAATACGATGTGAAAACGGCACCCCACGCTGCGCAACTTCAGCTGGATCAGACACCCACCAACAATCTCGCCGCGCAAGTGACGTATACGGATTCCGGGCGTTAGCGTTTAATCAGTGAGGCCGGTGACATGCGCATTCGCATGTCACGGCCTCACTGATACAAGTCTAAGCTAATGCTCCTCAGTGACCGCCCTGCAATTAGGGTTTCACTTTCGCGAGGCTTGACGTTTCCTCGTTCACGCTCCGCCCTTGAATCCCAGCTGGCGCCAGGCTTCGTAGATGGCGATGGATGCGCAGTTGGTGAGGTTCAAGGAACGCAGAGACGGGCGCATGGGCAGGCGCACCTGTTCAGCCACGTGCGGGCCCTCCATGATGTCCATCGGGTCGGGGATGTCGCCGGGCTCGGGCCGAACAGTAGGATGTCGGTCGGCTTGTATTCCACCTCGGTGTACAGCTTGGTGGCGTGTGCGGTGAACGCGATGATGCGCGAGTTCGGCATCGACTCGACCAGATTGTCGAAGTTCGGGTGCAGCACCACATGGGCCATGTCATGGTAGTCGAGGCCCGCGCGGCGCAGCTTGGTGTCGCGCAGGTTGAAGCCCAGCGGCTCCACCAAATGCAGAATCGTGCCGGTGACCGCGCACAGACGGATGGCCGAACCGGTGTTGCCGGGAATGCGCGGTGAGTAATAGCACAGGTGTGGCGTCACGGTTTCGGTGGCTGCGGCCTTCTCCGCCGAAAGCATCGCATCCACTACGGAAATCGGGTTGCCGTGCGCATCGGTCACCAGCTCGTCCGGCCCGTAATTCGACTTGCGATAGCCGTATTCGAACATTTTCTCGACTTTGGTTTCAGGATTGGCTGGATTTGGTGTGCTCTGGGGGTTGTGTTTTGCCTCGTTCGTCATAGCTGCTAAGAATAAGAACGATGAACGACACAGCAATTTCTTTACGGCTCGGTGCATGGTGGGAGACCAATGCGCGCGATTTGCCATGGCGCTTCGGCCGGGCCACGCCGTGGGGCGTGCTGGTATCCGAAGTCATGAGCCAGCAGACGCAGATGAGCCGTGTAGTGCCGTACTGGACCGACTGGATGGAACGCTGGCCCGACGCCCGCGCGCTCGCGGAGGCCCCCAAGGCCGAGGTGATTACCGCATGGGGTCGCTTGGATACCCACGCCGTGCATTGCGCTTGCAGGAATGTGCCTGCGTGGTGGCCGAGCAGTACGCCGACAAACTGCCGCGCACGTATGACGAACTCACTGCGTTGCCCGGCATCGGCGATTACACCGCCTCCGCGGTGATGAGCTTTGCGTTCGGCGAACGAATTGCCGTGATCGATACCAACATCCGCCGCGTGCTGAGCCGTGTGTTCCTTGGCATCGAATCGCGCGGGGGAGCGGCCAGTCCGGCCGAACGTGCGCTGGCGAACCGCATGCTGCCCAAAGACGAGATTTTCGGATGCGATGCTGACGTCGCCGATAATGCCGGTAGCGCCGAACATGCCGCGAACAGCACTATCCGGGGCGACAAACGCTCCCGACTGCATCGTGGCGAACGCCCATCGGTCACGTGGAACCAGTCGGTAATGGAACTGGGCGCGGTGATCTGCACGGCCAAGTCGCCGCTGTGCGACACCTGCCCGATTGCGGACGACTGTGCATTTCTCAAGGCCGGCGCCCCGGACTGGGGGAGCGCCGCACCCGCCCGCGCCAACGATTCCAAGGCACGGATCGACAGGTGCGCGGTCTGGTCCTCGCCGCGCTGCGCGAGCTTCCCGCTGGAGCCACGTTGCCCAGGGAAGATGCCGACAAGCTTTGGAAGGACCAGATTCAGCTTGCCGCCTGCATCGCCAGCCTTGACGATGACGGCTGATAGAGATTCTGGACGGCGGCCTGCGACTACCCAGCTGACATTGTGAAAAATGGTGGGCTCCCCAAGCGTGTATGGGTGTGGTGACCGTAGACTGGAAGAGTTATGGCAGTGCAGAGGAACACATCAGGCGCGAGAACGGCACGCGGAGCCGGCACCGGGGCCAATGGGCCATCCGGCGGGCCCTCCCAAAACAACCGTTCCGGCAAGCCGCGCAAGCGCAGGATCAGCAAAAAGCAGCAGGCCATCTATCGTCGCCGGCGTATCGTGGCCGGTACGGTGTTGCTGCTGATAATCGCGCTGATCGTATTCTGCGTGTACAGCCTCGGCCGGGGTATCGGTGCCGTGAACACGATGATTCACCATGACGAGGTGTATGCGATTTCCCGCGACGCCACGCCGGCGCCGAAGAAAGTCAGCAACGTCAAGGATTGCTCGGCCAGTGATGTGACATTGCAGCTTTCCGCGGCCTCCCAATCCGTGTCGGTAGGAGGATCGCTTGATTTCACCGCGACCATCGTGCACGAGGGGTCAGGCAACTGTTTGGTGGACGGGTCCGATTCCGGCCGTGTGCTCACCATTACTTCCGGTCAGGAAACGATTTACAAGTCCGATGTGTGCCCGGCGGATTCACGTCTGCTGCTGATGGCTAAGGGCGATAAGGACGTTCAGAAGGTCACGTGGAATACCAATGCGAACGCCACGCTCACCGAATGCACGGATGAGTCGGATTGGGCCAAGGTCAATGCGGGAACGTACGTGGCGCAGTTGAGTTTGAAGGATCATCCGAAGGTGAAGAGCGATCCGGTGACGTTTACGGTGGGGTAGGATCTGCGGTTGGCGTTTGGACGCTGGGTCTCTCCCTCAGTCTCGCTCCGCTCGACAGCTTCCTCGTCAGCGGGAGCTAAAGATGTCCTCGCATATCAGTATTCTTTTGACTTTGCATGAGGTGTGTCATATTGCGGGCATGCCGTCGACAATGAAGCGTCCGCATAGGCATATGGTGGCCATGCCGGCGCTCCCAGGGGAATTACCACATATTAGCGAGCGATAAGGAACGTCCATTGGCTACTGAGTCTACGACGAACACCACCACCATCATCGCACGCGCCGACCAGCATGACATTGACCTGCACAAGGCGTCGGATCGCGTGAACTTCGGTTCCATCAAGGAACCCATCGATGTGCCCTACCTGCTGGGCGTGCAGACCGACAGCTTCGATTGGCTGATCGGCTCCGACCGCTGGAAGAAGCGCGTCGAAGAGGATGAGGCTAACGGCACCAACACCGTGGCCCACACCTCCGGTCTCGACGAGGTCTTCAACGAGATCTCCCCGATCGAGAACTTTGCACAGACCATGTCCCTGACCTTCTCGGACCCGTACTTCGAGGAGCCGCGCCACACCGTGCAGGAGTGCAAGGAGAAGGATTACACCTACTCCGCTCCGCTGTACGTGAACGCCGAATTCGAGAACGGCGACACCGGCGAGATCAAGTCCCAGACCGTGTTCATGGGCGATTTCCCGCTGCAGACCCCGCACGGTACCTTCATCATCGGCGGCACCGAGCGAGTCATCGTCTCCCAGCTTGTGCGTTCCCCGGGCGCTACTTCGACCGCCAGCAGGATCGCACCTCCGATAAGGAAGTCTTCGGCGCGAAGATCATCCCGAGCCGTGGTGCATGGCTCGAGTTCGAGATCGACAAGAAGGACCAGCGCAGGTGCGCGTGGACCGCAAGCGCAAGCAGTCCGCCATCCGTGTTCCTTATGGCCATCGGCATGACCAAGTCCGAGATCGCCCAGGCATTCAACGGACTACCCGCTGGTGCTCGACGGCACATGGAGAAGGAAACCCTCGAGACCCAGGACGAGCCCTCGTTGACCTCTACCGCAAGATTCGTCCGGCCG
>ENA-OPYV01000512-OPYV01000512.1-human-gut-metagenome-genome-assembly--contig:-NODE-512-length-10148-cov-2.053488_pt1 | contig 10148 bp, 10 predicted proteins | sample MGYA00242474_ERZ504485 | MGnify/ENA primary metagenome ERZ504485 (study PRJEB26092, sample SAMD00036263) | human gut metagenome | host: Homo sapiens | study: EMG produced TPA metagenomics assembly of...
CTATTATAACACGACAGGTAATACCAATAGAATAACCGCACGAATGATACATGCCAGCAGCAAGACCACAAAAAAACCGAGCCGCCTAATCAGCCCAACAAACCCGCGACACCGCCCCCTCATCAGGCAACCCGGAATCCAACAATTCAGCCAAAACGCGACGCAACACGATCGGCATCAACACCGGTGAACATGCCACCCATCCATTCGGACATCAGCGTCCGGACATGCTCGCAGTCGGCGGAATGCACGTGACGTGCGGGACCTTTGCTCTCATCCACTACTTCAGCCTCAAGGGGAATATCAGCCGACTCGCTCTGCGCAGTCTGTCGCGTTGGAGCATCGGTGCGAGGATAATACTTGATCCCATGCCTGAACGGTTCGGCCCTCAATTCGGAGCCGCCTCCAAGACATTCGACAACGCCTGTTTGAACCTGCGCCGGAAGTCCTTCATCGGCAGGCCGGTGCCCTCGAACTGGTCATACAGTTGACGCCATGAAACGTAGGCGACGTGGTCGAGCCGGTATGTGCGGTACGTCAACCATATATAGACATCCAACGCCCGCGCGATTTGCCCAGACGCGAGATGACATCCATGCTGAGTGGGACGCTTGGCTTCGACAGCTCGGCCCACATCTCGTCGGTGAACTGGATTGATGCGATGATGTCCTGTTCTGGCCTGAACTGTGTACGGCCTTTTCTGGCGACGGTGAACGGCGTGCATTCGCCTTTGTTCTCGCGATTCTCGTCGGTGTTCATGATGGAGATCGAGGTTCGCGCCAGGTTCATCAGCGTGTCCTCCGTCTCTTTCTGGCATCCGGAGTGGTTGGATATTCCGGTGTTGTCGCAGAATTCCTGGAAGCTGCCACGAAAAGACAACAGTGTGGGTGTCCTGATCCACGTCGGGATTGTTCTTCATGCGAATCATGGACTGCACGTAGAGGAATATCAGTCGCGGGGTTTTCCCGTAGACCCATTCCTCGGGGCGACTGGGGGTTATGCGGACTGTTTCCCGACCGTTTGTTCTCTCTATGTATGAGGCGTTGGGTTTCGATACGGGGAAGAGGGAGAGTTTCGCCATGAGCGGCGGTGCTCCGGTGTTCATTTTCGTTGTGGCGATGGCGTTATTATTGGTCATGTAATCGCTCCGTTTCAGCGGTTGCCAGATACCCGGCCGGTACGAACGGTGGCGGGTATTTCTTTTCTTTTCGTCGTTATTTTATCGCGTTTTTCTTAGAATTCTGACACCATATTTAGAATTCTGACACCATATTTAGAATTCTGACACCATATTTAGAATTCTGACACCATATTTAGAATTCTGACACCATATTTAGAATTCTGACACCTTCTTAGAATTTTGACACCATCTTTGCGAATGCCATCGAACCATACCCGATTGCCTGCGATCAGAGCGTCACAGCCTTAGAATTTTGACACCCGTTCTTAGAATTTGACACCGACTCTTAGAATTTGACACCCTCGCTAGAATTTTGACACCGACATGGCCTCTCAGCCCTTATGGCAGTAGGGCCAAGCGGCACCCCCAAGTGATATTACAAGTGATATTACAAGTGAATATACAAACTCTCTCTTAATCTCTCTCCCCACTTCGACCCGCGATCCACCGGGATGCCGCTGACACGGCAAATGCCACACGCTCTCCTGCACCTGTTTCGACCTCGGAAAAGAAGAATCCAGTCGGTTCGCTTGGCAGCGAACCTCAGAGCAAACAAAAAAAAAAGACTGAATCTCGGACGAACAGGATTGTCGTACTCGTTCTTTCTAGTATCGGTTAATTTCAATAAATCTTCGGTTAATAACAAAACTCGAAGATAGATTGACAATCATGGCAAGCAGAAACAGCAGGAGCAGAACACAGACCCGTCCTATATCGAGCGGCGTCTGGTTTTCGCTGTTTCTTGTCTTTGGAATTATCCTCTGGTTCTTTTGGCGCCTGCCCTTGGTCCCGTTCCTTTGGCTTGGCATGCTCGCCGGAGGAATCACACAACAGTATCCGGTCAACGCTTCCGGAAGCCGCAAGGATTCCCCATCCGACAAGCAGATGATGGTCTACCACCGTTGGAAGGACATGCTTGCCGGTCTTATTCCGAACGCGGATTGGCTGGAGATTCGACGTGTTTCCTGGTGGATGGGCTGGATGGCCGGCATGCTGCTGGGATTGAACAGTGCCGTCTGGATTGCCCTGGTGAATGGCCTGTTCGGTTTCATGCTCGCCCAAGGCTGGTCGCATTACAGGAATCGGCGCGTTGACCGTAGGCATGTCTACAAGGGCGTCAGTATTCCGGCGTTCCTGACCAAATCGCCCGCCTGGGCGCGGCTTTTGTCCGTCTCCATGGCGTTGCTGGTTTTCGCCGGGGTCCTGGTTTTCGTGTTGGCGGGATACATGAGCTGGCTGAGCGCTGTGACGCTTCCGGGGTTCGTGTTCCTGCTACTCGTATGGATGTTGGGATGCAAACCGCAGTCCCGATATTGGCGTGAGCTGGTCGAAGGGCAACAGCTGCTTGATGGTTGGCTTGCCGGGGACGATTTGCAGAAGGCATGGTCGGGAGCCTATCTGACGCAGGTCAACAAAAATCGGTTCTTCGGATAATCCTCTGATCGTCTACCGGATTCGTCTGCAGGGGTCGGACGGTAAGCCTCGCTCGAACGAAGGAGTTTTCAAGCTCGGCGTGGAAGCGTTGCGGTCGCCGGCATTGGCGGACGGATACCGTTTCGTGTGTCTACTGTCCGCCAAGCAGAAGAAGAAAGGGGCGGAACAGTTCGACCCGTCCAGTGTCCGTCTGGCGCTTGGAATGGACGAATCCTGCATCCCCTCCATCGTGGAGAGAAAGGCCGGCGAAGGTCTTGCCTCTCTCGTCGCCGACATCGCCTATGCGCAAACCGCTTTCATCTGGCATAAACGCGCCCCGTTGACGTTGGCTCATGATGTGAGCGCCGACGAGAGCAAAGCCGCCTGGCTGTTGGAGATCATCACCCCACCGCAGGGCGGGGATTCCATCGACCGCATCAGCTTCGACTGGCTGGAGGGAGAAGGATCGCCTGCCGAGACTCTGCGGATGCCGGTGTTCGCCGACCTGCAGGACAAGTTCCACCTGGTCGCATTCGACGATGTGAAACTATCCGACAAGGGCAACAAGTGGCGGCCGGACGGCATGACCCACAAGAAAGCCTTTGACGATTACATCACCATTTCCAAACGGTTCAAAAGCGACCAGTCCGCTTGGGTCAAATGCCTCCCGTCGAAACTCAATCCACCGGCACCCATCTACGACTATGAGAAAACCCAGGACTGCGACGCTGGCAACTGCATTACCTGCCATTGGTACTCACCGCACCAGCCACGCCGGCCGACTACGAGCGTTGCGACCTTGGCCCATTGCAGCCGGAGGCACGGTTCATCGGACTCGTGGACGAAGGCTCCGACATGGCCGGACTGATCTGGTCCACCGGAAGCGCGCCCGTACGCATCGACCAGCTGACCGGCAACACCCCCCTTCACCGCAAGTACGCGGAAGCGTGATATTCAAAACCCTTATCGACGTGCTTCCCGCAAAAGCGTCCGTGAACATCACGGCCTGCACTCCGCAAAGCAAAGACAAGCCGATTTGGAGCATCCAATTCCAATTAGGCAACGGCGCGACCGTGGAAGACGCCCGCAAACAGTCCGCCAGAATCCAATCGTCGGTCGGGGCGAAACATATTTACTGGGAATGGCGGTCAGCCGACAGCGCGACCGTATGGCTGTGCGACGACCCGTGCCTGGATGTCAGGGACATCAGCCACTGGAATCGCAGATCAAAGCAAAAGCATCTCATCGAACTCGCCTTAAGCGACTCGTGGGGCGTGGCCGGAGTCAGCGATCCCAGCGGACGCACCCCCGATGTGGTCAGTCTCGGCGCGTTGCCCAGCAACCATGACGTGTTGTTGGCACGATCCAGATTCCGGCCGGGTTGGACGTGGACAAGCCCTCACGGAACATCGGCAAATTCCTGACCAGCGCCGACTACGCCTACGGGCGTATCCTCCCGCGTGGTGAGGAACACGGTTCGAACCTGTACGACATGGTGCTGGCGAAACGCAGCCCGTTCCCCACCATGGTCAACGCGGACTGGGATTTCGCCCGCCAGTCGAAACCACGCATGTTCCCGTTGGGCGTGGACGATATGGGCAAACCGGTCTACTGGAGCATGAAGGACACGTTCCACCTGCTCATCAGCGGCAAATCCGGAACCGGTAAATCCTCCATCGCGCAGATCGTGGTCGCCGAAGCGCTGCTCAAAGGCCATGACATCATCCTCATCGACCCATCCAAAGGTTGCATCGACTTCACTCAATGGGCGAAACCGTTGGCGTTGGCGTTCGTCGGCTTGGGCCAGATGCGCGAAACCGAAGCCGTCATCGCCTGGCTGCGCGACGAGATGGCACAACGGGTGAAACTGTTCAGCCGGTATGGTGTCGGCAGCATCTACGACCTCGACAAAGCCAGCTCAATGAAGAAGAGCTTGCCCACACGAAACCCATCGACATCGTGTTCGACGAATTCAACTCCTACCTTCAGGAGGCCGGCAAGACCACGCAGAACCCGAACAGGGACATCCAGCTGGCCAACGACAATGCGGCCGTCAGCGCGACGAACAATTCGATACGACGCACCATGAGCGCTCTCGGCAAAATCGTCGTGCAGGGACGAACCGCAGGCATCAGCGTCATCCTCGCGCCCAGCGTCTGACCATGGACGACATGAAGCCGTACAACGCGAACGCGTTCTTCCGTTCGCTCGGCCGAATCCTCCTGGGCATGGACTCCACGGCGGGCATCATCAGCGCGCAGAACCTGCGCGAGGCGAACCGGCTCCAACAGTCGCTGAAAGGCGAAGGCGGGAAAATCCCGCAAGGCCGTGGAATCTTCGAAACCGCGCAAGGCGAACTGCTGGCCGTCCAAACATGGTGGTCGGGAGGCCAAGAAAAGCTGGCGGAACTGTTCGCCGACCGCATTCCCCCGCAACCCATCGACTATTCGCGGTTCATGCCATCCGAAGCGGAAACCTACGGCGAAGTGTCCGAAGACGAACTTTCCAAGCTGCTCAGCCAAGGAACGGATCCACAGACAGCCGGCGAGGAAATCAACGACATGGACGAACTCCACGACATGCTCCACCACCCAGACAACAACGATGCCGATTCCGAAGACGGGGACGACATCGAAGAAGTCGACTGGTAGCCAAACACAAAAGGGGAAACAACATGCTCATCAACCTGGGAACAGACGTTCACGGGAAAAACCTTGGATGGGACACGTCCACGGGAACGCCACTCACCATCACCGGGCCCGACGGAAGCGGGAAAACCATGCTGCTTGACAGCATCATCCGACAGGCAGATTCGGACGGCACGCTCGTAACCTTCACCGACCAGTGGGACAGCATCCCACCCTCCCCCACCGTCATGTGCGGACGCTACCGGCAACCCTATGAGCTACTGGAAATAGTGCAACGGGTCAGCATGGAACAGCGACGGCGCATCAAGGGCGAACCCGAGCCGATCAAGCCGATACTGCTCGCCTTCGATGACTATGACGTACACAACGGCTACCCGGACATGAATCTGCTGAACGTCAACAGTCAAATCTCCGACGAACTCAGCCGAATCATCGAAATGGCACCCGGAACGAACGTCAACGTGGTCATGGTCCGCAGCAGCATTCACCCATCCACAGTGGGTCAAAAGCTCTACGACCGGCTTATCGCCGGCAACCATGTGCTATTCCATCCGGCCGGACAGCTCGACCCGCACACGCAACCTCTTTTCCACGCCGAAAACACCCGTGAAGCCGAAACCCTCACCTATCTCAACCGGCATTTGGACTTCAAACAGGCCCGCAATTGCCTGTACGAAACATCAGACAGGCCACTCCAGGCCTTCCACACCCCCATCTACAAGAGAAAGGAAAACTGATGGCCGACCGTCGAAAGAAAATCCCTCTCGAAAAATTCTTCCCCAATGGTTTTGATAAAACCAATCCGGACGACATGATCAAACTCACCGTCCTCATCCAAGAGAAAGCCGCAAGAACCCTGAGTTCGAAGGCTACAGCGTATTCAGCGTCGATTCCGACAACCGGTACGCGATCATCGCGCCGATGGATATGGATTCCGATGATATCAACAACGGAATCAAAGCCGTCAGACTCAGCAACAGCGAATGCGCGGACACGGCTTCCCAGAAGAAGACGGTGCAGAACCTGGAAAGCCAACCCCAGTACGAAGGCTATTCCGTCGTCGATTTCGTTCGAATCAGTTCCAGCGAATTCCTCGTGCTACTCCAACAGTTGGACGAGAAGGCCGCAGCCACCCGGCGTATATTCGCGAACGTTCTCAAGGTCAAGCCTTGGGAAATTCGTATCTCACGTACTCCTGAGAACGGTTGGAAAATCCGCATCAAGGAGAACACCGTCACCTATCAGGCCTCCGTATACGACAAGCGAATGCAGGAAGCCGTCGAAGTGGTCGGCAAAAAGGCTGGTTCTTCAAGGCCGACCCCGAAAAGGGCGTCATCATGGTGTACCCCGGCGCTCCCCCGACTTTTCCTGCAATGATAGCCTGCCCGAAACAGCTGATCGGTAAAAACGACCTACGTCACGCCTATCTGGGCATGAAGCTGCCCGAACGAGGCCGCGAAACCGGCGACTGGCTGTCACTCGACTGGAAGTCCGGCCCGGGAATCATGGTTGCCGCCGCAGCCAACAGCGGCAAAAGCGTTGTCATCAACACGCTCATCGCAGCAGCACTGGAAGCCGGATTCCAGCTTGCCATCTGCGACGACGAGGACAAAAGCGTCGATTTCCAATGGTGCCGGCCGTGGATCATCCCCCACGGCTGGGGTTGCGATAGCCCTGAATCAGCCGCCGCGACATTGATCCATGTGCTTGAGATCTGCTCCTACCGGTCGAAACTCATCAAACGGTATGGGGTCGAAAACTGGTGGGGTCTGCCTAAGGACGAACAGGAAAAGAACCCCCTGCTTTTGCTCGTGTGCGATGAGGTCGCCCAATGGGCTGGGAGCGTCACCATACCGAAGGTCAGCAAGGACAATCCGATGCGCATCCGGGCCGAGTATGAGGCAAGCATCCATGCGGCGAACATCACCTATGCGATGAAGATCACGCAAAAAGCCCGGTTCTCCGGTGTCTGCTTCCTGTTCTGCGGGCAATCGACCCGCCTGCAGGACGGTTTCGACCCCGGTATGCGAGTCAATCTGACCACGGTCATCTCCCCCACCCTGCAACCCTCCACCGCTGTCGAAGAGCTGCTGGGAGGGGCGAAGGACTTCCCTGAGATACCGGAAAACATCATGCAACCGGGGAATCTCCAGAGGAGCCGGCCTTATCAGGCTTCCCGGCATGAAACCCGTCATCTACAAGGGTTTCTACGAGGAGAACCAGAAGCAAAGAAAATCATACAGCGACCTGCTGCGCGAACGTCTGACCGCAATCCGACCGCCGGAAGGCGACATGAACTCGGGCCACTGGTCATGGGATGAAATCGTAAACGCCCTGCCGACCGCCGCAGAAAAACCCGATGACGGCATGATCGACTCCGGCGGGGACGAAGACGACGGGTTCCCCACAGACGGTTTCGGCGAGGACGGGCGTGATGTCGCAGACCGTGACAAGCCGTTGAAGGGTGCCGCCGCTGCGGCGCATGCGAGCAAACTGTATGCGGCAGGTGTCGACGTGCCTCACATGAGCGCCATCGATGCCGCCATGAATATCGGGCGCCTATCTGCCGAAAAAGGTCTTTGATATAGGACGTGATGATGTTGGCGAAGGATGATGATTGGCTGACGGCGGGGAATCAGTTGGATGATTCCCTGTTGATGGATGATTTGTGGGATGATGACGCAGATCCACAGAATGACAAAGGCGCAGCGTCACATTCCACTGGTTCCGCATTTCCACAGGACAATGCAGAAACGCTTCCACAGAAAGCCGGGGGTACAGGGAGTAGTTCCAATGTGCCCACAGTTTCGCAATCCAACAGGGAGTCCATTCCCGGTGAAAATGCGAACACGTTTCCACAGTATTTTGATGACTCATTTCCACAGTCTGACGAAAGCACAACCCATCAATCCGACAGCGACCCATTTCAACAGGAAGACGTAGACCCGTTCCAACAGGAAGACGTAGACCCGTTCCAACAGGATGACAGGCAATTGCCTACACAGGAGAAAGAGGAATCGTCTTCACGTTCCAATGATTCCACTGTTTCACGTTCCAACAGCGCAACACTTTCACAGGAAGACGCGGAAACGATTCCTCATTCCACTGAACACACAGTTCCACAGTCCAACAAAACGACAGATTCGCAGGACAACAAAGGCACAGCTTCACGTCCCATCAGGACGACAGCCCCCCAGAACACTGTCGACCCAGTTCAACAGGACACTGCGGATACGACTCCACAGGAGAATGCGGAAAACCTCGATCAGATAGACCTACTCGCCAACGGCTACGACCCGTTCAAGGAATTCGCCGACTCAGCAGAAGACTGCAACGACAAGGAATCAGAAGAACAGTCTGCTGTTTCCGCATTTCCGCAGAACAATAAGGAAACAAGGGGACAAGGAAAAGGCCCGGAGGAATACGACCCGTTCGAGCAATTCGACCTGCAATCGGGCGATTCCAGCGAACCGCCAACGGAACAGAACGAACGTCGAGATGACAACATCATTCAAGACAGTTCCGCAGATTCAAAGAAAAACGTTGATATGCAGGAGCAGGGAGTCATTGAAACTGTTTTCCCCTCCAATGTTCCTATGCAAAATCAAAGGGACAGCGAAACAGAAGAACAGTATGACAGTTCGTCCTTCCAACAGGAAGACAGTTCCCCAGTAAAACAGGACACTGGCGAAAAATACCCGAGGACACGGACTCTGCGGATCCGTTCGACCTTTGGGATGACCCATCCGAACCTCCGGAGGGGGAACCACAAACATCGTCCCCATCCGCCGGAAGCCCTAGCGCGGATGATTACCCAGCGCAAACATTCCAGACGGGAGATGACTTCTGGAGCCAGACGGACGACGAATCGAACGGTCAGTGGAATGCAGGCCAGCAAACGAATGGCATGCCCCCGCAGCAATTCGACAATCCGCCATTCCCACAGGAAAATGTCTTCCCAGTTGAACACCAGTATGATTCCCCATTCCCACAGGAAAGCACTGATACAGAAAATAGGGAAAATGGTGGAACGCTGATAAAGATTATCGCAGTCGCGGCCGCCATACTCATAGGCCTCGGAGCACTGATAGGCGGGGGAGCGTACACCTATCACGCATACACCACTCACGTCGCGGAACAGCAGGCCGAAGCCGACCGCAAACAGCGCCAACAATCCCTGGTGAAGGCACAGAACAAATGGGACGGGAGGAAACGGAAGGCCGATGACCTGGTCTCCACGATCAAAGCCAGTCCCGTCGCGGAAAACAGCGACGTGCAAAAAGCCGTGGAAGCCCTCCAGAAAACAACCACAGGGAATCCGATGACTGAAAAAGACATCACATCGGCCCTGGAAAAACTGGACGGCGAATATGAGAAAACCAACAGAACCTACACGGATGCAATGCAGGCAAAAGCCGAGGAGACCAGAACGACACTCGACGGTCTGGTACAGCAGGCAAATGGTCTTGCTGACGCTCCTGACGGCAACGACAAGAAGCAGATGCAAAGCCTCGCATCCCAGTGGAAAAGCACGGAAATAACGTCTGACAACCTATCCGACGCCATTACGGCTTCGACCGAGCTGAAGAACCTCATCAGCAAAGTGGATAAAGCCAAGAAGGATGCGGACGCGAAGAAGAAGGCCGAGGAAGAGGCCAAGGCAAAAGCGGAAGCGGAACGACAGGCCCAAGCCCAACAGGAGCAGCAGCAGGCGCAGCAGCCTCAGCAGAATCCATACGGGAACATGTACTACTGGGGCGGGGGATATGGTTCGACCGGTGGATCAACCGGGTGGTCCGACCGGTGGATCCACCGGCGAACAGTGGGGGAGGGGTATCCCCGCCACCGCAGCAGGAGACGCCACCCAAGGGCAACAGTGGCGGCAACGGTCGGCTGAAAAAACGGGA
>ENA-OPYV01000513-OPYV01000513.1-human-gut-metagenome-genome-assembly--contig:-NODE-513-length-10133-cov-1.884669_pt1 | contig 10133 bp, 12 predicted proteins | sample MGYA00242474_ERZ504485 | MGnify/ENA primary metagenome ERZ504485 (study PRJEB26092, sample SAMD00036263) | human gut metagenome | host: Homo sapiens | study: EMG produced TPA metagenomics assembly of...
TACAAGTTCGTTTCCTTTTTTTACAACAAACATTCCGGGCAATCACCGGTGCTGCCGCTTTTGCTAATACCGTAACCGCGCCGATATTGTCTTTTAGGACTTCCATTCCTTTTTTGCCGTCGGTAAAAATTTTTCCAACATCGGCGTCATTACGTCTATTTGAAATGTTCGCCCCAGTGTTTCCATTGTTTTGCCACGCTATCATATTGAATCGATTTAATCTCCTGCATCGTTCCGCTTACATCTTTATAGGCGTTTATTCGCTTTATTTAAAGATGTAATCACTTTCATGGCGTTATCTTCACCAAGTGCGCTCCATGTGTTGCTTGCGATCGTAAGCGCTTGTTGTTTGTTCTCCATGTTTGCCAGATCGGATATTACAGACTGGAAAAACTTGTTTTTGTAGAAGCCTCTCCCGTTTTTCCACTGTTCAAATAATATTTTTGTATTCCCTGAAAATGAATTGATATTTTTTTCGATTCTTCCGTCTGCCAAGCTGTTTCCGAACTCCTTTACGAAGTCGTTTACCTTGTCCAGATTGTATGCGCCAGAATCTAACCCATTTTGTAAGATCGAAAACATTTCCTCTGCCGAAAATCCGGCTTGTCCCCATAATTGACTATACTCCGCTAAGTTGTCCGTCAGTTCCCCGGACTTATCCAGACCATTCTGGGCGCCTTTTGCAATATAATCAAACGCCTGCTCTGCCGTTAACCCCATGTTGTCCATGAGCGCGTCCGCTCCTCGGATCGAATCGCTTAAATCTATTCCGAACGTCTCGTCTAGCGCCATGGCGCTTTCTGTATTTCTTTTAGCTTTGATGGATCTGTTTCGTTTGTGTATTGTTTCACGAGGGCCATCGTATCCGCAACGTCGCGAATTGAGTCGCCATACCCCGCAGAATAGACTTCCTGCATTTCCTCTTTGTATGCTTTTGTTTCTTCCGCCGTTGCTCCGGTACTTGCCTGTAAACGGTTCTGTGCTTCTTCTAGTTCAAGTGTTCCTTGTATCGCGCTTGTAAATGCGTCTTTTCCAATTTCCACCGCTGTATTTGTGATATTTGCTTTTAATATCGTTCTTATTTCCGTTAGTTTCTCGACTGTGTCGTCTGCTTTATTTCCAAATTCGTCAATACTTTTCGCGCATCTATCCCAGCTTTTTCTGCTTCTTTCAGGTATGTATCGTTTTCGTTTAACGCTTTTGTCGCTCGGATTGTCTGCGCTTCCGCGTTATTTAGCTGCTTTTTCCAGTCATTCACGCGGTTTCCGGCTCTTTGATATGTTTCTTCGCCTTTGCTTATCGATTTTTTCCAATCCTTCTACTTGTTCCTGTTGTTCTTTTAGCGCTTCCTCCGTCGTATCGGATGATTTTTCCAGCTCTTCCAATGCGCTTTTTGCCTGCTGCAGCTTGCTTTTGTATTCGGCTAATTTGTTACCGACTTTTTCATACTGCTCTTCTGAATTTTTCAGTCCCTTTTTAATTGTTTCTTCTTTCTTTACGTGTTCGTCCAGTGTCCGTGATAAAACATCGTGTTTCTTTTTTAGCGCGTCGAGCGTGTTTGCGTTGCCTTCCGTCTGTGCTTCCACTAATTTCATCTCTGATCTTAACGTCCCTAGCTTTTATTACATGCAGATGTCGCGGTTCTAAATTCTTTTTCGCCGTCTAGTGTGATATATGCCCCAATATTCTTCTTTGCCATTTTTTCTCACCTCCTTCGCGATATAAAAAAGAACACTTATTCGAAAATAAGTGTTCTAATTGTTTTTGTCCCGAAAATCATTCGTTTTTCCATTCTATTTTTTGTCAATTTTTCCGCATACTCTTTACATATTTCTTGTACTCTTCTCGGCGGTATTCTTTGTATCTTGAAACTTCTATCTTCCCCGGCTTTCCAGGGAACGAAGCATCATCCAAATCTTTTTTTTATAAGCACCGGTGTTAATCCGAATACTATTCCAACAATCAACCTCTCCGCTTTCATTTCTGTTTATTGCTGTATATATTCCCGCAAATATTCCCCGATGCGAACCATATCATCATGTAGGGGTGCATTTTCCACATGTAGCTTATTGCCGCTCTTACCAAAATGATATAAGGGTTATTTTTCTTCATTTCGTGCCTCCTTCATGGATTTATGATAACATAATTTTTATTTATAAATCATGAGGGATTCCACTTTTTTCTCCTCTTCAAATATCATTCGTTTCATTTTGTAGTTATGCATCCGTTTAAACTCTTTGAAGAGATCCGCCCACTTTCCGAAATAACATGTGGGCGGATCTCTTTTTCTTGTGTATCCGATCTGCATCCCTGTAAATATAACCCACGCAAAGTTTATTCTTTCCCCTTCTCCTTCCTCTGCGTTGGTTTCGGTTTTTTCTCCTGAAACACCTTGCGAACTCTGCGTGTAAAATTTCCGCTAATTCCTTCGGTGCCATATCCACCTTCCTGGTTAATGAGAGGAGCAGTTAAAGGAAAGATCTTAATCGACAGCGAAGCATAGCAGTCAAAAATCCATATAATAACATATAACTGATAGATTACAAAGTGAAGAGTGGGAAGAAAAGAGGTAAGCTATATGCGTACTATGAAGCTAGCACCATCAGTTTTTGGCGCCGGTATTGGAAATTTAAGTAAACAATTGAAAATATTAGAAGAAAACAATGTCGAATTATTACATGTTGATGTGATGGATGGACATTTTGTAGAGAAAATGGCATTTGGTCCAGATCATATTAAAATGTTAAAAGAACTCACAACAATTCCTCTGGATGTACATTTGATGATTGAAAAGCCGGAAAGAAAGCTGGATACGATCATTGATGCCGGAGCAGATATCATTACAATTCATCAGGAATCAACAACAAGACTTTACAGCTGTATTGAAAAGATCAAAAGCCGTGGTGTGAAAGCAGGAGTAGTTTTAAGTCCAGCAACCAATAAGATACATTAAAATATGTGCTGGATAAAATCGATATGATCCTTTTTAATGACGATCAAATCCTGGAGAAGCAGGACCGGGATTCCATGAAGAACTGCTTACAAAGATCAAAAAAAAAACGTTCGTGAACTGATCGGAGATCGAGATATCGATCTGGAAGTTGACGGAGGAATTGACAACACAAACATTGCAAAATGTAAAGAAGCAGGAGTTAATGTTTTTGTATCAGGAGGATATGTATTCAAAGGCGATATTGCCGAGAAGATCAAAACACTGAGAGAAGCATTAAAATAAGGAGAAATAACAATGAAAGCATTAAGATTTTATGACGTACAGGATTTAAGATATGAAGATGCACCCGACCCAGTCATCGAGAAACCAGATGATGTCATCGTAAAGGTAAAAGCAGTCGGAATCTGTGGTTCCGATATTGCAAGATACAGAAACCTTGGACCATATGTACCAGGAAATGTATGGGGACATGAATTTTGCGGTGAGGTTGTTGAAGTCGGAGAAGGTGTTAAGAATTTAAAACCGGGAGACCGTGTCGTAGGATGTCCAAACATGGTATGCCACGAATGTGAATACTGTAAGAGTGGTCATCCATCCAGATGCGAAAACTTAAACACAATTGGAGCTTATGTACCAGGAGCTTACGCAGAATACATCAAACTCCCAGAAATCAACTTTGTAAAAATGGCAGACAACATGAGTTACGAACAGGGTGCTTTAGTAGAACCAGCGACTGTTGCGATTCATGGTCTGTATCAGACAAGTATCAAAATGGGATACGAAGTAGCTGTTGTCGGATGTGGAAATATCGGTCTGATGGCAATCGCATGGGCGAAAGCTTTCGGAGCAAAGAGAGTATTTGCAATTGATATTGACGATGCACAGTTACAGTTAGCAAAAGAATTTGGAGCTGACGTTCTGATCAATTCAACAGATATCGACTTCCATATGAAATCGTAATATGGAAATGGAGTTGACCTTGCGATCGAATCCGCAGGAAATCCATTTACAGCAGCCAGAGTTTTAGGTTTACCTCATAAAGGAGGAGAGGTTGTCTACATGGGAATTCCATATGCAGACGTACCAATCCCTAGATTTTACTTTGAACGTATCATGAGAAATGAATTACATGTCATCGGTTCATGGTGTACGATCTCTGCTCCATATCCAGGAAAAGAATGGACAAATGCAGTAGAATACATCGGTTCAGGTAAAGTTGACGTCCTCGGTATGGTAACACATCAGGTAAACTTAAGCGAAGGCCCAGAAATGTTTAAGAAGATCATTGCTAATCCGAAAGGATATGGAAAAGTCTTATTGTATCCAGAAGAGGACAGATAGGAGGAAATACGTTATGAGAATGAATACGATCATCGAAGAATTAGACAGATCTTCAAAAACGATCGCTCCTGAGAAACTTCAGGAAGTGATCAAGAAGATCAAAGAACATAAACGTATTTTCGTCTATGGGACAGGACGTTCAGGGTTAATGTTAAAGCATTTGCAATGCGCTTGATGCAGATCGGATTAAATTCCTATGTTGTCGGTGAGACAACAACGCCATCTGTTCAGGAGGGTGACCTCCTGATCGTGGCTTCTGCTTCAGGAGAGACAGGAAGTGTATGCATGACAGCCGAGTCAGCAGTGAAACAGGGAGTTGACTTGATCGTGATATCTTCTGCACCAGAATCAACACTTGGAAAGATTCACGCACCAGATATCGAGATTGAAGCAGCAACCAAATTTGCGACATCCAAGGTCAGCGTACAGCCGCTTGGAAGCTTGTTTGAACAGATGCTTTTAATGGTATTTGACACGATCATCCTTGAGATGAGCGAGGAAAAAGAAGGAAGCAACGAAGATATGGCAAAACGCCATACAAGTTTAGAATAGATATTCATCAAATTAGATATTAACAGATTCAGGTATTGATAAGTATTAGGTATTAACAGACAGAAAGAAGGAGAACAAGATGCAGAATAATGTAGGATTGCAGACAGCATATTGGAGTGGAACAACACCAGCATTAGATATTCATCAGATCATAGAGCTGACAAAAAAGGCGAATATGGATACGATCGAATTAAAAGCAGGAGATTTTGTTCCATTGACAACCGAGGACGAGCAGCACTTAGAAAAGAAATCGAAGATGCAGGACTTTCTATTACGATCAATGGAACAGGTTTAAGACCAGAAAGAGACGTATCAAGTTCTGACGAGGAATCTCATAAAGCAGGAATCAAACATTTATGTCATATGTTAGATTTAAGCAAAGAAATGGGAGCAAAACTGTTCTCTGGAATTCCTTATGGATTGTGGAATACACGTCCAGGAGCAGATGACGATGCGATTGAAATGAAAAAGGAACGCAGAGCCAATGCGATCAGAGGACTTAAAGAAGTTGCAAAACACGCAGAAGAAGTGAAAGTTGTGCTTTGCCTTGAAATCGTAAACCGTTTTGAACAATATATTGCAAATACAGCAGAAGAAGGAATCGCGATTTGTGAAGAAATCAACAATCCATACTGTAAACTTCTGTTAGATACATTCCATATGAATATTGAAGAAGACTATATCCCAGATGCAATCAGAGCAGCTTCTGATAAAGGATATTTAGGATACATCCATATCGGAGAGGCAAACCGAAAGATCCCAAATGGTGAAAAGAAAACAAACATTGACTGGAAAGCAATCGCAGCAACGATTAAAGATATCGGTTATGAAGGACCATTTATTATGGAACCATTCGTACTGGAAAGTTCATCTAGTGCTAAGAGTATTTCTTTATGGAGAGCGATTAAAGATGGTACAGATATTGATGGCCTTGTAGCTGATGCAGCAGCAGGTGTCAAATTCTTTAAGAGTCTGTAATCGAAGCAATGGAGGAAATGATATGATCACGACAGTAACATTAAATGCATCCATTGACAAAGCTTATCATATGACAGAAAAAAATTGAAATGGTACTGTTATGCGTGTCGCCAAAACAGATAACAGTGCTGGAGGAAAAGGATTAAATGTCGCAAGAGTTATTAAACTCTGTGGCGTTGACTCAAAGGCAACTGGCCTGGTTGGCGGATTTAATGGACAATATCTGGAATCACTTCTGGACGCAGATGGAATCAACCATGAATTTGGGCATATCCAGGGAGAAACAAGAAGCTGTATTAATATTTTAGATCCAGGATATGGATCAACTGAATATTTAGAAGGCGGATGCAATGTCACAAAAGAAGAAGAAGCAGACTTCCTAAACAAATTTCCAGAAATCATAAAAGACAGTGACGTTGTAACAATCTCTGGAAGTGCTCCAAAAGGCATGGGCAAAGATATTTATCAGAAACTGATTAAAGTAATCAAAGATCAGGGCAAACAGGTCATTTTAGATACAAGTGGCGAATACCTTGAAAAAGGACTGGAAAGCCAGCCGACAATGGTGAAACCAAACGAAGATGAGATTGAATTATTATTCCATACAAAGATTCAAAGTAAAGATGAAGTTATTACATACGCAAAAAGAATTTACAAAGAAAAGGGAATTCCTTATGTCGTTATCTCACTTGGCGGAGATGGAGCATTGTTAGTTTGCGAAAAAGGTATTTATCAGGCAAACCACCAAAGATTGAAGTTGCCAATACAGTTGGATGTGGAGATTCCATGGTAGGAGCATTTGCAGTCGCACTGGAGAAGAAAATGGAACCGGAAGCAGCATTAAAATATGCGGTTTCTGTAGCATCAGCAAATGCATTATCTCCGCATACAGGAAGATTTGATCCAAAGGACAGAGATGAGATCATTGAGAATGTTGAGATCATAAAATTAGCATAGAAAGGACATGGTTATGTTAGTAACATCAAAAGAATTACTGTTAAAAGCACAAGAAGGCGGATATGCTGTGGGTGCATTTAATGTAGAAAATATGGAAATGGTACAGGCAGTTTTAGCAGCAGCAGAAGAATTAAATTCACCAGTTATCATGCAGACAACACCATCTACAGTAAAATATGCAGGCCTTGATTATTATCTTGCAAATGTGGAAGCTGCAGCAAAAAGAACAAAAGTTCCAGTTGTTATGCATTTAGATCATGGAAATAGTTTTGAACTTGCAATGCAGGCATACAGAACAGGATATACATCTATCATGATTGATGGATCTCATGAATCATTTGAAGATAACATTGTAGTTAGCAAAGCAGTTGCAGATGCATGCCATCCTGGAAAAGTTCCAGTAGAAGCAGAACTTGGAAAAGTTGGTGGAAAAGAAGATGATCTTGATGGTGGAGATGATAATCCATATACAGATCCACAGGAAGCAAAAGAATTTGTAGAAAGAACAGGCGTTGATTCTCTTGCAGTCGGAATTGGAACAGCACATGGTGTATACAAAGGAGAACCAAAACTTCAGTTTGATATCTTAAGCCAGATTAGAGAAGTTGTAGACATTCCGCTAGTACTTCACGGAACAAGCGGAGTGCCAGATGAAGCAGTGGAAGAATGCATCAAACGTGGAATCTGCAAAGTAAACTATGCAACAGATCTTCGAATTGCATTTACAAATGGATTAAACAAATATCTAGCAGAAAATCCAGATACGATCGATCCTAAGAAATATAGTGCAGCAGGAAGAGAAGAAGTAAAGAAATACGTCATGAGTAAAATGAAAGTTTGTGGAAGCGTAGGAAAAGCATAAATCAGAGGAATGTTTGGAAATGTAGGTAAAATATCAAATGGAATATATTTTAAATAATGAACAACTTACAGTAACATTTACTACAAAAGGTGGAACAATATGTTCCATTGAAGATTCTCAGGGAATTGAATATCTCTGGCAAGGTGATGCAACGTATTGGAGTGGGCAGGCACCAATATTATTTCCAATCTGTGGTGGACTAAGAGATGACAAAGCCTTGATCGGAGATGATCTGGAAACACAGATGCCAAGACATGGGATCGTAAGAAAACGTGAGTGGGAAATGATCGAAAAAGACGAAAAACATATCGTATTTGAGATAACATCCAATATTGAAACAAAAGTGATGTTTCCATATGATTTCCGTCTGCTGGCAAAATATACTTTAGAGGGAAGATCATTAAAGATCACATATGAAGTAGAAAATACGGACACGAAGAAATTCCCATTCTTTACAGGTGGCCATCCAGGATTTAATTGTCCATTGGTTGCAGGAGAAGAATATACAGATTATGAAATCGTGTTTGAACAAAAAGAAACATGTACAGTTCCAACACCAGTACCAGAGACAGGTTTGGTTGATATGAAACACAGATCTGTATATCTTGAAGATTCAGATACAGTAGAATTGAATCACGAAATGTTTGAAATTGATGCGGTTATCTTTGATGAACTGAAATCTAGAAAATTAAAACTTGTTTCCAAGAAAAGCGGAAAAGGAATTGAGATGGAATACAAAGACTTCCCATACTTAATCCTATGGTCAAGTGCAAATCATGGAAATTTTTGTGGCAATCGAGCCATGGATAGGACTGTCAACATGCAGTGATGAAGGCGATTGGTTTGAAGAAAAAAAGAAATGTACAGAGTGTAGAAGCAGGAGAGAGCAAAGAATATAGTTATTCAGTTTCTGTATTGTAAAATGAAAAGAAAAGATAAGGGCTGTTGCAGGAATGAAATCTTGCAATAGACCCTTATTTTTGAAATCAGGAGGCATAAATTATGAAGATCAATATCAAAGAATTCACAGGAAATTGTAGTTGTGGAAGGGATCATCAGCTAGTCGTAGATGATGTGATTCTGGAAGAAGGAGCTTTAAAAAAGCTTCCAGAAATCTTAAACAAAGAACCATATGATCGGTATAAACATCTTGTTATGGTATGTGATGACAATACCTACGAAGCAGCAGGGAAAGAAGTAGAAAAATTATTAAATGGAATTTCTGTGATCAAATTAGACCCAGAAAATCTTCATGCAAACGAGATCGGAGTAGCAAAAGTCAAAGAACAATTAGATCCGATCAAAGAAGTAGACTGTATGATCGCAGTCGGATCAGGAACAGTTCATGATCTGACAAGATACAATGCATATGAGAGAAAGATCCCATTTATCTCAGTTCCAACCGCAGCCAGTGTAGATGGTTATGTATCTACAGTTGCAGCTATGTCATGGTATGGATTTAAGAAGAGCATGATCGCAGAATCGCCTATTTTAGTCGTTGCAGACAGCCGTATCATTACAGATGCACCAATGAGACTGACAGCATCCGGAGTCGGAGATCTGTTAGGAAAATACACGGCCCTTGCAGACTGGAAGATCACAAATATTCTGGATGGAGAATATATCTGTGACCGTATCTGTGAGATGGAATATGATGCACTGGATAAATTAAAAGAATCCTTAGACGGATTAAGTAACAGAGATATTAACGCATATGAAGAATTGATGTATGGATTATTATTATCAGGACTTGCCATGCAGATGACAGGACATTCCCGTCCCGCATCCGGAGCAGAGCATCATATGGCACATTTCTGGGAGATGGCCGTGATCAATGATGAGATCGATGCATACCATGGAGAGAAAGTAGGAGTCGGACTGATCCAGGTAAGTGACATCTACCATGAAGCAGTAAAATATTTAAAAGAGGGCAACTTCAAGGTAAAAGATCATGTGGATATTGAGACAGACCTGATCGAAAAGACATTTACCAATAAAGAATTATGCGAAAGCATTAAAAAGACAAATGATCCAAATCTGTTAGATCTGATCGATCCAAAAGTATTAAGAGAAAAAACAGAAGAGATCATCAGGATCATAGAAGAGATTCCAAAAGCAGATGAGATTGTTGCAATGTTAGAGAAAGTACATGGAGTAAAAAGCTTAGAAGACATCGGATTTACACCGGATATGAAAGAAAAAACAGCAAGAGTTGCACCATATATCCGTGACCGTATCACATTTATGAGAATTCTGAAATTCTATGATTTTTATGATGATGTGATCAAATAGGAGGGCAGCTCATGTTTGAAAAATCAAATGTTTTATCCTTGATATGGATGGAACAATCTATCTTGGAAATGAACTATTCCCATTTACCAAAGATTTTTTAAAGAAAGTCGAGGAAACTGGAAGAGAATATTATTTCTTTACCAATAATTCATCAAAAAGCCAGCGGGCTTATATTGAGAAACTTGGGAAGCTTGGGAT
>ENA-OPYV01000514-OPYV01000514.1-human-gut-metagenome-genome-assembly--contig:-NODE-514-length-10114-cov-1.460999_pt1 | contig 10114 bp, 14 predicted proteins | sample MGYA00242474_ERZ504485 | MGnify/ENA primary metagenome ERZ504485 (study PRJEB26092, sample SAMD00036263) | human gut metagenome | host: Homo sapiens | study: EMG produced TPA metagenomics assembly of...
GCCCTTGGTTCCCACCAGTGCATAATCCTCATATGTATAAAAATTATTCTGCAAAAATTCCAGCTTTCCTCTGAACATCTCATTCAGATTTTCTGTTTTCTTTGCATCCCAGAACATATCGTGATTTCCCCGAAGCAGGATTTTCCTGCCCGGAAGAGCCATAATAAAATCCAGATCCGCCTGACACTCTGCAAGATCTCTCCCCCAGGAATGATCTCCGGTAATCACTACTGTATCATTCTCTGTTACTTTTCTCTTCCAGTATTTCTCAATCTTAACTACATGATTCTTCCATCTTTTATCAAATACATCCATAGGTTTATTGACTGTAAACGAAAAGATGAAAATCACCGATTGCGTATAGGCTCATTGTACACTCTCCTGTCTGTTCTGATTGTTAATTATCTTTCAATCTCGATGCTCATGGCATGCCAAGCTTCTCCGCCCCAGGTGGAATTTGCCTGGCCCAGATCTGTAAAGCCGAATTTCTCATACATCTTCACTTTTTTCATCCAGACAGGTGAGGAAAAGTTTCTTTTCGTCCTTTTTGAGCTTCCCTCTGGCAGTATCTGGATACCAGTTCACGGCCCAGGCCCTGCATGCGATATTCCGGACGGACGTCCAGACCCAGAAGCATGATATTTTTTGCCTTCAGGATTACTCAGAGAAATATCTGTGAAGAATTCATCTCTGAAAGCTCCTCATCTGTAGGAACTCCATTAAGAAATGCAGCCAGCTTTCCGGTTTCCTTATCCTCCGCTACCAGAAATGTCTCTGCTGTTGCTTTTTATTCTCTCTGTCAGACTTTTTCGGGGAACATGCCTCATTTGGCGGGGAAACAGATCTGCTCGATTTCTATTGCCTCTGTGTCTCCTCCGGTCTGATACATCTAAATTCAAATCTATCCATATTGTTTGTACTCATTTTATTATCCTTCTCCTGCTATCTTGTTATTTCCTGTATATTCGAGATCTGTAAGTTTCCCATATAGTTGTTTTATCTACATCGGGCAGCTTCTCTTTGATTTCTCATCCAAATCTTCCCGTACGTAGTGTGCATTAAACTCCATGTTAATGTCGCGGATTTCCTTTGTACCATCAATATTATTCCTGATACATCTCTGTCAGTCCCGCCATACAGCCATCACAGCTTGCAGAAATATTCCCAAAAGATTCCTCCACAATCTGTTTTCTTTCTTCTCTGGTTGTGTCCTTTATCAAAATACTCTTAATCTCCATAACCTTCACCCCGACTTTCTTTGGTATTCTTTTGATATTTCTTTCCTTATATCTTTTTATTTGATTGTAACATCTGAAAGCATTTTTTGTGAAGCTAAGAAACAGGCAATAAAAAACGGTCTGATTACATTCTCTCAAAATATGTCGGTTTAAAGTGTTAAAGTACTGGAATTTTAGATAACACCATGTTATACTTGTAAAGGAAAATGTGCAGGCAGTCCGGTCAGGTATAAAATATTCCTGAGTTCCGGCATTATCAAAGACCTGCATGTACTTATATGGAGGAAACAGATCATGTCTATGAAAATCAATCACGAGCTCCCTTTACCGGAGGTTCTGAAATCTCAGTACCCTCTCAGCCAGGAACTCAAAGAAGTAAAAAAACAGCGCGATGAAGAAATACGCCGTATCTTCACCGGTGAATCAGATAAAATTTATGTCCTTGTAGGACCTTGTTCCGCTGATAACGAAGATACAGTCTGCGAATATGTACGCAAAACTGAAAAACAGTGGCAGATAAAGTCTCTGACAAACTGATGATCATCCCGCGAGTTTATACAAATAAGCCCCGTACCACAGGTGACGGTTACAAAGGAATGCTTCATCAGCCAGACCCTGATAAGGCTCCTGACCTTCTTGCCGGAATTATTGCTATCCGCAAGATGCACATGAGAGTTATGCAGGAGACAGGACTCTCTTCTGCAGATGAGATGCTTTATCCTGAAAACCGCAGCTATCTGGATGATATTCTCTCCTATGAAGCTGTAGGTGCACGTTCTGTGGAGAACCAGCAGCATCGTCTCACTGCCAGTGGCATGGATATTCCTGTCGGTATGAAGAATCCTACCAGCGGTGATCTCTCTGTTATGCTGAATTCTGTCACTGCTGCACAGCATCCTCACCACTTCATCTACAGAGGAAATGATGTGGAAACTTCAGGAAATGATCTGGCACACACAATTCTCAGAGGTGGTGTAAACCAGTACGGACAGACTATTCCTAATTACCACTATGAAGATCTGATACATCTGTCTGCTTTGTATGCCAAAAAGGACCTTAAGAACCCTGCCATCATCATAGATGCCAACCACTCAAACTCCAACAAGCAATACAAGGAACAGATCCGTATTGTTTCAGAAGTACTTCACAGCCGTAACTATAATCCGGAACTTAAAAAGCTGGTAAAAGGTGTTATGATTGAAAGCTACCTTCTGGAGGGCCGTCAGGATATCAGTGATCATATGACTCCTGGCTGTTCCATCACAGATCCTTGCCTCGGATGGGAAGATACAGAACGGCTTATCTATGATATTGCTGAGAAATGCTGATTTTTATGGATAATACAAATAATTCCTGCTGTTGTGGAGAGACAGAACATTTTTCAGGCTGCCTGATCTGTGGAGCACCGGTCACATACAGCGTCGAAAGTTCTGTGAAAACCTGTAGCATCTGCCACAAAGAGCAGCTGACAAATGCTGTCTGTGAAAATGGCCATTTTGTCTGTGATGCCTGTCACAGCTATGGTACTTATATACCGGTGATCATAGCCCTCAGAAGCAGCACAGAGAAGGATCCCCTGCTGCTTCTGGAAGAGATCATGGACCTTCCTTCTGTCCACATGCATGGACCTGAACATCATGCCATTGTTCCCAGTGTTCTTCTGACTGCACTTCGCAATAATGGAGAGCGTATGAATTACGATACCGCATTATCTGAAATCTGTAAAAGAGCGAGGCAGGTTCCCGGTGGTACCTGCGGTTACTGGGGAGTGTGTGGTGCAGCAGCAGGTGCCGGAATCTTTATGTCTGTTATGACCGGATCCGGTCCCCTCCATAAGGATGCATGGCCCTTTCCTCAGAAGCTTGTCTCTGTTATTTTATCCAAACTGGCTGATGTTGGTGGTCCGCGCTGCTGTAAACGCACCAGCAGAATTGCTATTGAAGAAGCGATCAGGTTTTACAGGCAGTTCAGCTCTGTAAAGATTCCGCTGTCTTCTGTACTATGTAAATATTTTGAAGATAATAAAGAATGTATCAGAGAGGACTGTCCGTATTATCCTGTGAACAAATAACTATTCATAAAATAAAAAACAGAACGAAATCCGACTGATAGTCAATGGGTTCGTTCTGTTTCTAATAGTTTCTCTATAAAATAATACGTTTCGCAGGATACAATGCCCTATCGCTCCATTCTGCTTTTCTGCAGTCCAAAGAAATAATATTCTTCTCTGTGCAGACATTTCTGATCAGTTCTTCTCCGTTATCTGATATAAAAAAGTGCTGTGATTTCTTTTTTCCCTCCAACACTCCTTACACAGTAATCTACCAGTTCCGGAAACTGAAACAGTAATTCATCCATTTCTCTCATACTTTTGGACTGGTCGATGCGCCTTACAAAATCCAGACGCCTTACCTCACTTCCGCAGATACATTTTCCGGGGATGATACGTGTATGATCGCCGGTCCTGTATCTGATCAGAGGCTGTGCCTCCATCCCAATGGTTGTGATCACCAGTTCTCCCCATTGACCGTCAGGCAGAACATTTCCCTCTTTATCTATGATCTCTGTGATACAATGATTCTCCCTCATGTGCATGCCCTCATGAGCCTGACAGCAAATCGCACCCCCAAGTCCCATCTCTCTGGAACCATAATGAGGCCAGAGTGGTGTTCCCAAAATTTTTTCTATTGCTTTCATTACTGTTTCCCGGACAGGCATCCCCTGATATCAGTGCTCTCTTTTATACTGCCTTTTCCACACATTCTGAGCATGGAAAGCAGTGCTGTCGGCATACCTACATAAGTATCCGGCCGCTCCTCTTCCAGAATTGTTTTTAACTCACCATAGGTTTATTGTTCCCGGTTAAAAGGGGATGTGCTCCTATACGTCTGATTGCGTCTGCGATCAGTTCTCCCAGTCCAGAAGGACCTGAAAACGGCATGGCAACCATAGTCCTGCTTCCCGGATAAATAAACTCACCAAGTCCGGCCATAAAAAGTTCTATGGTATGTTCACAATCTCCTTCTGTATAAAAATACACGTTTTACCTGCACCTGTTGTTCCGCTTGTCTGTTCTGAAATGATCCTCTGTATTTCTCCCTGAGAGCACAGTAACATCCTGCCCCCTTTCTGAGCAAGGTCGGATTCCGTTGTAAAGGGAAGGGTTTCAGATCATCAAGCTTTCCAGCCTTTCCGGCAGATCTCTATAAAATCCCTGCCTTTCTTTTTCTCTTTTCAGAACAGCATTCAGTTTATCCAGCTGTATTTTGTTTATTGTTTCCCTTGTAATATCTGTAATTTTTTCCTGCCTACAGATCATTGCATCTATATTGGATCGTTTCACTTTCTGTATAAATATGTTCCTTTCAGATTAGTCAGATTATATGCACAGAACGGTACCATTCCGTGATCAGGATCCACTTCACAGATATAACAGCGTTTCAGACGGTCAAGATCCAGATTCCAGGCATCCTGAAAGATCATACCTGATACTGCAAAGGTTTCATTATGTATCCGGATCAGAAACTCATCTAGCGCATCTGTCTGTGTCATTTCTCCCTCATCATAGGTTTTTTGTACTGTAGCTCCACTGATTTTCCACATACTGCCTGGAATCATCACTGGTAGTACAGCAGCATCCTTTTCCTGATTTTTTTCAATGAAGCTTCAGTTCCTGCTCTCCTTTTCTCAGATAACTTGCATGAAAGGAGCAGTAGGGATTCTCTGCGCCGCCGCCTGCAAAATCCTCAATTTTCATCAGTCCCTCTGTCTGTTCTTCAATAAGCCTCAGCATCTTTGGTATGGTGATGGGATTTTGGGGGCGCTTCTGGGAACATCTGCCAAAATAACTGATAGGCTGAAAATGTACGCCACGAACAAAGGGCATATGATCCAGACCAAATTTCAGGATATCCCCTACCTGCATATCATTTACTCCCGGCGCAATGACCGGCACAAGAGCAATACCAAGCTCTGCTTCTGAGCAGTTTAAGACCGCCTTTTTCTTCAGTTCCATCATAGCCTGTCCACGTAAAGTCTCATAAACCTGATCTGTCACACCGTCAAACTGAAGAAATACTGTATTCAGTCCTGCTTTTTTCAGCTTCCGGCATACCCCTCCTCCCTGGCAAGCCGGATCCCATTGGTATTTAACTGAAAAAATGTAAATCCTTTTTTCTCTTCCCATATGTATGATTTCAGGCAGATCGTCCCTCATGGTTGGTTCTCCTCCTGAAAGCTGTATATTAAAGGGACCTCCGTGAGCCATCAGAAAATCATACTGTTTTCTATTTCACAGATGGGAATATCTCCCTTTTCCCTGTCTTCTCCTGCTGAAGCAAAGCAGACAGGACAATGCATATTACAGCGTTTTGTAACTTCCAGGATCATACAGCAGCCTTTTCTTTCATGTTCCTCACAGAGTCCGCAATTATCCGGACAGGATTTTTCTTTAACCTCGGATTTACAGGCGTTCTGCTGAGAGATTTTCTCTTCCCCAGGAAAGAATAATCTGCTGCATTTCCTTCCCAGATCAGGGTCTGAAATTTTTCCATGAGCATTGCATTCCTTTACCAGATAGATCCCGTCTTCACCGATACCTTTTATGGCAGGAACTACCTTCATACATTCCGGACAGACACTCTTTGTTTTGCCGATGGTGATCAAAGCTTCAGTACCTCCCGCTCTGTCAGAATTTCCATAACTTTTGTATAAGTATCTGCAATAAGTCCAGGACATTTCTCCATGATCACACCCCAGTCCAGATGAGTGATATCCTTACAGTAAAAAGCTCCGAATTCTTCCTCTGTCTTCTGGCGGAACCACTGATATAATTCCTGTACAGCCGGTTTCATCTGTGCATCTTCCTTCTCCTCAGGAGCCAGATTTCCGAGAAAATATCCGATGGCACAGGCACTTCCTGTCAGACATCCGCAGGTATCTCCACAGTAACCGATTCCTCCGCCAAGGCCTCCCATTGCCTTTACAAGCTGTGGATTTTCCTCTCCTATGGTTTCCAGAGTCATGATCATAATGATCTGTGAACAATGATATCCCATGCTACCTAATTCCATTATTCTTTCGTAAAGATCCATACATTACTCCTTTCTGCCAACCACCATGGTATAGCCTATTTTTCTGCCTTTGTATTCTTTTTGCAGAAGCTTATGATCCTCGCAGCAGAATGAATCATTCCAGATTGCTTCCAGATAATATTCTCTCCAGAGAGCAGTCTGATCCTCCTGACAGAGAATCGTAAACCCTGTTCTTCACAATTTCCAGAAGATTGCCCGGATCCAGATCTGACAGCAAAAGAAATCCTCCCTTTTCAGTACACGCCAGCATTCAGAGACTGCCTTTTTCTGATCTCTGCTGACAAAAAATGCACACTGGCTGATACAGAGATCCATACTGTCTGCTGCATACTGAAGGGTCAGAAAATCTCCCTGCTGCACCTCACTGCTTCGCGGAGCAAAATCCACACCCTGCACATTCAGACCAAATGCTTCATGATCCGCACGGTCTCTCCCTCTCCTGCTCCCAGATCCAGAGCTTTCATTCCTTTTTCAATTCTATGCTTTTCAGAAGATGAATTGTCTGCTCTTCCCCTCCGGGGTGTCTGTTCATCTATTTATCCTCCAGTGCACGTTCCACTGCCAAAACCTTTCCAAGAGCCAGCTCTTCCGGAACATAGACAAAGCCACATTTGGGACAGACCGGCATCTCAACAGGAAAACCGTTCTCCAGATACATAATTTTGCTTTTCCCTTTACAAGAGGAACCTTGCATTTCATGCAGGTCAGCTTTCCCTCAGGATCAATGGTATAATATGTTCTCTCTACTGCCATTACTGTCCCACCCTTTTCATAATATTCATTCTATGACTGTATGCTCTGCGTACCAGATACCCTTCTTCTGTTTCCACAAATCTCACCCAGAATGTAACATTTCCAAGTCTGCTCCTTGTCACCAGTTCTTTTGTCTCTTCATCAAAGATCGCTTCCTGATTTTCTCTGTAATCTGATAATACACGCTCCACATCGCTTTTCAGGATCATACGTTCATCCATCATACTGATGGCATCTTCTGTATATGCAACGGTATAATCTTTTTTCTCCCATCATCAGTTCCTCATTCCCATATATTTTTTTAAAAGCTTCTCTTTTAGCTCAAGCCCGGTTGTAGCGTTTCTCACTGATATCCCGGCATATTGGCGGCATTTATACCATACAGAAGTTCCAGGATATGTCTGGATTCCCTGCCTTCCCTGACAAATCGGTCCCTGCATGCCATGCAGTACGTTATATATGGGGCATCGGATCGTTCCAGACACTTTTCTGTCATTTTTATCTGCCATCTCTTTTATTAGCGTAGGCAGTCAGTCCGCCGTATCCGCAGCAGGGAGACAGATCTCTGGAATATTCTGTATTTACAACAGTGCACCCCATATCTGCAAGAAGCTCTCTTATTGTATCCTGTGTCTGTGTATCTCCCCTGGCACCGCAGGCATCATGTATTGCAACAGGTATCTCCAGTCCTTTTGCCTGTCCGGGAAGTCCGATTTCCTTTAAGATCTCCCAGATTCCTGTGACTTTGGCGCCAAGACTCTCTTTTAACTGTTTCATACAGCTTGGACAGCCTGCTATAATCATAGGATCTCCCAGTTTTGCAAGCTCCTGCTTCAGCTGTTCATTTACCTTTTCTGTCATTTCATAGCGTCCTGCCCATTCACTGATAGCACCACAGCATCCCAGCATCAGAGCAACACCGCCCTCTGTCCTCCTGCACAGATCCTCATATGCCTCTGTGACAACATCCGGCGCTATAGCTCCTGCCTGACATCCTGGGAAAAATACATATCTACAGGTTTCATATCCCGGCTGAGGTCTGCATAAGAAAGCCTCCGAATTGGAGAACAGCATATCCATCAGTGCAAATTCATGAGGTGCCAGAGGCATTTTGTCTGTAGATACCATGTTTTCTCTTGCAGATTTGCAGACCTGGCTCATATCAAACCCATTTGGACAGGTTACAGTACACTGTCCGCAGAGTGAACAGGAATTCATCGGTTTATTCATCTGGTGATCTCCCATAATGATCTGGGTATTATTATAAATCTCACGTGCAAGAAGACCCGGATGCTTTTTATATTCCCTTAAATAGACACAGCTTTTCATACACTCATCACAGTGACACTGAATGCACCGCTTTGCTTCCTCAACAGCTTCTTCTTTGAATATCCATCTGTGCTGCAGGGAATCTTTTTGGAGCCTTTCATCCCGTCCATATTTGTATTAGAGCCTGGTGGTAACTGCTCCTCACTGCCTCTGTTGCTGTGGGGCGAAAGATTCTGTACAAGGAGGTCTACAGTCAGGGCAGCTCTCTTTGCAGCAAAAGCTGCATCCATCACAGACCGGACCGGACCGCTGACAATTCCCGCCTGTTCTCTCAGCATGATCTCTGCGTCTGCTGTTTCCTCTGGAGCCAGCTTTTTGGCCACCTCCTCTGAAGCACAGACCACATCTGCCTCCTTCATTTTCGCTCTGATAAACGGAAGGTCAAGACTGCATCCGAATTCAAAGGAAAGGTCCATGGAACTGAGACGTTTTACCTCATTTTTGCGATCTGATTCCAAAAGCTCCGGAGCTGCTGCTGCAATATAGGCTTCATAATCTTTCTCCTGACAGTAAATGGTTGCAGGATACATCTTCTTTTCCAGTTCCCCTGCAAGAAACAGCGGGAACAATCCTGAGCCAAAGATCACAGCCTTTTTTTCTTTCTGATACGAAATACACTGCTCCGTTTTCCAGGTTCCCCATATCGTACAATGGCACGCTCTACTCACGTATGGATATGCCATCACCCAGCTCACAGAGTCTGCATTTTCCTCACATGGTGCAGTACATCCGTTACAGAGGATCATGGGAAATGGTGTGATCTTTTCATAAAATAGCCAGAGCTTTTCTTAAAGTTTTCCTTTTTGCAGCATAAAAACAGCATTTTCTTTTTGTATCTGCTTTGAAAAGGACAGGCTGCAACACAGTACGCCGGCTGTTCATGAACACAGAGGCTGATCATATATCCATCTCTTCCTTTGACATTCGATTTACGTGATAAACATGAGTGGAACCTCTTTCCTGTATATATGTCATAACCCGATACTCCTTTCATTTCCAAAGGGGGAGACAGTCTCCCCGTCTCCCCCTTATTATATCACATGATAAAATTATACTGACAGTTATTTCTCAAGTTCCTTTAATGCTGCAAGAACCTTTTCAGGGCGGGCAGGAACACGTGTGATACGTGCGCCTGTAGCATTGTAGATTGCATTCAGGATTGCAGGATGAGGAGCATCCAACGGAGCCTCACCACAGCCGGCAGCACCGTAAGGACCGCTTGGGCGATATGTTTCATTGAAATGAAGTTCAATATCATCCGGCGCATCATTTGGATACGGAATGCCACAGTTCTTCAGAGAAGTATCATGGTTCAGATCCTCGAAATCTTCTGTAAGAGCAAGACCAATACCCTGTACAAGGCCGCCGTAGAAGTTGCCTTCTACAAGAAGTCTGTTCATGATGGTACCTACGTCAGCCACACAGGTGAATTTTTCAACTTTAACTTTACCTGTTTCTGTATTAACAGCAACTTCCGGAAGGAAGATCGTATACATGTAGGTTGCAAACGGATCACCCTGTGCTGTATCCTGATCGATCGGATGATCTGCACAGAAGGTTGTCACCCAGTTACCTTCATATTTTGTTGCAAGACCCTCAGCCACCATCTCATCATAAGTACGGAGGTTCCGTCTTCTTCTTCATGGCTGCCACAAGGTTTTCTGCTGCCAGACGACATGCATTACCTGACATAACCTGTGA
>ENA-OPYV01000515-OPYV01000515.1-human-gut-metagenome-genome-assembly--contig:-NODE-515-length-10092-cov-2.572403_pt1 | contig 10092 bp, 13 predicted proteins | sample MGYA00242474_ERZ504485 | MGnify/ENA primary metagenome ERZ504485 (study PRJEB26092, sample SAMD00036263) | human gut metagenome | host: Homo sapiens | study: EMG produced TPA metagenomics assembly of...
CTGCTTTGGCATGCGCCTACGCGGAATCTGTATTTCTGTGACACTTTCTGGCCGGACTTCAAGGCCGAAGAATTTATGTAAGGCTATTTGTGACTTTCAAAAAAGAGAACGCCGATTCGGCAAAAACCAGTGAACAAATTTAACAAAGAACAATGCAAAACCGTTTTTCACTTCTTCTATTGATTGCTGCATGTCTTTCGTCTGCTCCAATGGGGGGATATGCACAGGACAATAATACAACTGAACAAAGCGATAAACCAGTTATCCTTTACAACGGAACACCTAAAAAATATGAAATCGCCGACATCAAGGTCAGCGGAGTAAAGAACTATGAGGATTATGTCTTGATAGGTATTTCCGGCTTGGCTGTCGGACAAACTATCACCGTACCGGGAGATGACATCACCTCGGCCGTAAAAAGATACTGGCGTCATGGCTTGTTCTCTGACGTGAAAATCACTGCAGATAAGATTGTAGACAATAAAATCTACCTGTCTATCCAGCTGACACAGCGTCCTCGTATTACCGACATCGTAATTCACGGTGTGAAAAAGAGTGAACGTGAAGATTTGCAGGCTAAACTGGGTATGGCCAAAGGTACACAGGTTACACCGAACTTGATTGACCGTGCCAAGATTTTGATCAAGAAGCATTTTGACGAGAAAGGTTTCAAGAATGCGGAAGTAAACATCATTGAGCGCGAAGACCCGGAAAACAAGGAGCAGGTATATGTAGATGTGAACATTGACAAGAAAGCTAAAGTCAAAGTCCACCAGATTACCATTGACGGAAACGAGGTCCTGACTGACAAGAAGTTGAAGCGTGTCATGAAGAAGACCAACGAAAAAGGTAAGCTGATTAACCTTTTCCGCGCCAAGAAGTTCATCAATGAGCGTTACGAAGAAGATAAGCAGAAAATCATCGATAAATATAACGAGCTGGGTTACCGTGACGCACAGATTGTAGTAGACAGTGTATCGCCGTACGATGAAAAGACGGTAGATGTCTACATGAAAATCTACGAAGGACAGAAATATTACCTTCGTGACATCACCTGGGTAGGTAACACAGTATATCCTTCTGACCTGTTGAACGAACAGCTCCGCATGAAACGCGGTGATGTATATAACCAGAAGTTGCTGAACGACCGTATCTCTAACGATGAAGATGCAATCGGTAACAACTACTATAACCGCGGATATGTGTTCTACCGCCTCGACCCGGTGGAAGTAAATATTGACGGTGACTCTATCGACCTGGAAATGCGTATCACTGAAGGTCCGCAGGCCAGCATCAGTCACGTACGCATCAACGGTAATGACCGTCTGTATGAAAATATCGTACGTCGTGAGTTGCGTACACGTCCAGGCGACCTCTTCAGTAAGGAAGCACTGGAACGTTCTTACCGTGAAATTGCACAGATGGGACACTTCAACCCTGAAAATATCAAGCCGGATGTACAGCCGAACTTCCAGGACGGTACAGTCGACATCAACTGGGGACTGGAATCAAAAGCCAACGACCAGGTGGAATTCTCTGCCGGTTGGGGACAGACTGGTATCATCGGTAAGCTGAGTTTGAAGTTCACCAACTTCTCATTTGCGAACTTGTTCCGCAAAAACGATAACTACCGCGGTATCCTGCCGCAAGGTGACGGACAGACACTGACCATCAGTGGGCAGACCAACGGACGCTACTATCAGTCATACAGTGTATCGTTCTTCGATCCATGGTTTGGCGGCAAGCGCCCGAACTCATTCTCTGTTTCGGCCTTCTACTCTATCCAGACCGACGTAAGCAGCCAGTATTACAACTCTGCTTACATGAACAACTACTACAACATGTTGAGCGGATACGGATACTACGGAGGTTATGGAAACTATTATGACAACTACGAATCTTACTACGACCCCGACAAGTCAATCAAGATGTTCGGTGTATCTGTAGGATGGGGTAAGCGTCTGCGCTGGCCGGATGACTACTTTACCTTATCGGCTGAATTGTCTTACCAGCGATTCATGTTGAAAGACTGGAGTTACCTCTATATCAAACTGAACAACGGACAGTACATGAACACCGGTAACTGTAATAACCTGAGCCTGAACCTGACCTTGTCACGTAACTCTACGGATAACCCGATTTTCCCGCGTTACGGTTCAGAATTCTCGGCTTCTTTGCAGATTACTCCGCCGTACTCTCTGTTCAGCAAGAAGGACTACTCTACTTACGGTAAAGACAACTACCACGATGCTGCCAGCATGTACAAGTGGATTGAATACCACAAGTGGAAATTCAAAGCCAAGACTTATACAGCCTTGATGGATATCCAGAAATGTCCGGTTATCATGACCCGTACAGAATTCGGTATCCTCGGTCACTTCAACAAATACAAACGTTCACCATTGAAACCTTCTACGTGGGAGGTGACGGTATGACTGGTTACAGCTACAACTATGCATCCGAAACCATCGCCCTGCGTGGATATGAAAACGGTTCATTGACTCCGTACGGAAGTGAAGGTTATGCTTACATCCGTCTGGGTGCCGAGCTCCGCTATCCGCTGATGCTGGAAAACTCTACCAGTATCTATGCACTGGGCTTCGTGGAAGCAGGTAACGCATGGAACAACGTGACCGACTTTAACCCCTTCCAGTTGAAACGTTCTGCCGGATTCGGTGTACGTATCTTCCTGCCGATGATTGGTATGATGGGTATTGACTGGGCTTACGGTTTCGACAAGATTGACGGTTCAATGCAATACAGCGGAAGCCAGTTCCACTTTATCATCGGACAAGAATTCTAACACTTAAAAACCAATGATTATGAAGAGACTCATTTTATCCGTTATGCTGTTAGTGGCCGCCGTAGGCATGGCCTCAGCACAGAAATTCGCCCTGATAGATATGGAGTATATCCTCAAGCAGATACCTTCTTATCAACAGGCCAACCAACAGATGGAGTCACTGTCAAAGCAATGGCAAAGCCAGATTGAGGCCAAAGCCAATGAAGCGAAGAAGCTGTACGAAGATTACCAGAAAAGCGCCAACACGCTTTCTGCTACTCAGAAAACCAGCAAAGAGGAAGCTATCGTAGCCAAAGAGAAAGAAGCGGCAGAGCTCCGCAAGCAATATTTCGGACCGGAAGGTGAACTGATGAAGAAACGCCAGGAGCTGATTTCTCCGATTCAGGATGCCATCTACAATGCAGTGAAAGAAATTGCAACCCAGCGCGGATATGATGCCGTGATAGACCGTGCCTCGGCACAGAGCATGATTTTTGCTTCTCCACGCATTGATATAAGCAATGAGGTTCTTGCAAAACTAGGATATTCAAATTAATTTTATACATTTGCAACCGGGTGATAATAAGCCCTGTTTTATACATCGAATTAATTAATAACAAATAGAAACTTGAGATTATGTTGAAGAAAATTGCTTTTTTACTTTTACTCATCGCACCGATGAGTGTATTCGCACAAAAAATTTGCGCACTTTAAATCAATGGATATCATCCCAGTAATGCCGGAATACGCAAAGGCACAGACAGACATCCAGACTATGCAGAAACAATATGAGGACGAAATCAAACGTGCTTCTGACGAATTCAACAAGAAATATGCAGAATACCAGCAGGAACAGAAGAACCTGCCGCAGAACATTCAGGAACGCCGCCAGAAAGAATTGCAGGAACTGAGTGAAAAAGGTATGCAGTTCCAGCAGGATGCTCAGCAGCAGTTGCAGAAGCATACGCTGACATGATGGAACCGATTTACAAAAAACTGGAAGATGCCGTACAGGCTGTAGGTAAAGCAGGTGCTTATACTTACGTATTCGACCTGAACCGTACTGATATTCCTTACATTGACGAAGCTCAGTCAAAAGATATTACAAACGACATCAAGACTAAATTGGGCATCAGCCTGACAGCAGTTCCTGCTACTCCGGCAGCACCTGCAGCAACTCCTGCTCAGTAATTAAAGAAACTCTTTGTCGTACTGACTACATGTCATTCAGAGAAACACACAAAAGATTCTCTGAATGACATTTTTCTTTTCAAACCTTTCAACCGTTTTCCCATGTACCCTCTATCTGCCCCTCACACCGGCCCTATCGGAGTATTCGACTCCGGATACGGAGGTCTTACCATTTTAGGAAAATTCATCGAACGACTGCCACAGTACGATTACCTGTACTTGGGAGATAATGCCCGTGCTCCATACGGCACACGCTCGTTCGAAGTGGTCTACGACTTCACCCTGCAGGCTGTCAAGAAATTGTTTGAGCTGGGCTGCCCGCTGGTCATCCTGGCCTGCAATACGGCTTCCGCCAAAGCGCTCCGCAGCATTCAGCAGAACGACCTTCCTCACATGGATCCGACCCGCCGCGTATTGGGAGTAATACGCCCCACCGTGGAATGTATCGGTGAAATCACCCGTAACGGCACGTAGGCCTGCTGGCTACAGCCGGCACCGTACGCTCCCGAGTCCTATCCGCTAGAGAATTAGAAAAGTCTTTTCCGGACATTCAGGTCACAGGAATGGCCTGCCCCATGTGGGTGCCACTGGTAGAGAACAAGGAATACGACGGTGACGGAGCCGACTATTTCGTCAAGAAATACATTGATACCATCCTGCAGAAAGATCCGGATATCGACACCCTGATTTTAGGCTGTACGCACTATCCCCTGCTTCTGCAAAAGATACGGCAGTACACCCCCTCGCACATCCGACTGGTAACGCAAGGCGAGTATGTCAGCGAAAGCCTGAAAGACTATCTGTTGCGTCATCCGGACATGGACGCACGCTGTTCCAAGAACAAGCGACGGGAGTTTCTTACCACAGAATCGGTCGAGAAATTCCGGGAATCGGCTTCGGTATTCTTACACTGCACAGACGTACATGTACGCAATGTCCAACTTGAATAACACAAAAATGGTCCGCCTCTGAATCTTCTCACAAAGGCGGACCATTTTTTGTTTTATATGACCTGACTGCTATTCAGCCACAAAAGTCGCGTGCTGCACATTCCGACTGTCCGGACCTACCATCACCTCAAATTCTCCCGGTTCATATCCATATTCCAGACGAGAGTTATAATACTTCAAATCATCCTCGTCGAGCACAAATTCCACATTCTGCGTCTCTCCCTTTTAAGGGCCACACGACGGAAAGCTTTCAGCTCCTCACCGGACGGGAGATTTCTGCATACACATCGTGAAGGTACAGCTGCACAATCTCTACTCCGTCACACTCGCCGGAATTGGTTACAGGCACGGTTACCTTCAACTGACCGCCCTTGGCCATACGCTCGGCACTCAACTGCAAATTACCGTAGCGGAAAGTGGTATAACTCAAACCATAGCCAAAAGGATTATAGCGGTTCATTGCTCTGGTCGATGTAATTGCTGCCATAACGGTTAAAAGTGGTATCATCCGTATCCGGACGACCCGTGTTCAGGTGATTATAATAAAGCGGCAACTGTCCCACCGCACGCGGGAAGCTCGTGGTCAGCTTACCTGAAGGAGACATGTCACCAAACATCACATCGGCAATGGCATCGCCCGCTTCACTGCCGGCAAACCACACGTTCAGGATAGCCGGTACATGCTCAGACTCCCAGCATAAATCCAGCGGACGACCGGTAAACAAAGCCAGTATCACCGGCTTTCCGGTAGCCACCAGTGCCTTCAACAAATCTTTCTGCGCATCCGGAATCTGAATATCCGTACGAGAAGAAGACTCTCCGCTCATCTCGGCACTCTCACCTAATGCGGCCACAATCACATCGGCCGAAGCCGCCACGCGCAAAGCCTCAGCCCGCAACTGACGGTCATCACCACGTGTCAGCGGACGAGGTTCGACCGCCCCTTTCTCTATATGCTCACTATAATACACGTTACTTCCTTTGGCATAAGAAACCGTAGCCTTATCACCTACCGCACGACGGAAAGCTTCGTACATCTCACATGACGGTCTGTCTGACAATCCATGTTCCACGTGCCGCACATATTGTTCTGCGCATCAGCCATCGGCCCAATCAATGCAATGCGTCCCTTTTTCTGCAAAGGCAACAACTTACCCTCGTTCTTCAACAACACAAACGTTTCGGCCGCAATCTCACGTGCCGCTTTACGATTCGCTTCCGTAAACAGTTCCTTGCGACCTCGAAGCGTATCACAATACTTATAAGGATTCTCAAACAATCCTAACTTATACTTGGCCTCCAGTACCCGACGGCAGGCCTCGTCAATCCGCTCCTGCGTCACGGCCTTCTCCTTCAATGAAGCTTCCAGCGTATGCAAGAAACCATGTGCCACCATATCCATGTCCGTTCCCGCATTCAGTGCCCGAGCAGAAGCCTCCTTCAAGTCGGCCACCCCATGAGTTTTCATCTCACCAATGAATTGTAGTCGGTCACCACAAAACCCGTGAATCCCCACTCATTGCGGAGCAAATCCGTCAGCAGCCATTTGTCGGCTGTAGCAGGCACCCCGTTGATGGTATTGAACGAGCTCATCACCGAGCCCACTCCGGCTTCCACCGCACCCTTGTAAGGAGCCAGGTACACATTATACATCAGGTTACGACTCATATCCACCGAATTATAATCACGTCCCGATTCCGAAGCTCCATACAGCGCAAAGTGCTTCACACAAGCCATGATTTCATTGTTCTGCTTCATGCCGTCACCCTGATAACCGCGCACATACGCTCCGGCCATCAGCGCGCCAAGGTACGGGTCTTCTCCACTTCCTTCTGCAATACGTCCCCAGCGGGCATCCCGACAGATGTCTACCATCGGACTGAATGTCCAGCTGATTCCATCGGCACTGGCTTCCGTGGCAGAAATGCGTGCCATGCGCGTTACCGCTGCCGTATCCCAGCTACAAGACAGGGCCAACGGAATCGGGAAGATCGTTTCGTACCCGTGAATCACATCGGCACCCACTATCAGAGGAATTCCCAGACGAGTCTCCTCCACCGCCATACGCTGCATCTGGTAAATCTTGTTCACTCCCTTCACATTGAAAAAGCCGCCGACCTCTCCAGCCCGGATAGCTTCTGCCATCTTGCTGTTCTTCACTGCTCCCGACACCAAATCATTTCCTGCCGGCAGATTCAGCTGTCCCAACTTTTCATGTAAGGTCATGCGCCCCATCAGGTCACTGATAAAGCGGTCTATCTCCGCCATCCTTTCCCCCGGAATTCGGCGAAGAACATCCTGCCATTGTCAAAAGCAAAGCCCCCGCCTTTACAAACTGACTTATTTTTCCCATAGATATCGTAATTTTTAGAATTCGTTCTTCCAAAAATATCAATTTTTCACACAAAACGAGCCAGAAATACGAGGTTTATTTTCGCACCAGCAGAACGCAAAGTACGTTTTAAAAAAAACGCAAGTGCAATTCGATATGAAACGCAAGTGCGTTTGAAGTAAAATGAACTTGCGTTTCAAACAAAACGCTTTGGCGTTTTCTTCCAAACGCTTCGAGGTTTCCATGGCAGCTAAAAAAAGACGTAAAAATCAACAGGGAACCGCTTTTTTCATACCAAAATCATGGATATTCAATAAAAAGACTTACTTTTGCGGAAGATTGCCCTTGTAGTTCAACGGATAGAATAGAAGTTTCCTAAACTTTAGATTCGGGTTCGATTCCCGACGAGGGTACAAAAAATAAGCCGCTCTCCCTTGAAGGAAAAGCGGCTTATTTTTTTGCCTGCAGCAAGTAACGGATTACTTACGAAGACCAAGTTCTTTAACAATAGCACGGTATCTTTCGATATCACGGCTCTTCAGGTAGTTCAGCAAAGAACGACGCTTACCTACCAAAGTTGTCAAAGCTCTTTCAGTGCTATAATCTTTTCTGTTGAGCTTCATGTGCTCAGTCAGGTGAGAAATACGGTATGAAAACAATGCTATCTGCGCTTCAGGTGAGCCAGTATCAGTGTTAGACTTTCCGTACTTTCCAAAGATTTCTTGTTTTTTAGCTGCGTCTAAATACATAATTTGACTATTTATTAAAATGTATAAATTTGATTTGCGGATGCAAAGGTAAGCATAATCTTTCAGACTACAAGCGTTTTTACATCTTTTTTTCATACCCGGAAGAAGAATTCCTTTGAAAGCCCTGACGGAAGTTTCTTCCCCATGAAGACCGGCATCTGCAGTCCAGTTTCCGCCAAAAAATATAAAAACCCTGCATAAAATAACCCGCCTTCGCTGAAAACAGTAATTTTGCACACAATTATATATAGGTATAGTATGCAAGACATTAGAAACATTGCCATTATTGCTCACGTTGACCACGGAAAAACAACTCTGGTGGACAAGATGATGCTGGCGGGACACCTGTTCCGCAACGACCAGACCAACGGTGAACTGGTTTTGGATAACAACGACCTGGAGCGTGAAAGAGGTATAACCATTCTTTCTAAAAACGTATCCATCAATTACAACGGTACAAAAATCAACATTATCGATACTCCGGGACACGCCGACTTCGGTGGAGAAGTGGAACGTGTCTTGAACATGGCCGACGGATGTATTCTGCTGGTGGACGCTTTTGAAGGTCCGATGCCGCAGACCCGCTTCGTGCTTCAGAAAGCCCTGCAGATTGGATTGAAACCTATCGTAGTGGTAAACAAGGTAGACAAACCGAACTGCCGTCCGGAAGAAGTATATGAAATGGTGTTCGACCTGATGTTCAGCCTCAACGCCACAGAAGACCAGCTGGACTTCCCGGTAATCTACGGTTCTGCCAAGAACAACTGGATGGGTGAAGACTGGAAACTCCGACCGGCACCATCACTCCGCTGCTGGATGCCATCGTGAAATACATTCCGGCTCCGAAACAGCTGGAAGGAACTCCGCAGATGCTGATTACTTCACTTGACTATTCTTCTTATACCGGACGTATCGCCGTAGGCGCGTGCACAGAGGTACACTAAAAGAAGGCATGAACATCACCCTGGCTAAACGCGACGGTACATTAGTGAAATCAAAAATCAAGGAAGTACATACCTTCGAGGGTCTGGGCCGCAAGAAAGTAGAATCTGTATCTTCTGGCGACATTTGTGCCATCATCGGTGTGGAAGGCTTCGAAATCGGTGATACCATCTGCGACTTCGAAAATCCGGAACCGCTGCCACCTATCGCCATCGACGAACCGACCATGAGCATGCTGTTCACCATCAACGACTCTCCGTTCTTCGGTAAGGAAGGAAAATACGTGACTTCACGCCACATCCACGACCGTCTGATGAAAGAGTTGGACAAGAACCTGGCGCTGCGCGTACGCAAGACGGAAAACGAAGACGGAAAATGGATTGTTTCCGGACGTGGTGTACTCCACTTGTCTGTATTGATTGAAACCATGCGTCGTGAAGGCTACGAACTTCAGGTAGGACAGCCGCAGGTTATCTTCAAGGAAATCGACGGTGTGAAGTGCGAACCGATTGAAGAACTGACCATCAGCGTGCCCGAAGAATTTGCCAGCAAGATGATTGATATGGTAACCCGCCGTAAAGGTGAAATGGTATCCATGGAAACTCAGGGCGACCGTGTAAACATTGAATTCGACATGCCGTCACGCGGTATCATCGGTCTGCGTACCAACGTGCTGACTGCTTCTCAGGGAGAAGCCATCATGGCTCACCGTTTCAAGGAATACCAGCCGTTCAAGGGCGACATTCCTCGCCGTACCAACGGTTCAATGATTGCCATGGAATCAGGAACTGCCTTTGCTTACGCCATCGACAAGCTGCAGGATCGCGGTAAGTTCTTTATCTATCCGCAAGACGAAGTATATGCCGGACAGGTGTAGGTGAACACGTTCATGAAAACGACCTGGTGATTAACGTAACCAAATCAAAGAAGCTGACCAACATGCGTGCTTCTGGTTCTGACGACAAGGCCCGTATCATTCCGCCGGTTATCTTCTCACTGGAAGAAGCACTGGAATACATCAAGGAAGATGAATACGTGGAAGTAACTCCGAAGAGCATGCGTATGCGTAAAGTCATTCTGGACGAAAACGGAACGTAAACGTGCCAACAAAGAACTAAATTCATTCTTTATATAAAAATAAAACCG
>ENA-OPYV01000516-OPYV01000516.1-human-gut-metagenome-genome-assembly--contig:-NODE-516-length-10077-cov-3.709246_pt1 | contig 10077 bp, 13 predicted proteins | sample MGYA00242474_ERZ504485 | MGnify/ENA primary metagenome ERZ504485 (study PRJEB26092, sample SAMD00036263) | human gut metagenome | host: Homo sapiens | study: EMG produced TPA metagenomics assembly of...
CGGTGAGGATCTTGTTGTGGCGGGCAACCTTGATCTGCTTGGTCGTACACGCCGAAGACGCCGTCATTGTGGGTCTTGCGGTACTTGGTGAAAATCTTCTTGATTTCCGGATCCGGCTCCTTGCCGGCTTCCTTGATGGCCTGCTCGACCATACGCCAACCGCCGTTCGGCATCATGGCGCGCTTGCAAGGAACGTCGGTCTGCAGACCGACAACCACATTGTCGACTTCCGGAGAGTCGATGTAACCGGCGCCGAATGCGTCGATGCCAGCCGGTGTGTGGGTGTCGACGTCGTAGACGCGCTGCTTGCGCTCCACGGCCAGATAGTTGTCATCGAGGTACTGCACAGGTGCTTGGTCTTCTCGGTGGCGTCAGCCAGGAAGGACTCGTCGCCCTCATAAGGCGTATAGTTCTTCTGAATAAAGTCACGGACATCAATGTCCTTCTGCCAGTTGCCCTCAGCGAAGCCTTCCCAAGCCTTAGCCTGAAGCTCTTCCGGGGAGACTGCCGTCGCATCAACTGCTGCCATTTCCACTCCTTCTGGGTGTTGGTTTGGCGACGCATCGTTACGTCGTCGCTAGTTATCGATTCTAGCTGCATAAATCTGTATAGAACCTGAGTTTACGAGGAAATAAAAGTGACATATGTCACACTTGCGAAGTATGAAAAAATCGCGGTGCCGTAATCCGGACACCGCGATTTCTTATATCGCATCAACTACTTTTCATCGGAAGACCAGCGTTTCCATTCGCGATCCTGTTCTTCCCATTTGATGTTGCGTTCCTGCACGATCTTCCATGCATCGAGCGCGTCTTCCCTGGTTTTGTATGGTCCCATACGATGGCTCGCCGGTGAGATCATACCCAGTTCAGGCTGTTCGGTGACCGTATTGAAATACCATTGCTTTTCCATATCACTCCTTACGAAGCGTGTAACGAAACAATAGTTCGTCGCTGTTTTATTCGCGGAACGCGTTGGTGATCGGCAAGCGGCGGTCACGACCGAACGCCAATGCCGTCACTTTCGGACCAAGCGGGTACTGACGTCGCTTCCACTCGGCGCGATCGACCAGTCGCATGACCGTGTCGACGGTGGTCTCATCGAAGCCGTCGGCCAGAAGATCCTCGCGACCATGCGCATGTTCAATGTACATTGCCAACACCTGATCGAGCAGCTCATATTCCGGCAGCGAATCGGAGTCTTTCTGCCCCGGGCGAAGTTCGGCGGATGGAGCCTTTTCAATCGAATTGACGGGAATCATCACGCGTCCGGCAACGGCGTTCCCGCAGACCCCTGCTCGTTGCCCACGATATGCAGTCCGCCAATGCCCATGCCTTCGGCGGCAGCCTTGTTGCGCCAGCGGGAGATCTCCCACACACGGGTCTTGAGCAGATCCTTGATCGGAGCGTATCCGCCGACCGCATCGCCGTAAATCGTGGAATAGCCGCAGGCAAGCTCCGACTTGTTGCCCGTGGCGACAGCCAGAAGCCCCTTGGAATTCGAATATGCCATGACAATCACACCGCGAATACGCGCCTGCAGGTTCTCAGCGGCCACACCTTCAAGATCGAGCTGCTTCTGGAAGGAGACGAACAGCGGTTCGATGGGCTGAATGTCGTAGTGCGCTCCAATATTCTTCGCCAGATCGGCGGCATCATCCTTCGAACCGTCAGACGAGTACATGCTCGGCATGAAATGCCATGCACGTTGGCTCCTCCCACGGCATCAGCAGCCATGGCAGCCACCAATGCGGAGTCAATACCTCCAGACAAGCCCAAGCACACGCCCTTGAAATGGTTCTTGGCCATGTAATCCTTCAAGCCCAGCACACAAGCGGTATACACTTCCTCATCCGGATCAGGCTTGGCTGCGATAGATCCAGCTTTCTGGCGTTCGGCAGTGATGTCGAGGTCGAAGAAGCTCAGATCCTCCATGAACATCGGCGAACGTTCCAGCAGTGTACCGTCAGCATCAACCACGAAACTGCCACCGTCAAACACCAGATCGTCCTGACCACCCACCTGATTGAGGTAGATCATCGGCGCGTTCACTTCAGCCGCACGGCGTACCGCAAGATCGAGTCGAGTATCAGTCTTACCCTCCTCATACGGAGAACCGTTCATGGTAAGCAGCAAATCAATATGCTGCTCGGCAAGTTCTGCCACAGGACCGCCATCCTGCCAGATATCCTCGCAAATAGCCACACCAATACGCGCGCCATTCACATCAAGCACCATGGACTTATTGCCAGGACTGAAAATGCGGAATTCGTCAAACACACCGTAGTTGGGCAGGAAGTGCTTGTCATAGCCGGCCCAAACCACGCCATCATGCAATACAACAAGTCGATTACGCGGCTTAGACGTTTCACGATCAGTGCCGACCGTGCCAACCACCACAAACAGGTCGCCAAGCCCATCGGCAGCCAGTTCGGTGGCAAGCCAGTTGGCTTTGTTCCACGCGGCTTTGCGGAAGGTGGCCCGCAGGGCGAGGTCTTCGATGGGATATCCGGTCAATGTCATTTCCGGGAATACGACGACTTGCGCGCCTGTTGCGCGGCGCGGCGGACGTATCGCATGATCTTACCGGCGTGGAATCAAGGTCTCCGACGCAGGTGTCGATTTGAGCGAGTGCGAAGCGAATGTCTGTCATAGCTGCCTAACCTACCGTTGATTTGTTGAACGTTTATTTTCTTACGATCGCGAATTGAAAGCGGACCGCACGCGTGTCACGAAAGTTCGTTGAGCACCGTCAGCGCCGCGTTGGCGTAGAATTCCACGCCGGCCTGCAGTGATTCATCCAGACCGACGAAATGCGGGCTATGCCAATCGGGGCAGCCTTTCTCGCCATTGGAACCGATGAAGGCGAACACCGGCATGGTGACGGGCATGAAATCGCAGAAATCCTCCCCCGCCATCGAAGGATGGATTGGCTCGAGCTGCGCATAGTCGCGCACGTTGTCAGCGACGATTTTGGATAGTTCCATGTCGGAGACGAGCGGATTCTGAAAGTCATCCCAGTCGATGTCTGTGGTAATGCCGTAGCCCGCGGCGATGGATTGGACCTGCTGCTTGAAGCGTTTCTCGACCAGTTCGCCGTCGGACTTATGGAAGTAGCGTACGGTTCCTTGGAAGCTGGCCTTGTCCGGCACGACATTCCACACGTGGCCGCCGTGCAGTTCGGTGATGGACAGCACGAGCGGATGGAATGGTGAGACATTGCGGCTGACGATGGTCTGCAAGGCGAGAATCATTGTGGCGAGCGCCTCGATAGGACCAGTGCCCTTGTGTGGATATCCGGCATGTGAGCCGGCGGCATGCAGAGTAACGTGGAATTTCACGCAGCCGGCCATCATCGGGTCGGGGCCTACGGCGATCTGTCCGGGCGCATAATTCGGATTGTTGTGGGCGCCGATGGCGGCGGATACGTCGGCGAGCAACCCCGCATCGACCATAGCTTTCGCGCCGAGACCGAGCTCCTCGGCAGGCTGGAACAGCAGTTTAATGGAGCCTTTGATGCGCTTGCGGCGTTTTGCGAGCCAGAATGCGGCTCCGAGCATGTAAGACATGTGCAGGTCGTGGCCGCAACCGTGCATCACACCGTCGTTGACGGACGAGAACGGCAGGCAGTATCCTCTTGGATGGGCAGACCGTCGATATCGGCGCGCAATGCGATGCGCGGGCCTGGTTGCTCGCCGCGGATCAGGCCGACCACGCCGGTTTCAAGCGGGTTGTTGAGCACTTCGATGTCGTGCGCGCGTAGCAGTTTCTCGATATAGGCACTTGTCTCGTATTCCTTGAAACTGCGCTCGGGATGTGCGTGCAGATAATGACGGATCTCGATGATCTCCGGCGTGATCTCAATATGTTCGCTCATGGTTGACGATTGTAGGCGCAACCGGACGTTTCCTATTTTCGTGTTCGTTTTTCGTGCCGACAATGGCGTTTTCCGCAGTTTTTCCCCGTAAGCTGGATGACGTTTTGAACGGATTCACGGGGAGATCGGCATGTCATCGGACATCAAGGCTGCGTTTTTCGATATCGACGGCACTTTGACGAGTTTCGTCACGCATGTGGTGCCGCGATCCACCATCGACGCATTGCATGCGTTGCAGAAAAAAGACGTGAAGGTGTTCATCTGTTCGGGGCGCGCACCCTCCTATATGGGTGTGGTGCTTGACACCATTCCCGTCGAATTTGATGGCATTGTTGGCCTTAACGGCCAGTTCTGCACAACACGCGACGGCCTCGATTACCGTCATCCAATCGATCTGCACGATGTGGAGATCATCACCGACTGGCTGCAATCGCATACCGATGTCGTCGCCAATTACGCGGAAAGCAACTACGGGTATTTCAATCGCATCAACGCCTCTTTGGAACGTACGTGGAACAGCCTTGGCAAAACCGCGCCGAAAATCGACATATGCAATCCGCAGCAACGTATAGGAAACCATCGCACATTCCAGATCAGCCCATATGTGGATAAGGCAACGGAAGCGGAAATCGCCGGCATGTGCGGCAACGTGCGCGGTGTGAGGTGGCATCCCGACTTCACCGACCTGATTCCTGCGGATGGCGGCAAGGCGGTCGGCATGCAAGTCGTGCTTGAGCATTTTGGTTGGTCGAGGGACAATGCGATCGCGTTCGGCGATGGCGGCAACGACGTGGATATGCTACGTTTCGCCGGCATAGGCGTGGCTATGGGCAACGCCACTGACGAACCGAAGACCGTAGCCGATTACGTCACCGACAGTGTCGACGATGCCGGAATCTCGAATGCATTGCATCATTTTGAAATTCTGTAGAAAAGGTTTTTAAGAGTTTTCTTGCGATTTTATAAGACGGTTTTCGCGAATTTCTGCGTTTTTCATGCCCTTTATAAGTATTTTCAATAAGTGAACGCCGTGTTGCCGTCGATGGTTCCTCTATATTGGTCAATCGTTGGGTCCGCCGCGTGGCAAACGGGCGGCCCGTATAGCGAATTGAGAGAGGAACTCAACCATGCGTAACAAGAAGCTTCTCGGCGCGCTGCTCGCCGTCACCACGCTCGCGACCTTCGGTCTGGCCGGCTGCGGCGACTCTGGCTCCAACGGCGCCGCCTCCAAGGAGGATGACAAGACCATCACCGTGGCGGCCTCCCCGACCCCGCACGCGGAAATCCTAAACAAGGCCGTCAAGCCGCTCGTCGAGAAAGACGGTTATAAGCTCGAAGTCAAGGAGTTCACCGATTACGTTCAGCCGAACACCGCCACCGAGGATGGTGAAGTGGACGCCAACTACTTCCAGCACAAGCCGTACCTCGACAACTTCAACAAGGAGAAGGGCACGCATCTGGTGTCCGTGGAAGGTGTCCACTTCGAGCCATTCGGCCTATACCCTGGCAAGACCAAGGATTTGCAGAATCTGCAGGATGGCGCCACCGTGGCCGTGCCGAACGACGCCACCAACGAGGCCCGTGCGCTTCTGCTGCTGCAGGATGCCGGTCTGATCAAGCTGAAGAATCCGAAGGACATCAACGCCACTCCGAAGGACGTCACCTCCAATCCGAAGAATCTGAAGTTCAAGGAGCTTGAGGCCGCCGTGGTTCCGACCGTCATCAAGGATGTCGACATCGCGGCACTGAACGGAAACTACGCCATTCAAGCCGGCTTCGACCCGACCAAGGACACACTGGTCACCGAAAAGGCCGACGGCCTGGCCGCGAAAACCTACCAGAACATCCTCGTGGTGAAGGAAGGCAACGAGAACACCGCCAAGACCAAGGAGCTCAAGAAGGCTTTGAAGTCCGACGAGGTGCGCGACTACATCAACAAGAACTACAAGGGCGCTGTGGTGCCGGTCTTCTAGACCCGCTTCGGCTGCAAGAATTCAATGCCGCAGGTATACTACCCTGCGGCATTCTTATTATGGAACATCAATAGGAACAGGACATTATGACGATTCAGATCGACCATCTGCACAAAAGCTATGGCAGTGGCGCCGAGGCGCATGAGGTGCTGCACGACATCAACCTGACCATCGATTCGGGTGAAGTCTTCGGCATCCTCGGCTCCTCCGGCGCGGGCAAGTCCACGTTGGTGCGCTGCATCAATCTGTTGGAACGTCCCACTTCCGGCAAAGTGCGCGTCGATGGTGAGGACATCACCGATGCGAAAGGCAAGGAGCTGGCGGACGTGCGTGCCGGAATCGGCATGATCTTCCAGAATTTCAGCCTGTTCCAGCAGCGCACCGTGCTGCGCAACGTCACGTTCCCACTGGAGCTCAACCATACGCCGAAAAACAAGCGCGAGGAGCGTGCCCGCTATCTGCTTGACCTGGTTGGATTGGCCGATCTGGCCGACCGTTATCCGAGCCAGCTGTCCGGCGGCCAACAGCAGCGCGTGGCCATCGCACGCGCGTTGGCCAACAATCCGTCCATCATGCTGTGCGACGAGGCCACCAGCGCACTCGACTCCACCACGACTGCGCAGATCCTTGACCTGCTGCGCCGCATCAACCGCGAGCTCAACGTGACGCTGGTCATCATCACGCATTCGTTGTCCGTGGCACGCAACATCTGCGACCGTGTGGCCATGATTGATGGCGGACGCATCGTGGAGATGGGCGATACGGAGGAATTGTTCTCCAATCCGCAAAGCGACATTCTGAAAACACTGATCACCGATGCGAAAGTGGAGAACCATCGCCATAAGCATGATTCCGCTTCGTCCGATGAGCAGACGGACTCGCCGACCAAGGAAGAGGTGAAGTGAAATGGGACAGATTATCTCGCAATTCATCGCCGATTATGGCGAACTGCTGGTCGAGGGAGTACGTGACACGATCATCATGACCGCGGTAGCGACGCTACTCGCGTATGTGATCGGCCTACCTGTGGGCGTACTGCTCATCACCTCAGCAAAGAAGGGCATCCGCCCGAATGCGACACTCAACACCGTGCTCGGCTGGATCGTGAACATCGTGCGTTCCGTACCATTCATCATTCTTCTGGTGGCCATCATCCCGTTGACCCGACTGATTGTCGGCACTTCGCTCGGCGTGCCGGGAGCCATCGTGCCGCTGGTCATCACCGCGGCGCCGTTCGTGGCACGCGTGGTGGAGCAGTCGCTCGCCGAAGTGGACGGAAGTCTGGTGGAGGCCGCGCAAAGCTTCGGTGCCAGCAATCTGCAGATCGTGTTCAAAGTGCTGCTGTTCGAAAGCCTGCCGTCGCTGGTGCGCGGCGCAGCACTGACGTTCATCACCCTGTTCGGCTTCTCCGCCATGGCCGGCACCGTCGGCGCAGGCGGTTTGGGCGATATCGCCATCCGCTACGGCTACCAGCGTTACCAGTACGACGTGATGACCGTGGCCGTGATTCTGTGCGTCATCCTCGTACAGATCGTGCAGACCATCGGCGACGTGGCGTCCGACCACATCGACCATCACGAGCGCTAAACCGACGCTTTCATGCTCCTATATGCAAGAATCGGGTCTGAATAATTGCGTTCGGATCCGATTCTTGTATGCGAAGACACTGCTACGTGGTGCGCTTACTTGTTGAGTTCAACAACTCAATCTATGATATAACCTGTTTTTACTCCGCATTTCCCCGACTCGATGGGAGATGATGGGATTCACGGCAAGGGCACTCTACCATGCACCGAAATTCAAGTCAGAAACCAATCAGTATCCGGCTTTAATGGCGGTGATGGTCAGCTCGCCACGGTTCGTGTACCCGAGCGCCGTGAAAAACTTGGATATGCAGGGGTGCACAGTGGTCTCGCTCGGTCCGAGCCGTTTGGCGATATCTTGTTTAGTGGCGCCTAGACAAGAAGGACAATCCCACTGCCATGTCAGGTATGGTAATCTCAAAACACCGTATAACCTCGAACCATCCAGAACATCGATAAACTACTTCAAAGACAAAAGAGGCGCGGCACGATTGCAGGGGCATTGATGACAGGAACACTACCAAAACAGCATAAAGCGGCGCGCATTATCGAGCATATCGTCCTTGTACTCGCACTGGTCTGGGCCGGCGGCTGTACCCTCATATGGACGCAAATAGACATGCCCCACAGCATCGTGAACACGACATCCTCTGACGGCACCTGCGAAGTGGCCATCGGCGAACTGGGCTCGCCCATGTTCTTCGGCCCAAGCACCATCACGATCAAAGTCTCCTGGGACACCGATTCCAACATCATCGGAGCCGAGAACGTCACAGAAATCAAGACGGACCTGCACAACGACGGCAAATCATTGGACTCGGACAACTTCACCGTAACCTGGCACGGCAACATCCCAACCGTCACCACCCATGGCGAGGAACAGTCGGACCAGAGCTACACGTTCAACTGGAAATAACCACCCCCGGACATCGCGCCTCTCCGAGAATAGTCCTCACGGCCGAGCAGATCCCACAGGGGCATAAGCATGAAAATCATGACTACCATCATCATGCGCGCCTCCGATGATAATCGTGGTCAACTGTTTTTGGCTTTATTCCAAGGTTTTCCATTTTTGGGAAACCTGCCGATCAGTCTCGTCTTCCACGAGGCACCTACAGGCACCCAAAAATAATCCGAGAACGTTCCACCACCCTGCCGGCGCTCAGCGTCTTCGCCGACCGGCACGGAAAAGTGCAATACCCCCTGTGGTTTCATGATGTTCCGCCTGGGTGGTGCCCAGAAGCATTCGCCCGGCAGCACGTCTCCATGGCGGACAATAGACAGAACGATACGCGGCCCATACAACCGTCCCAGCCGCCAATGGCACCCCGAATCCCACAGGCCTATTGCAGACAGCCCAGATCAGCTGGCTCATAGTCCAAAGCCGCCTGCGACGCCACCGTCCCAATGGCAGGAACGGTCAGCTGCGCAGTATGATTTCCGCCCTGTCGGCCAGTTCCCGTTCGCGCACGCCCATAGCAGACAGGATCGCTTGTCTCCGCGACGGCATGGCGGAGGTCGCCCGTGCGACCAATGCGGAGAAGCGACCGAACAATTCCAAGTAATCGTCCTTGTCAAGCAAATAGCCAAGATCACCGATGGCCTGGTACACGTTCTCGTTAGCGCGCCCATCGTACCGGGCACAATAGCAGCGCTCGTCATGCGCGCACAGGTTGCGGTAGAACACCAGTCTGTTGAAGATGCTGTCCAACCGCTTGATGGTGATGCGCCGCGGCCCGTCGTGCGTGTCCGCATACAAACCGGTGAAACTTTCGGCGACCGCCAATCGGACGGCCGGGGACTGGACTTGGAAGAACCATACCGTCTGGCCGAAAGAAAGATGGTTGGCCAGCACCCACAACGGGACCTGGCCGTTGTGGTCTTCCATGCAATGGCGGATATACGCCTTGCCGCCATAGTCGCCCCTGTTGCGCGGGTTGCCGTCCAACTCAAGTATCCGCTTGAAGACCTTGTCGATCAACGCCACGGCGCTCGGACGGCGCCTGGAATCATAATAGTCGGGATTGAGATACGGGTTGACCTCGTCGGGGTGCAGCCTGGTGAACTCATGCGCGCATACTGCCTTGAGCGCGGCCTCCGCCCGTGTGATGGCGGAAAACAACAGTTCACGCAACTCACGGTCGAACAGGAACAGGGCGTACAGATCATCGAAACGCGCGCCCGTCCCGTACCGGTCATCACCAGCGGTCAGGCATGCCTTTCAGTCGAGGAACAAATCCTTGTAGCCATTGACGATCGGATAATAGCCCTCGCGCCTGAGCACATGACCCGCACCGGCATCGACAGCCATGCCACGGGAGCGCAAAATGCGCAGCTGTTCGTCCACACTCCTGTAGGGCTTGCGCAACGACATGAATTCGACCTCCCCCAATCCGGCGATGAAAGCACTGAGGCCACCCCGCATCCACGGGATGGCCTCAGCGAACCGAACGAAGTCCAGCTTATTTCGCTGTTACAGAATAGCGCCGATCCCCCGCGAATGCAACCCAGCCGGACGTCGAGTGAGATGAAACCTCCATATCATTATTCCAAAGGCACAGCCGATCTATCAAGGCCACCACCAGAAAACCCAAACGCCTCCAAAAGAGACGACGCACGCCTCCACGAGACTGAATTGCGCCCCG
>ENA-OPYV01000517-OPYV01000517.1-human-gut-metagenome-genome-assembly--contig:-NODE-517-length-10073-cov-2.881158_pt1 | contig 10073 bp, 13 predicted proteins | sample MGYA00242474_ERZ504485 | MGnify/ENA primary metagenome ERZ504485 (study PRJEB26092, sample SAMD00036263) | human gut metagenome | host: Homo sapiens | study: EMG produced TPA metagenomics assembly of...
GCCATATCCCATACGGTGCGCCAGGCGGCGTCCGCGTCCACGTAGTTGTTGTAGCTCATCGGCTTGCCGCCGAGCTGCTCGGCGTGGGCGAAACCGGTCTGGTTGAGCGGGTCGATGTAGAGGGCGGCCTGCTGGTGGGAGGTTCTCGCCGTAGCGCAGGGTGTGCGCACGATCCCAGGTGCGGGTGAACTGGGCCGGGAACTTGGCGGGATCGACTTCAGTGCCCTGATCGTCCTTGTCCACCTCGACGGCGTCCAGAGAGGCCGGCTTGGGCCAGTGCTTGGCGGTCCACTCGTTGATGGTGGCGTCATAGGCGGCGGTGTGCGCGAAGCCTTGGCGGCAAGCCACTTGCGCTCGTCCAAGGAGAAGCCGGTGCCGTCGGCCACGCGGGAGGCGACCAGTGCATAATCGGCCGGGTCGGTGACGATGGCCACGGTGGCGTGGTTCTTGGCCGCGCCGCGCACCATGGAGGGACCGCCGATGTCGATCTTCTCGATGGTATCGGCCTCGTTGGCGCCGGAGCGCACGGTGTCGGCGAACGGGTACAGGTTGACGACCACCAGGTCGAACGGCTTGATGCCGAACTCCTCGAGCTGCTTGGCGTGCTCGGGGTTGGTCATATCAGCCAGAATGCCGGCGTGAATGTACGGGTGCAGCGTCTTGACGCGGCCGTCGAGGCATTCGGGGAATCCGGTGACATCGGACACCTCGGTTACCTTGACGCCCAGTTCGGCAAGCTTCTTGGCGGTCGAACCAGTGGAAACAACTTCGGTGCCGGCCTTCACGAACGCTTCCGCGAGTACTTCGATGCCTTCCTTATGAAAGACCGAGACCAGTGCTCGACGTATCGGTCGGTTCGTGTTTGTCATCCTGTTCCTCCTTGGATTCTTGTGGTTGTGACGCTAGGAACCGCGCCTGATGAACGGTGGCGGTCTTCGAGGTCGTGGCGGTGGTGCGGGAATCCTTGATTCTCTCAACCAACCAGACTATCGGAAAAACGAGCGCTATGCCAATCAGCGCGAGCAGCCATGCCGCGGTAAGTCCCAGTGCGGTCGAATGACCGACGACTCTGGTGGAGGCCATGACGTCGACGCCTATGTGAGCAAGACGATGATCGCCAAGCGATCCATTGGACAGAGCGAACAGCAATGTGGATGCCAGTGAGATCAGCATCGCGCTCAGGCAGAATGCCCCGGCGGAGTAGATCAGCGAAACCAGTACCGGGCCGCGGGTGGACGTATTCCGTACATTCAACGGTCTGCAGGCGAATCCTTGCGGTAGGAATACAGCCAGCAGGCCCACGAGCGCAGCGATGGCGAGAGGCGCGTTCAAGGCAACGGTACGCCATAGTTCGCTGCTGACCGGTTCGGGCAGAATACCGAATACCGGAATTGCAGGAAGCTCTTTGGATTGGCCGAGCCATAATGTGAAACTGGCCAAATCACCGATGGCGAATCCGCCGCCGAAGAGCCAGGAAACAGCCCAGAGCATGACGTTGGGTAGCCAGATCAGCATGGCGACGGTGGTGAGAATTCGTGAACCGGTTTCCATCCCGGACAATTCGAACAACGATACGACAGCGGCATGGTTGCGTACCGACCATACGATGACGGTAATCAATCCAATTGCCAGATATATGCTCAGTATCGCGACGGCCAAGGCGACGCCGATTTTCAGGCAGTGGCGTATGTCCGCCGGCACCTGCTTGCGAGTCCAGTCCCTGAATGCTCGCATTTTGGCTGATTCCGGTACGGCTGCGCATAGGAAACCGATCGAGAATACGATGGCTGCTTTCAGCAACACCAGCCACTGGTCATCGACAAGACCTAGGTGCACGGATTGCCGGAATGCCTCGTTCAACCCGAGCCAAACAATCAATCCGGCAACATACGCATGCGGCCCGTATGCCTTGATTCGCATGGTGAGTGCATTGATCAGCCATATCAGCAGTATGGTCAACAGCAATGGCGTAATGGTGAGGGTGAACGAATCGGTTCTAAAGCCCGATCCCTCACTCAGAAGCACAACGGCCTGTGTCAGCGAGGTTGTGCCGACGGTGAGATTGTCGCCGCCCTCTTCCATAGAGACGACCAATAACATCAGCGCTGTATAGCAGCCTAATGCAACGGCATAGATGGCCATGGATGCGAGGGCGACTATGGCTCCCCGCACCCATTGGCGAATCACGGCTTTCATCACGATTGGTTGGAACCGATCAGTCGATGTTGGCCTTGGCGAGTACGTCACGCATGATTTCGGCGGCCTGGCCCGGGGTCTTGCCCACGGGGATGCCCGCCGCCTCGAGCGCGTTCTTCTTGTCCTGGGCGGTGCCCTTGCCTCCGGAGACGATGGCGCCGGCGTGGCCCATCTGCTTGCCTTCGGGGCGGTGAAACCGGCGATGTAGGCGACAACCGGCTTGGTCATATGCTCGGATGCCCACTTGGCCGCATCCTGTTCGGCACTACCGCCGATTTCACCGATCATCACGACAGCCTTGGTGGCATCATCGTTTTCAAACGCCTCAAGCGCCTCCTGCAACGTAGTGCCGACGATAGGGTCGCCGCCAGCACCCAAACATGCGGTAAAACCAATGTCAGACAACTCTCCCATCAGTTTGATAGGTGAGCGTACCGGACTTAGACACCAAACCCAAAGGTCCACGGGAGACGATGCCGTCCGGAATAATGCCAAGATTGCAACCATTCACACCTTCCGTAGAAGGCAGGGTAAGCAGACCAGGGCAGTTCGGACCGACAATACGCACATCCTTGCGCAATGCGAGTTCAACAAAGTACGCGCTATCGGCAACAGGAATGCCTTCGGTGATGACAACAATCAGCTTGATGCCGGCTTCAATGGCTTCGACACGGCATCCTTGGCGAAACGCGGCGGCACGAACACGACGCTCGCTTGGGCGCCGGTGACTTCCACGGCTTCGGCGCAATTGCCGAACACACGCAACGTAACATCCTCGCCGTCTTTGGCCGCTGGGAAATTGACTTCCTGGCCGGCCTTGCGGGCGTGACGCCGCCGACGATATTGGTGCCGGCCTTCAGCATGCGGGCGGTATGGGTCATGCCCTGATGTCCGGTCATACCCTGCACGATGACAGGTGCGCCATCCTCAATGAAAAGCGTCATTTCAGCGAACCTCCTTGCCATTGGCCGCAAGACGCGCGGCCTGCTGTGCGGCTTCTTCCATGGTCTGTGCAACATGCAGATTGACACGATCGGCCTGAGCCAGAATATGTAGACCTTCTGCCGCCGCGTTGCCGTCGAAACGGACTACCAGAGGCTTGGAACTGCCAAGCTTGTCAAGGGCTTCCAGAATGCCCTTGGCAACTTGCTCGCAGGATGTGATGCCACCGTACACGTTGATCAACACCGATTCGACTTGCGGGTCGGACAGCACGATCTCCAAACTGCCGCACATCACTTCGGCGGACGCACCACCACCGATATCAAGGAAGTTTGCCGGTTTGACATTGGTGCCCTGATCTTCTCCAGCTCCGGAAACCGCGTCAAGTGAGCTCATCACCAAACCAGCACCGTTGCCAATGACACCGACGGAACCCTGAAGGTGCACATAGTGCAGACCATGCTCTCGCGCCTTCTGCTCAAACGGATCCACATGCACTGGGTCAGCGAAGCGCTTCCAGCCATCATGACGGAACGCAGCATTGTCATCTAAAGAAATCTTGGCGTCCAGGGCGCACAATGTCTTGGAAGACTCGTCATCCGGATCGCCGATCTTGGCAAGCGGATTGATTTCCACAAGCGTGGCGTCGTTCTCTTTGAAGCACTGCCACATCTTCAGCAGAATCTGTGCTGCCTGGTTGACGTCGGCATGATAGAAGCCAATGCTTTCCGCCATCTTGGTCGCAGCCTCGATATCGAAATCCTCCAGAGCGTCGATATGCAGACGCTTCACAGATTCCGGGTGTTCCTTGGCGATCTCCTCGACCTCGGTTCCACCATTCGCAGTAGCGAGCACGTCAAAATCGCGAGACGAACGATCCACGGAAATAGAGACATAATACTCGTGAAGAATGTTCTTTGCCTCGGCCACCAACACGCCGCTGACCTTGTGCTTGTGAATGGTCATCGGCAGGATGTCTTCGGATGCAAGAATGGCCTCATCACGATTCTTCGCCAGCTTGACGCCACCAGCCTGACCGCGGTGGCAATCTTCACCTGAGCCTTAATCACGTTGGGGTAGCCAATCTGCTCGGCAGCCTCAGCCACTTCGTGAGAGTTCTGCGCGAACACTGCCTTAGGCGTTGGAATACCCTGCTCTTCAAGCAGTTCCCTAGCCTGGTACTCATAGAGATCCATGGATTCTTTTCCCTTGATGCTATTGGTTATTTACGAAGAATGTACTTAACTCACGCAGGCATGGTGATCAGTGAACTTGTCGGGCAGTCTCCCAGCGATGCCATGCCACCAATGCCGACAAGCTCCATGACGAAGCTGAAACCTGCCACCGTGCCGCCACACTTTTCGATCAACGAAGCAGCCGCACGCGCTGTTCCTCCAGTGGCAATCAGATCATCAACGACAAGCACACGAGATCCCTCATGCACGATATTCGTCTCGATTTCGACGGTGGCCTGCCCATATTCAAGGTCATAGCTTTCGCTAACGGTTTCCGGAGGAGCTTGCCAGCCTTGCGCACTGCGATGAAGCCCTTGCCCAGACGCGCTGCCAACGCAGGACCAAAAAGGAATCCGCGGGCTTCCAAACCTGCGATGATATCGAATTCATCGGCAGCGACCGGCAACGCGGCTTCGAGTGCGTCAAGTAGCAATCCGAAGGCACGCGCATCTGCCAGAACAGGCATGAAATCACGAAAAAGAATACCTTCCTTGGGGAATCCCGGAATGGTGCGAATCTTTGAAACAAGGTACTCGGCGTTTTCGTTTCCAATCTTGCTAAGACCGGAAACGGTAATATCCGACGATGCCATGACTGTATTGTCCTTCTTTTGTAGTGCTACGGCACTTTGCATTATAGGTTTCCGTCAGGAATAAAATCGGCGAAAACCTCAAAAATGAGATTTTCGCCGATGCCTTAATGAGCTTGTCAGCTGTTCTTCTGCTCGGTCTCAGTCTGCGCCGCTTCGATTTCGCCTTCAATCGGCTCCTGAGCAGCCTGATCTTCGTCTGTGGAATCGGTGAGAGGATTACCGTTTTCATCGACCTCATCGTCGTGTACGTACGCAGGACGCACGTATTCGCGGCTGATGGCGTTGAAACCGAAACGAATCTGAGAGCCTTCGGAATCGATGACGATCTCCTCGTATTCGGTATCGACGGAAACAACCTTGCCGATCACACCACCAATGGTGATGACCTCAGTGCCCGGCTGCAGGTTGGCACGGAAATCCTGACGCTCGGCCTGCTGCTGCTTAGCCTTCTTGGACTGCCAGAACATCATGCCAAACATGACGACAATGAAGACGATAAGAAATATGTAATCCAAAGCACAACTCCTTGGGATGGACGCTCGAACAGGACTCTATGTCCAGAACACCGAGTCTAAGCTAGCTTGCTGACATCAACCTGAGATTCGTCAGAAGTCAAGCCGAGATGATCCCATGCCTTGCGCGTCGCCACACGCCCTTTCGGGGTGCGCACAAGGAATCCTTCTCGGACCAGATACGGCTCGCACACCGTTTCCACGGTCTCCGATTCCTCACCGACCATGGCCGACAGGTTGTTCAGACCGACCGGACCGCCGTTGAAATTGGTGACAATGGCTTTCAATACCGCAATATCCAAACGATCCAAGCCCTCGGTATCAATCTGGTACAGTGCCAACGCCTCCTTGACATCGTCCGGATGCACAGTTTCTAAATCGTGCACAATGGCCCAATCCCTTACGCGGCGAAGCAATCGGTTGGCGATACGCGGCGTGCCCCTTGAACGCATGGCAAGCTGATGGGCCGCTCCCTCTTCGAGACTGATGCCCAGCACCGAAGAGGATCGTTCGATGAGCTTTTCAAGCTCCTCATGCGGATAAAAGTCAAGATGCGCGGTAAAACCAAAAACGAGCCCTCAACGGTGATGGCAGCATGCCTTCGCGAGTGGTGGCGCCAATCACCGTGAATCTCGGCAAAGTAAGGGGAATGGAGGAAGCACCCGGCCCTTTGCCCACCATCACATCAACACGGAAATCCTCCATGGCGATATACAGCAGCTCCTCGGCCGCTCGTGGAAGGCGGTGGATCTCGTCGATGAACAGCACCTCCCCTGCGTCAAGGGAGCTTAGAATCGAGGCCAAATCACCAGCATGCTGGATAGCAGGTCCGGAAGTGACTCGAATCGGCACTCCAAGCTCGTTGGCTACAATCATGGCCAACGTGGTTTTTCCCAAGCCCGGAGGCCCCGCCAGCAGGATGTGGTCAGGGGGGAACGTCACGTTTTACGGGCAGCATCCAAAAACAGCTGCAATTGCGCCTTGAGTCTTGGCTGTCCAATAAAACCATCGAGGACGTGAGGACGCAGTTCCTCATGCTTACCGGCTCGTTGCCGACAGGCGACGCGGAAACCATGCGAAGCGATTCCTCATTGGCACCGGTATTCGACTGTTCGAATGCGACGTCGTTCGTCATGATGATGCGTTTCACCTACCTCGGTCAAGAGAAGCCAATGCAAGTTTGAGCACGCGGGGCACATCATCGTCCCTCAATGGAACATTGATATGATTGCTCTCGCAGACTGTCTGCACGGCATGCAAGGCATCCTGCTGACGCCACCCTAGTGACATCAGACCTTCCACGACCTGTTCCGAACCGGCATCTTCCGCAGAACGAACCTCTTTGGAAGCCCCCTCGATCTGACTGAGATCGATGGACCCCTTGAGTTCGAGAATAATCTTCTGCGCACCCTTCTTGCCTAGACCAGGCGCCTTCGCCAGCGCGGTGGCATCCCCGTCCGCCACAGCTTTCGCCAAAACGTTCCGGAGGCAACGTCGAAAGCAAGGAAAGCGCGACTTTCGGACCAATTCCGCTGACCTTCTGTAATTGCAAAACATGCGTTCGAAGCAAGCGAGGAAACCCATACAATGTAATCGCATCCTGCGAAACATTCAATGACGTGTATACCTTCACCGTCTGCCCAGCGTGCATGGACGCCAAATCCGCCGAAGGCATACGGGTCTCATATCCCACTCCCCCGACCTCAATAATCGCCGAAGCGGCGTCAATGAAATCGACCTGGCCATGCAACATGCCTATCATGCCGTCACCTCCCGCATACAACTGTAGAACATCTGTTCGATAGTCTACATTCCCCTACGGACGCCGCGTTGTCGCGCCGCCTTCTGTGAGGCCAGAGCCCATTGACGCTGTGCATCGGTCAAGTGTTGTTCACGCTCTCCCCCCTGTAACGCGCCTGCGGGGCGAAGCGCATGACAAATCGCTATAGCCAACGCATCGGCGGCATCGGCGGGCTTAGGCAAGGTATTGAGCCCCAGAATACGGGCGACCATGCGTTCCATCTGAATCTTTTCGGCCTTGCCGTTGCCGGTAATCGCCATTTTTGATTCAGTGGGCGTATGCAAGGCGACGGGAATGCCCCTCTGGGCCGCAGCCAGCATGGCCAGTCCGGCGCCTGTGCAGTCCCCAGTACGGTGTTGCGATTCTCCTGTGCAAACACACGCTCGATGGACACCGTATCCGGTGCGAACCGTTCGATCTTTTCCACCAAACCGTTATAGATGGCTAACAGACGTAAGTCCTGCGACATTTTCGGATCGGAACGTACCACGTCCACATGAATAAAAGAAAGCCGGCGGTATGCGCCGGCTTCGATCACGCCGACCCCGCAGCGAGTCAGCCCGGGGTCGACGCCAAGAATAATCACGCTTGATTACTCCTCGTCAAGCTGAGCCATGACCTCGTCAGAGGCGGTCCAGTTGGAGTAGATGTTCTGCACGTCGTCCAGATCATCGAGGTTGTCGATCAGCTTGGACACCTTCTGGGCATCTTCGAGAGTCAATTCGACCTCGTTCTTCGGCATCATGACCAGATCAGCGGAATCATAATCGAATCCAGCGTCCTGAAGGGCCTTACGAACGTCGATCATCTCGGACGGACCGGTGACGACAGTGAACACGTCGCCGTCGTCCGTAACATCTTCAGCGCCAGCTTCTGCGGCCTTCTCAAACAGATCATCAAAATCGACGCCCTCGGCCGGAACGATGATCTGGCCCTTGCGCTCGAAGTTGAAGCTCACGGAACCGGAGGTAGCCAAAGAGCCATTGCCCTTGGTCAGGGTGGAACGCACTTCGGCGGCCGCACGGTTACGGTTATCGGTAAGGCATTCAATGATCAGACCGACGCCTGCGGGAGCGTAACCCTCATAGACGATATCTTCATAGTTGGCACCGCCGGCTTCTTCACCAGAGCCACGCTTAACTGCGCGCTTGATGTTATCGGCAGGCATGGAAGCCTTCTTGGCCTTGTAGATGGCGTCGTACAGGGACGGGTTGCCGTCAGGATCGCCACCACCCATACGTGCTGCGATCTCGATGTTCTTGATCAGCTTGGCGAACAGCTTGCCACGCTTTGCGTCGATGGCGGCCTTCTTGTGCTTGGTGGTCGCCCACTTGGAATGACCTGACATAATGCTCCTAGGCAGGTTGCGGATGTTTCAAACGAAACGATTCTAAAGCGGTTCTAAGACAAAGCGCCCGACATACGTATGTCAGGCGCGTCAACGGCCGTTTCATGCAGCCGGTTCACAACTGATACGTCTTATGACCGACGGCCATCTGGCAACGAGCCTCAAGAATGCGTTGGAATACGGTAATGAGTCCCAAAACCGCAAGCAATACCATGGCGATGGCCAGCCATAACCCTTGGTGCGTGAGCCCGGTAATCGCCATGCCCACCAGAATGATGACCAATCTGTCGGCACGCGTTGCAATGCCGTTTTTCACTTCGAAACCGACGGATTCGGCACGGGCGCGCGCATACGACGTCACGAACGACGTCATCATCGACACCATGGCTGCGGCGATACCAATCCAACTAATGCAATCCGGGCTTGACCGGTTGATGTCATACCACCAATCGGCATGCAGGATGAAGAAGATGACCACTCCGGCAAGCAATGCCCAATCAGCGATACGATCCAATGTGGAATCCAAAAAAGCACCGAATTGGGTGCCTCCCGTGGTCAGTGCCGCAATTGAGCCATCCAGGGAATCGGCGAGCACCAGCAACGTCAGCACCACCGCTCCGGCGAACAACCATCCCGTAATGCCAGTGGCGAAAGCCACCACAATGGTTCCAATAGCGCCAATAACCGTCACCGCATTCGCTGTCAGGCCAAGGGATACCAGTGCTTGGCGAATGGCTCGATAAGTCTTTTGAATGGTGCACGGAGATGTTCTAACATGCGAATTCCTGTTCTTCGGAAAGCAAAAGGGCGTGCAAGCGTCAGTATGTGATGCTTGCACGCCCCCATAATTCATAACCGTATGCGACCGAACGTGAACGAATCAGATCAGTCTGCGATGGCGGCCTTGAAATCGTCGACGTTGTTGACCTGAACGCGCTTCTTCAGCACGGTCATGATCTGCGCCTTGGCCTCATCGACCGGCACACCGTTGAGCTGGCTGCCGTCACGGAAGCGGAAGCTCACCGCGTTGTTGTTCATGTCTTCCTCGCCGACGATGAGGATGAACGGCACCTTCGACTTGGAAGCGTTACGGATCTTCTTGCCGAAACGATCATCGGACATGTCGATTTCGCAACGAACCGTCTCCTCTTCCAAGCTGGCAATGAACTGCTGCAGGTGTGGGGCGAATTCGTCGGCAACGGGCACGCCAAGCACCTGGACAGGAGCGAGCCACGCCGGGAAAGCACCGGCATAATGCTCCAGCAACACGGCGAAGAAACGCTCAATGGAGCCGAACAGTGCACGGTGAATCATCACCGGACGCTGGTGGGTGCCATCGGCAGCGATGTACTCCAAGCCGAAACGTTCCGGAAGGTTGAAGTCAAGCTGGATGGTGGACACCTGCCACGGTACGGCCGATGGCATCGCGAGCCGTGCACGGAGATCC
>ENA-OPYV01000518-OPYV01000518.1-human-gut-metagenome-genome-assembly--contig:-NODE-518-length-10055-cov-4.443191_pt1 | contig 10055 bp, 15 predicted proteins | sample MGYA00242474_ERZ504485 | MGnify/ENA primary metagenome ERZ504485 (study PRJEB26092, sample SAMD00036263) | human gut metagenome | host: Homo sapiens | study: EMG produced TPA metagenomics assembly of...
CACTCATCCTATAATTTCTCAATTTGGGATTAATCCGTTTTTCACGGATGTTCACGTTCAAAATTTCCGGAGGGGCCGTCTTTTTCCCACGTGTTAGAATCCCCGATGGGATTTGTTTTCCGGGGATGGCTTCTGCCGTGCCCGGTCCCGCCTTTTTTCGGAAACAGGGAGTGGAGAAGAGCCATGGCGTTCACTTGCATCGAATTGGAGACCCGCCGTCGGCAGCTCGGATTGAGCCAGACCGATCTGGGCGTGTGCATCGGTTTGCTTTCGCCGAAGGATCCGGCTGATCCGCGGCCGGTGGGCCAGCATACGGTCTCCCGTTGGGAGGAAGGCGTGAATGGTCATGACACTCCGCCGTATTGGGTGCAGGACTCCCTGCCCGAAATCCTGGATCGTATCGGCCAGGTACGTAACGCGTTATGCCGGTGGGCGGTGCCTTTCCTGCGTGGATTGGAACCGGATGTGGAAGGCGTGGTGCATGTGCCGATGTACAGGTCCGACCGCGCGTTCGCCCATGCGTTCCCGAAGATGGCGGGATGGCCTGCGAGCATTTGGAATGACGCGGTGGTCCGTGCTGCGGACTCGTTGGATGATGGCCGCGACTACCAGTCGACCTGGTCCGCTGAATGAATGATGAGTATCGCTTAATCTTGGGAGATACCGATGAAGGCTATGTTATCGATTAAGCCGGAATACGTGGACCGCATACTCAAAGGAGAGAAAACATATGAGTTCCGCCGTCGCATCTTCAGACGCCATGATGTGGACACGATCGTAATCTATGCCACCAGCCCAAAAAGCGCGGTAGTGGCCGAGGCCACCATAGGCGGAATACTTGAAGAGACTCCGGAAGGGATCTGGGAACAAACCCACGATCACGGAGGGATAGACGAGGATGGGTTCATGGACTATTTCAAAGGAAGCGATATCGCGTACGCCATCGAGCTCTCGCAAGTGACTCGTTTCCCGGAGCCCATTCCCCTTTCGGATTACGCTCCGGAGGTGAAAGCCCCTCCTCAATCATTCGTATACATCCAATGAGCCTGAAACGGCATTTCGATAAGCGGCCGATTGGGTAAAGGGGAACGCCACGTCTCATCCGTGCGATACATGTCCCCCGCTTGAGCTCTCATGGCGGTTGATTCTGATGATATCCTCGTCGGCTGGCCTCTCGCCGCGAAGCTATAAGTGTTGCGGCAGTTTCTCGCACAACGTTTAAGCGCCATGTCCATGGTCGACATCGATTGGGCGACCATGCGTATCCGGCACACGCCGCTTTGCGGGATTTTCATAGAGAATGGCAAGACGGAAGCAGACCGAAGGCTTTGCCGCAGGACTTCCGCCGCGGCAGGGGCGACCATGCATTCATTCGAACTTTTGCATGAAGATTGCAATCATTCATCATGAATTATGTATAAAATAGTCTATCGGTCGTTGCTTTTTTACAAAAACGGCTAGGGTCTTCCATTGCTTTTTTGCATTGGCGGATTCATGGACGTCCGAATGGAAGGTGAACTTCAGATGAAGCGTGATATCGACGAGAGGCTTCTGCGGTGGAGCGACAATCCCAGACATCTTCCCCTCGTGTTGTGCGGCGCGCGGCAGGTGGGGAAAACCTATGCGTTGCGCGAGCTGGGCAGAAGCCATTACGACGCATGCGCATACGTCAACCTCATGAACAAACCGTCGCAGGCCGTGTTCGAGGCCGGCTACGACGCGAGGACGACGCTGGAGAACATCGAGGTGCTCACCGGCGTGAAGATCGTGCCACGCAAGACCTTGGTAATCATCGACGAGATCCAGGAAGTGCCGGCGGCATTGACGTTGATGAAGGCCTTCGCCGAGGACGTTCCCGACTGTCATATCGCCGCCGCCGGATCGTACCTGGGACTGGCATACCATGCGGGCGAATCCTTCCCCGTCGGGAAGGTCGATACCATCGACATGTATCCGATGACGTTCCTGGAATTCCTGCGCGCCTGCGGTGAGGAGCCACTTGCCGACATGGTCTCCAACCTCGATTTCGCGAGGGCGTCTCTGTTCTCGGACCGTCTCGAGCGAAGCTCCGCCAGTATTACTTCGTCGGCGGCATGCCCCGGGTGGTGGAGGATTTCATTGATGGAGGCAATGACTACGCTGCGGCGCGCGCACGCCAGAAATCGCTTCTTTCGGATTATGACAACGATTTCTCCAAGCATGGCATGGGTGACTCACGAATCGACGTAGAACGTGTGCGGCTGGCGTTCCGTTCGATTCCCGCACATCTGGGCAGGGAGAACCACAAGTTCGTGTTCGGGCATATAACGCAGGGCGCGCGTCGTTCCCAGTATGAGACCGCGATCCAGTTCATCGTGGACTCGGGCTTGGCGAACCGCGTGTTCCGGGTGGATAAGCCGGCTCTTCCACTGCGCGACTACGAGGATCTTTCGTCGTTCAAGCTGTACATGCACGACGTCGGATTGCTGGGTGCCGCGATGAACGTCCACGCGCGCGATGTGCTACTGTCGAACAGAGCCCTCGAAGAGTACAAGGGCGCCATGACCGAACAGTATGTGTGCCAGCAGCTCGTCGCGAACGGCGGGGACGTGCATTACTGGTCGTCCGGCAAGGGCACGGCTGAGGTCGATTTCATCGTCGAACGGGATGGCAGGCCAGCGCCCTTGGAGGTGAAGGCGGAGGAGAACGTGCATGCGAAGAGCCTGCGCGCACTGTGCTCCGATACCGGACTGCACGGCTATCGGTCCTCCATGCGCGGTTACCGTGAACAGGATTGGATGACCAACGTGCCGTTGTGGGCGGTCGGGCCGTATTTCGCGCCGGAGAACGATCCGGCCAACATCATCCCTCCCGAATTGCGGTAGAGGGCCGCATCGAGCCTGCGTTGCAAGCCTCTCATGCGCAAAGACCATGGAATATGCCGGCATATGGAGCGCGGGATCTTCACGGTCGATTCCGGCGCAGCCCCTCGACCAGATCGATGAAAGCGCGTTCCTCCTGTTCCAGATGCTCTTCGACGGCTCGTGATCGGCCATCATGCTCCTCTTTTTCGTGTTCTGGTTGCAAGGTCCGTTATTTCGGTCGCGGTCCGTCTCGCTGGATGTTTCACCTGTCTCATCCGGCTGGTTCGCGGTAGGTTTTTGATGGGCAAGGTGGAAGCGGACCGGAGGCTTCGCCGCAGGGCTTCCGTCGCGGCAGTGGCCTAAGACGCCGCATGGTCCGTGGCGCGATGCTCATGCCGTTCGTCCGTTTCCCCTGCCGTCGTCTCCGTTCGGCTTGTTCATCATGGCGGTGACGGTGATTCTTTCGAGCAGGCTCGTCTCGAGGAGGTCCTCGGCGTGCACGCCGAGCGCGGCGGCGAGCTTGGCCGCGGTCTCCAACGGGATCTTCGCGCTGCTGCGTTGCCCGCGTCGATGTCGCTGATCTTGGATTGGCGCAGTCCGGTCATGGCCGCGACCTCCATCTGGGTGAGTCCGCTTTCCGCGCGCAGTTCGGCGAGACGCGTCTTCGTCATGATTCCGTTTCCTTTCCGTCGAGGAGCGTGTGGTACACGCCGCGTTTTCAGTATGCCGGCCGCGACGAGCGTTTCGATGCGGTCCTTGATTTGCTGTTCGTCCATGCCGGCGAGTTCGCCGTATCCGTCGACCTGGTCGAGTCCCTGGTCGTCGATGTCCTCTCCGGTTCCGCCCCACAGGCTGTGTATGGTCTTCCTGTCGCCGAATCCACGTCCGAGGAGTTTCTGCCGTCCGGCCACGAACGAGACGATGGCCTTGTCTTCCGGCTTGGGCTCGTATGGCTGCGGCTCCTTCTCCGTTTCGCCTTCCGCATGTTTCGCGGTCTTGCGTCCCTTGCCGGTCTTGCCGGCGCGCCGTGCGCGGGTGGAGCGGCTTTTCCTGCGGAGTTCCTGCGGGTCGACGTCGCAGTCGGCCACGTACGTGCAGTTGCCGCAATTGTCGCAGTGCTCCCTGTCCTGGTCCTCGCCGAAATAGTCGAGGAGCACGCGGCGCAGGCATTCGTCCGTCTCGCAGTACTGCTGCATCGCGTCGAGCCGGCCGAGCGCGGCGCGTTCGGCGCGTTCCCTGAGCTCGGGATCGTCCAACGCGCTGCCGGCATGGCCTTGCAGGCGGTACCGCCAGTTGATGAAGTCGCTGTCGGTCCACAGCATGACGCTTCGTGCTGGTTTGCCGTCTCTTCCCGCGCGTCCCGCTTCCTGGTAGAACGCTTCCAGGCTTTCGCAGGGGCCGTCGTTGACGACCCAGCGTACGTCGGGCTTGTCGACGCCCATGCCGAACGCGGTCGTCGCGCAGATCACGCGCGGCGATCCGGCGAGGAACCCGTCCTGGATGCGGGCTTTGTCCCTGTCGGCGAGGGGCGCGTAGAACGCTTCCGCGTCGATGCCGGCCTCGCGCAGGGTTTCGGCGAGCTCGTCGCAGCGGCGGATGGTGGTGCAGTAGACGATGCCGCTTCCCTGCTTGGCTTTCGCCCAGTTGGTGATGAATTTCTTCCGCGCGGCCGGCTTGAGTTCGATCGTGTCGAATCGGATGTTGGGACGGTCGAAGCCCGTGCCGAGCATGATGGGATTGTCGAGTCCCAGTGCGTGGGCGATTTCCGGCACCTGCCGGCGGGTCGCGGTCGCGGTGAACGCGGCCACTACCGGGCGCGTGGGCAGTCCGACGATGAATTCGCCGATTTTGAGGTAGTTCGGGCGGAAGTCGTGGCCCCATTGGAGTACGCAGTGGGCCTCGTCCACGGCGATCAGGTCGATGCGTGTGGATTGGCTGAAGAACAGGAAATCGTCTGCGAACAGGCGTTCGGGTGCGACGTAGAGGATGCGGAGTCCTCCGCCGTGGGCCATGGCGTAGATGCTTTGGCGTTGCTTCGGGGTCACTCCGCTGTCGATGAGGGCCGCGGCCACTCCCCTGGCCTGCAACGCCTGCACCTGGTCTCGCATGAGGGCGCGCAATGGGGACACGACGAGTGCGAGATGGCCTTCGCGCATCGCGGGAAGCTGGTAGCAGACGCTTTTTCCACTGCCGGTCGGCATGACGGCGATCAGGTCGCGGTCGTGAGGATGGTGTTGACGGCTTCGAGCTGGCCCGGGCGGAAGGACTTGTAGCCGCGCGCCTTGTCGAGTTGGTTGAGCGCGGCCTGGGACCAGTCGCGCAGTTCGTCTTCGAGGATGCGTCCGGTGTCGGTTTCGAGGATGTTGACTTTCATCATGTGCGGGTTTCCTTCTTCCGTTTCGGGCTCGGCCCGTGCCCTCCCGACACAGACCAGTATATCACAATACTGTGATATTTGTTTGGATTGTTTAAGTGTTGCATCTTCCGGACATGCAACACTTATCCGATGCTCCCGTGGAACGTTTTTCCCGTTATCCGCAGTCGATGGGACTGCGGGCGCGTGACGATTCCATAGGGAGGTTCGCATGCCGCGTTTCTACGGGTTCGATGGTTCCACTGGGATGGATCTGCGTCCGGTCGGCCAGTTGGAGGCGGAGGATGCCGCGCGGCGCGAGAGGGAACGCCGCCGTCATCCCATGCCCGTGACCACGCGTATCCGCATGGTCGGCCAGCCGCCGGAGGGCCTGCTGCCCCTGTCCTTGTTCGACAGGGTCGGACTCGCCGACCGGAAAAGCCTGTATCCGCGGAGTATGGAGACCGTTCCGCCTGATCTTGCGGGATTGTATGTGGATTACATGACCCGTGTGGCGATGGGCACTCCCGTGCGGGTCGCGTTCCATGTTCCCTTGTTGGGTGCGCGGCTGGTCGGACAGGGCGAATACGCGGAGTCCCTGCTGTCCCGTGTGACGGATTTCTCTCCCGCGTCGGCGCGTGCAGCGTGCCTGCTGCTTGATTTCGATGCGGCGTCGCGTCGTGGACCGCAGTATTGCGTCCGCGGCGCATGGTTCCCGGATGATGCGACGTATTTCAATCTCACGCGTATGGTGGCCCGGTCGCGTGCCTTTTTCGACGAGTATGGTCCGGTCGTGTGGGACGGTTTCGACTTCGAGGGCGGGTATACGGACCGGATCACGTCGGGTAGTGGCGATTTCCTCACCGCTGACACGTTGTGGGATTTCAAGGTGAGCTCCTATAGGCCGAATCCCATGTACACGTTGCAGTTGCTGGTCTACTGGCGTATGGGATTGCATTCCGTGCATGACGAGTATCGGATGGTCCGGCGGTTGGGTTTCTTCAATCCGCGGCGCGACGAGGTGTGGCTGTTGGACGTGGACCGTATCGATGGTCGGCTTGTTGATTGGACGGACCATGAGCTGATCGGATATCCGAAGGACTAACGGCCCATGCGCCATGCTTTTTAGGTTCGGCGCATAGGCCTTGCGTCACGTCGGTTAGTTCCGGTCGATGAAGGTCAGTATGAAGTATCGGATGAGGGTGCCGGTCTCGTCCGGCGTTCCGGCCAGTCCGGACGACTTGTCGGGTTCGATTCTTCCGATCGCGGCGTATTCCAGGGCCTTGCGCACGCCCATCCATTGTTTCATTGTCTCCAATGATTGGAACGTTTCGGCCGGCGTGTCCGTAAGGTAGCTGCGTACCTTCACGTTCGTGGCCCCGTCGATCCGGCCGGCGTTGGAGGCCAGCAGGCGGGTCACCGCCCGTGTGTCCCGTATCGGGATCTTCCGTTGCGTCATGTATGCCACGCATCTCGTGATCATGCGGCCGCGGATATCGTCGTCCATGTCGAGCGTGCTTGCCGGTTCAATCATGGGATTTCTTCTCGTCCATCTGGCTGGCGATGTAGTCGGTGAGGTGTTGGACGCAGAGTGCGAATCCTTTGCGGTTGCCGTCGTCCTTGAGGTTCGGACTGTAGTAGAAGTCGCCGGCGACCAGGTCGACGGCGATCTCGTAATCGTCGCTGTCGGGTTTCTCGTCGATTCCCATGAATTCCACCCATATGCCTGCGGCAGGCTGGGTACGACGTCTTCGGGTATTCGCGGCCCGGTCAATGTCATGTCCATCGCATGGCATGCCGCCCATACGGGGTCGGGATTCTTGGCGACGGAAGGGTCCATGAAGCATTCCATGACCGTGTCGGTCTTGTCCAGCGCGGTGATCCGTGTTCCTGCGAGGGCGAGACGTGCCGAAGGCACCGTACGTCCCGCGCATATGCCGAACCAGAGTTTTCCGGCATGTTCTTCCATGATCGATCCTATTTCCTTCCGTGTTCGTCCAGCCATGTTTTGACGCCCATCACCACGCTGAACACCGCGGCGATGGCGAGGATGAGCAGGAGGATGAGCCATAGCCAACCGTATTGTGGCAGTAGCGCGCATTCCGTGCAGACCATCAGCATCGCGACTATGCAGACGGCGAGGATGACCAGGGATTTGATTATGTTGTCGTCGTTCCGGACGCTCATTGCTGTTCCTCTTTCTTGATCCTGGCCCGCCATCGCGCCACGCATCGTTCTATGCGTTTCCGTCCGATGAGTTCCGGTCCGACTCCCGCTCCACGGAAAATGTCAACCGGTCGGGAGCCTGCTTCGAGTTCCTTTTCGGCGTATTCGATGAAGGTTTTGTTCCAGGTGATTCTTTTCTCGGTGCATGCGTCGATGATGTCGAGACTGCATAGGTATTTGCGTTCCGGCTCGTCGAACGGCTTACCACGTGGACGGTCTTTTGCTTTCGGTCTGGTCATTCCTATCATTTCTGTCCTTTCCGCCGGAATGAGCCGGCTTTGTTTTTAGATGTCGAGTTCTCCTTGGATGACGGGGTGGCTGCCTTCCGGCCCATAGTCGGATTCGTCCAACTGCCAGACCGTTTCCTTTCCTCCGTTGAGTGGATGTTCCTCCACAAGGGTCAGTCCGCAGACTCCGCACCGCATCAGTCTTAGTTTGCTTTGGGTGGTGCGGCCGTTGATGGTCCTCGGCCTCCACAGGTGGGGCCTGTATTGTTTCCATCGTCTGCGTTCGTCCGTGCCGGGGCATGCCTGATCCTTTAACAGGTTGTTGTTCCCGCACAGGAACGGCATGGTGTCGGTCCACGTGTCCGCCCAATAGATGTATTCGCCATCCCATTTGACGGGAAGGCGATCGTCCGAAAGAACGCTTTCCGCGCGTAGGGTCCTTTCGGTTTCTTCTGCCGACGTCCTTTGGGCGTTCATGACGGAGTCATGCCTTTCCCATGCAGGCCTCGGCTTGGTGTTCCACTCCGGCGAGATATGCCTGGCTGATGATGTTCATCGTCTGGTCGATTCCGTACATGTCGTTTTTGGCTGTTACCAGGTAACGGTCCTTTATTTTCCGTGCGTATTCGTTCGCTGGTTCGATCGCGTCGCTCAACGCGTTGGCCCAGATGCGTTCTTCTTCGCTCATTTGTCTTCCTTCTTGTCGAGAGCCTGTTCTGCTTGGATGCAGAAGTCCAATGCATCTTTCCACGCGGCGCGGTATGCGAGGGCCCATGCCTGCGCGGGCGATTCGGTGGTGAGATGGGCTTCCAATAGTGTTTTGATGGCTTTTCGTTTGACGTATTCGTCGGCGCCCGTGGTGTCGATCTCTTCCAGTTGCGGTGTCGCACCGTTCTTCCGGTCGAGGATGAGTCTGATGCCTTCGATGATGAGACTGGTTGACGTGATACCCAACTTGGCGGCGTGGTCTTTGAGTTTCTGCTTCAGTCCGATGGGGATCATGAAGCTCGTCATCGACATCACCTCGGCTTCCCTGCTGTTTTTCTTCATGGAGAATAGCGTTCCGTCCGTGTTCATATGACCTCTTTCAATCCGCTGATTTGCTGGTGGATGTCATTGAGTGTCCGTACTGAGGTGTTGATTATGGTTCTCATGGTGAAGTCCTCTTTGACCAGCCGGTCGGTCATTTCGAAGTTTTCCCTGACCAGCCTGTCGGTCGTCCTTCTCATGAACACATTTCAACGGACTCGTATTCATCCGATGGAGTTCCGTTTCCCATTACTCGTCCTTGCTTTGGGGCCGCGCGAGTCTGTCAAGGCCTTCGACGACGGTGAGTTCCGCCCATGCGCGGTTCATTGCCTGGGCGAGCCGTATGGTCGTATGGTCCTTGGCTTGCTCGATGAGTTGACGGTAGAGTCTTTCGGCTGTTTCGCATGCTTCTTCATGGCTGATGGGTTCCAGAACCTCTTCCTCGCGCATTGGAATGCAGAGCTCGTCTATGACCTGGGCGAGCCGGTTGTACGCTTCGGTCAGTCCGTGCGTGTTCTCGTCCTCGCTTATGTTCTGCAGGGTGACGTTGAGTTGGCCGGCAAATTCCACGACCTGCGCCATCGTTGTTTTCCTCATGTCGTTTCTTTCCTTCCTCCATGCCATTGACAAGGACCGTGATGAGGAGGATCGGAGTGATTGCGATCGCCATCATGCCGCACAACGTTCCTACCGTTCGACTGAGATGCAGTAAACGTGGGTCGGCGTGTGCGGATACGGTGACTGCGATGTAGCAGGCGCAATTGATGGTGAACAGGTTCATCGCGATTATCGCGATGAACCTGAGTATCGTCCGTGGACCTCGACCGTTCCTCATCGGCTTTCATCCTTTTGGGAGTCGATTTCCTGAAAAGGTTTGATTTTGAAGGAACGCCGTCGGGGGAATTGTTAGAGTCTGCTGTTGTTAATGTTTCCCCCGTCGGTTTCCTTCATTGTTTCCACGTGTCCCGCTTACGATATCGGGGGTAAAAATCGTGGTCAGAATGTTTTCCAGGGGTGAGGGCATCCCATGATGTTCTGGTAGTCGGCGGCGTCGAGTTCGTTTTCGAGGACGGCATTGTTCTCGTGGTAGGTGTGGAGTGATTTTTTTCATGCGGTAGCATGCCAGGCTTCCGGCGCATGAGAACGTGACGGCGATGACGGCGGAAGCGATGATGATGTCCTTCCTTCCGCATACGGCGCCGGTGAGCATGACGATGACGCAGGCCATGACCGCGACGTACAGCAGGTCGCGTTTTTCTCTGGTCTTGCGCGCGTCGTTGAATGCCTGTTCCGCTTCATCCCTCATGTCGGCCGCGCGTTGAGGTCCATGCTGTTCGGACGGCATGCGTGTGGGTCTGGTTCCTTTCCCATGATCGC